>Ga0115000_10000155_pt1 | contig 61410 bp, 63 predicted proteins | sample ArcticOcean_MG_C_6_FD_89690 | JGI IMG/M metagenome (GOLD analysis project Ga0115000, IMG submission 89690) | Marine microbial communities from western Arctic Ocean - ArcticOcean_MG_CB8_128 | ecosystem: Environmental > Aquatic > Marine > Oceanic | place: Arctic Ocean: Canada Basin | collected... | reverse complement strand
AGCAGGAACAATTGTTGGAACACTTGGTGTAAGTTTTACGAATTTCTCTACTAAGAACTTTTTCAATAGAAAATCTTGGCAACCAATTCCTTCCGGAGATGGTCAATCTTTGAGTCTTAGAGCTCAGTCAAGTGGTAAATTTTACTCTAGTTTCAATTTTAGCTTCATTGAACCATGGCTAGGTGGAAAAAAGCCCACAGCACTTAGTGTGTCATTATACAACACTAGGCTTAACGCTACTTCCACCGACGGACACCAGTACATATACGGAGCTAATATAGGACTAGGAACTAGACTTCGAAAACCAGATAACTTTTTTAGGTTGCAGGGAAGTCTTGGATATCAATACTATGATGTAGACAATTATCCAGGACTGAGTTTAGAAAAAGGATTTTATAACAACGCCAATATAAAGATCACTTTATCTAGGAGCAGTGTTGATCAGCCAATTTATCCTCGATCAGGTAGTGAAATTAAGTTAAGCTCCCAGAGTTCGTTCCCTGGCTCATTGTTTAACCCAGAAACTGATTACACAGTCCTACCAGACAATGAGAAATTCAAATGGATTGAATACCACAAGCACAAAGTGCAAGCCGCATGGTATACAACGCTGGTTGAAAAACTAGTACTGTATAACAAAGTAAACTTCGGCGTTATGTTTGCTTGGAACAAGGATATCGGAATATCACCTTTTGAAAGATACTATATGGGAGGAAGTGGACTATCAGGGTTTAACATTGATGGAAGAGAAATTATACCGTTACGTGGATATACTGATGCCAGTTCAACCAACGTTGTTTACAAAGGTGACGCTGTAAACGGCGGGGTTGCTGCAGTTAAATACACCATGGAATTAAGATACCCAATATCCCTGCAGCCCCAAGCTACAGTATATGCTCTTGGATTTTTAGAAGCAGGTAACACCTATTCGAAACTATCAGAATTTGATGTTTTCGATGTGAAGAGAACCGCTGGCGCAGGAATTAGATTATTCTTACCTATGATTGGAATGTTAGGATTTGATTATGGCTTCCCATTTAACCCAGCGAATAACACGGTAAACGAAAGCTTGTTTAAATCTACACCAGGACAATTCACCTTTACATTTGGTGGAAATATGAGCGGCTGGTAACTGTAAAAACAATGAACAATGCATAAAAGAAAATTCGTATTTATTATTGGTATGTTATTTGTATTGTCAGCGACATGCTATGGACAAAAAACAGGTTTTGTGAATGTACAATTGGTTTTAAGTAAAATCCCCGAATACCAGCTTGCACAAGAAAAATTGAATGAATTGTCGAAACAATATATTAAGGAAATAACCGAGCAAAAAGAAGTAATAAAAAAACTTTATGGAACTTATCAGGCTGATAAAATTCTCTTGTCTCAGGAGATGCGAGACAAGAAAGAATTAGAAATTAAAGCTGCAGAGCTTAAACTTGAGGCGATAAAGACAAAACGATTTGGAGAAGGCGGGGACTTGTATACCGAGCGACAAAAATTGGTAAAGCCTATCCAGGACAAAGTTTACGCTGCTATCGAAGCAGTAGGGGAAAAAAAAGGTTTTTCGTTGATGTTAGATGTGTCTTCTGATGCTTCCATATTATATTACAATGAAAAATATGATAAAACCCAAGATGTGATGAAAAAATTGGGATATTTGTAATCGAATAATTTTAAAACTAAAAAAGACAATTGATATGAAATTTAATACTAAAACTATTGCTGGCGCGCTTGCTTTCAAATTAATTCTGACTGCAGTTCTTTTATTTACTGGATTTAACTCTACTAATGCCCAAAGCGTAAAATTAGCGCATGTTAATACTGCTGAACTAATGCAACAAATTGTAGTAAAGGACTCAATTGAATTTAAACTAGAACAATTGCAGAAAGAAATGCAAATGGACATTCAAAAAAAACAACAAAATTTCGCAAGAGACGTTGAAGAATACAGGCTTCAAAAGGATTCTCTTTCAAAAATTATGGTAAGAATGACCGAGGAACGTCTAAGAGAACAACAGCAACAATTAGAAATATTACCTCAACAATACGATCAAGCTTTTCAATCACAACGTGCTGAATTAATTCAGCCTATTCAAGTTAAATTAGAACAAGCAATTTTAGCTGTATCTGAAGGTGGAGGTTACACTTACGTTTTTGACTCAAGCACTTTGTTGTACAAAAAAGGAGGTGTAGATATTACTGAAAAAGTTAGAGCACAACTAGGACTAGCTAAACCAGCAACAACAATTAAATAAACTGAATGTCAAATCAAAAACCAATTGGAGTTTTTGACAGTGGCATTGGTGGTTTAACGGTTGCTAAAGCAATTTCTGACGCTCTACCTGATGAACGTCTAATTTACTTTGGAGACACAGCTCATTTCCCCTATGGCGACAAAGAAAAGTCGTCAATAGTAAAGTACTGTCATGAAATCGTTGACTTCCTTTTAACATTCGATTGTAAAGCGATTGTAATTGCTTGCAACACAGCTTCTTCAGCCTGTGTCAATAGCTTAAGGGAAGAGCTTCCTGAAGGTTTCCCTTTAATTAATGTAATTAGTCCTGTTGTTGACTACCTAACATCTCAAGATAACAAAAACAAGGTAGGCGTTATTGCTACGAAAGGAACCATAAACTCCAGGGTGTATCCCAACCTGATTAAGAAAAAAAACGATTCTATTAATGTTGCTTCGACAGCCACTCCCCTTTTAGCACCAATGATTGAAGAAGGATTTTTTAGTAACAACATAAGTAAGAGTATAATAGCATCTTATCTGTCTAAAAGCAATATTTTAGACATTGACACATTAGTGCTAGGTCGTACTCATTACCCAATCATCGAGGAGGAAATAAAATCATACTATACTGCTGAACGTAAACACGTTGAAGTAGTAAACAGCGCAAAGATTGTTGCCGAAAAAGTAAAACAAACTTTAACTTCTTCAGGAATCCTAAGTGCTTCAAAAATAGAAGATCATTTGTTTTTTGTTTCCGACTATACTTCCTCATTTGAAAAATCTTCAAAAATATTCTTTGGCGAAACAGTAAAGCTTACTAAAAAGCACCTGTGGAAATAAGCTAATCGTTGCCAAGATTCGTTATATTATTGATAAATTTGGCTATCAACCTTATTTCAACAAACATGAGTGAAAGTACCAGCAAGTTTCAAGACAAAATTGCAATAAAATACCAAATTTTTAACAGCTTGTTTCTTACACTTCCGTTTGAGGAAATCACAAATACTGGAGTTTTACTTCCTGTACTATTTCATGAATGTGAAAAAGGGTTTGCGGCAAAAAAGAATCCTCAAGAAATTGTAAATAAATTTTTCAAAAGTCACACTACTGCTGAATCTGACGAAGACAAACTGAGCTTATTATTTAAATTCATTCAGTACATTGAACGTCAAGTTGTATTGTTTGATGCGGTTGAAGATGCCGCTTTCGAAGAAATCAATGACTTGAATGGTAATGGAACTGTAAAGTTTTTATTCAGAAGGTCTCAAAGCCAAAACAAAACAGCGAGACTACTTAAAAAACTAGAAGATTTTAAAGTTAGGGTTGTTCTTACAGCGCATCCAACTCAATTTTATCCTGGAAGAGTATTATCCATCATAAATGAATTGGAACAAGCAATTAGAGCTAATAATTTGAAAGCTATTAATGACTTACTTCAGCAACTTGGACGAACTGCTTTTGTTAGTAAAGAAAAACCAACACCTTACGATGAAGCTGTAAGGTTAATGTGGTACTTAGAAAATGTTTTCTATCACTCTGTAGCAAACGTACACAAAAGAGTCCGTAAAGAGCTTGTTAAACATGGCATCAAAGATTACGATAAAGACATTGTAAGCATTGGATTTTGGCCATGTGGAGACAGAGATGGGAATCCATTTGTAACTTCTGAAAGCACTTTAGATGTTGCAAGAGAATTGAAACATAAAATTTTCATTTGCTACTTCAGAGATGCGAAGAAAATGAGAAAAAGGTTAACATTTACCGGGGTAGATGAAGCAGTGGAAAAAGTATACCACAAATTAAGTAATACGATATTTAACACAAAAGGTAGCAGATATAAGGAAAAGAATGATTTAATCGCTGACTTGGAAAACATCAGAGCTTATGTAATTGAACATCATCAAGGTTTATTCTTAGAAGGTTTAGAAGATTTTATCATTAAAGTTAAAATGTTTGGATTCCATTTCACCTCTATGGATATCAGGCAAGATTCAAGTATACACATTGAAACTTTAGATGATATTTTCAAAGCAATGGCAGCAGGTAAAACTGACATTAAAGGAAATATTCCAAAAGACTACAACAAACTTTCAGATAAAGAAAAAATGAAAGCCTTACTTTCGATGGAAGGAAGGATTGATCCTGAAATTTTTGAGGAAGGACTAACAAGACAGACTTTAAAATCTCTTTACGCTCTTAAAACAATTCAAGAAGAAAACGGCGTTGAAGCTTGTCACAGATACATTATCTCGAACACTCAAAGTGCTCTAAACCTAATTGAAGTATATGCTTTAGCTAGAATCTGTGGGTGGGAAGCTGATAAAATGTCTTTCGATATCGTTCCATTGTTTGAAACCATTGACGATTTGCAAAACGCAAACGGTATCATGGATGAATTGTACAAGCACAAGGTATATGGAGCACACATTGCAAAGCGTTCTATGAAACAATATGTAATGTTAGGTTTCTCCGATGGAACTAAAGATGGTGGGTATTTAAAAGCTAACTGGTCAATATTTCAAGCTAAAGAAAACTTGAGTACAATAGCTAGATCAAACGGAGTAAAAGTTGTATTCTTTGACGGCAGAGGTGGACCTCCAGCAAGAGGAGGAGGAAATACAAATAAGTTTTACTCATCACTTGGTAAAAACATTGACGATCACGAAATTCAATTAACAATCCAAGGTCAAACAATCAGCTCTAACTTTGGAACTTTAAACTCTAGTCAATACAACATGGAACAGCTGTTTTGTGCTGGATTAGAAAACTCAGTATTTAAAGGAGATGTTGCTGAACTAAATGACAAACAAAAAGAAGTAATAGATGACTTGGCGAACAAGAGTTACGATACTTATTGTGACTTTAAAGCTCATCCAAGATTTGTAGAATATTTAGAAGATGTCAGTGTTCTGAAGTTTTACGGAAAAACAAATGTAGGTTCAAGACCTTCTAAGCGTAAAGGAGATGCTAAATTAAAGTTGTCTGATTTGAGAGCGATTCCATTTGTTGGTGCTTGGAGCCAGATGAAACAAAATGTTCCTGGATTCTTTGGATTTGGAGCTGCGTTAAAATCATACGAAGACCAAGGAAGACTTAGTGAAGTTAAATCTCTTTATCAGAAATCTTTGTTTTTTAGAACCTTGGTTGAAAACAGTATGCAGTCATTAAGTAAAACTTACTTCCCACTTTCTGCCTACCTGGAAAAAGACCCTAAGTTTGGAGAGTTCTGGAAATGGATTTATACTGAATATGAAACCTCAAAAAGATTATTATTGGAGATTTCAGGACAAGAAACTTTGTTGGAAAAAAGTCCAAACATTAGTTCTTCTATCGAATTGAGAGAAAATATAATTCTTCCATTGATTACGCTTCAACAATATGCCTTAATGCAATTAAAAGCTATTGAAAAAGGAGAATCCAAAAACACTAAATTATTGCCTTCCTATGAGAAAGCGATCATTAGAGCGTTCTTTGGAAGCATCAACGCAAGTAGAAACTCTGCCTAAGCTTCATTTTATCAATGTCAGAGCAGCAAAAAATAACAATTGGAACTAGAGGAAGTGATTTAGCTCTTTGGCAAGCTCAGTTTGTAAAAGGACAATTAGAAAAATTAGGTTGCGAGGTAGTCATTAATATTATCAAAACAAGAGGAGACCAAATACAGCACCTAAGTTTTGAGAAAATGGAAGGTAAAGGGTTCTTTACCAAAGAAATTGAAGACGCTTTGCTAACTAAGCAAGTTGACTTAGCTATTCACTCATATAAAGACCTGGAAACAGCCGATGTTCCGGGATTAAGTATTGCGGCGGTTAGTTACCGGGAAGACCCAACCGATAGTCTAATAATCAAAAAGGAAGCTGTTGATAATTCTCAATATTTATCCTTAAAAACCGGTGCTAAAGTTGGTACATCATCAGCTAGAAGAAAAGCTCAACTAGTTGGTTTCAGGAATGACATTGAGTTGATTGATTTAAGGGGAAATGTTCCTACGAGAATTGACAAACTACGTCAGGGCGATTACGATGCAATCATGCTTGCTACTGCCGGACTCAATCGTTTAAATATTGATTTATCAGAATTTCATGTTGAACAATTGGATCCGAAAGAATTCATTCCTGCACCAGCACAAGGAGTTCTTGGACTGCAAACAAGGTCGTCAGACTCAAGAATCATTGACATCGTTTCCAAGTTAAATGAACCTCTTGTTAAAGAGCAAATTGATATTGAACGAAAAGTTTTAAAAATATTTTCAGGTGGATGTCAGCTACCATTAGGCGTTTACTGTGAAAAAGAAAAAGATCATTTCCATGTTTGGGGTGCTTTGGGTCAAGAAAATGGCTATGTTAGTAGAGCTCATTTTATAACTAAAACGGGCTCTACTGCATCACAACAAATGGTAGACTTACTCAAAAAAAAAGCTCTGACGTAAATGTTTTTATTACAAAAACACTTCCAACTTCAAGTTTATTTCACAGTAAAATAGTTCCAGAAAATTGGACAATTAATGGTTCTTCCTTAATTGACTTTCAAACGGCCAAAACTGTATCAACACCTCCAACGGATTGGATTTTCTTCAGTTCTAAAAATGCTGTTCGTAGCTTCTTTGAACTTGGTTACAAAGTGGGTAACAGGACACTCGCTTGCATTGGTAAAGGCACCGCGAAAGAATTAAATTCATTTGTGAAGGAAATTCATTTTATTGGGCAAAATGTGGATATAAAAATTACAGCAACACAATTCGCTACTGAACTTGGCACCAGTACTTGTTTATTCCCAATTTCAAACATCAGCAACAGAACTATTCAGAAAGCTATTAAGAATCAAAGTCAGGTAACAGATGTAATTGTATACAACACAACTGAAAAGACCGTTAATGAGATCCCTAAATCAGAAGTACTCATTTTTACAAGCCCAAGTAATGTCCGTAGCTACTTTTCAAAGTATAAAATCGAACCCAGTCAAATTGTCATCGCAATAGGACCTTCCACGGGAAAGAAAATATCCGCAAATGGAATTAGTAATTACCACATTCCGCTAATTCAAGGAGAACTAGGAATCATTGATTTGATTAAAAGCTTAAAAATATGAGACTTGCAAATTCACTGCCAGCTGAGGTTACTGCTTTCAATCACGTTAGGAACACCAATTAACTTTGAAATTAAAGTTTTTACAACTTCAATTTCTTCAAGTCTAAAATACAAGAAGTTAGTAGTTCTATAGATCCTTGAATATCCTCTTTATTACACATTTCTATTACTTGATGAATGTGTCTTGTTGGAATTGAAATTGCACCAGCTACAGAACCTCCAGCAGTCATTTGTTGAAGAGCCATGGTATCTGTTCCTCCACCAGTTAAAATTTCTGGCTGCCAAGTTATTTTTTTCTTATCCGCCGTATACTTCATGAAGGAAACCATTCTTGGATCACAAATTGTTCTAGAATCCATGATTTTAATTCCTACTCCTTTACCTAATTCAGTGATTTTTTCATGAGCCTGAGCACCGGGAACATCAAAAGCAATGGTAGTATCTACACAAAATGAAAAGTCTGGTTGAATTGACAATGTTGCTACCTGTGCTCCTCTAATACCAACTTCTTCTTGAACAGTGAAAGTTGCATACAAATCATACGGTAGTGTTTTTCCTTTCAGTTTCTTTAGCGTTTCAATTAGAATGAATACAGATACTCGATTATCTAAAGATTTACAATTAACACAATCTCCCATCTCAATCAAGCCTCGTTCTCGGGTAATTGGATCTCCAATTGTTATGTACTTTTCAACTTCTTCCTTAGTCATCCCCAAATCAATGAAATAATCATTCATCACTGGAGCTTTAGTTCTTTCCGCCGCTGTCATTACGTGAATAGGTTTTGCTCCCATAACTCCAATCACATCTTTCTTTCCGTGAATTATCACGCGTTGCGCCGTTAATGTTTTCGGATCAAAACCTCCCAAGGTATGAAACTTTAAAAATCCGTTGTCATCAATATGAGTAACAATGAATCCAATTTCATCCATATGGGCAGCAACCATTACCTTTTTGTCTTCTTTTCCTTTTATGAAAGCGATAACATTACCCATGTTATCCACATCTATTGAATCAGCTAAAGAAGATATTTCCTTGATCACCATTTCTCTTACTCGGCTCTCAAAACCAGGAGCACCAGCAACTTCACAAATATTTTTAAGTAATGAAATGTCCATTTATTTAGGTATCCAGTCGTTGATATTTGCTGAAAGTACTACAAGTAGTAACAGTATCATTCCCGCCATTTGCGCGTACTCCATCATTTTTTGGTGAGGCTTTCGCCCAGTAATAATTTCATACCCTAAAAACATTGCGTGTCCACCATCTAGTGCTGGAATAGGCAATAAATTCATGAAAGCCAATATTATTGAGATGAAAGCAGTTGTTCTCCATGTAGACTCCCAGTCCCACGTTGGTGAAAACATACTTCCAAAAGCCTTAAAACCTCCGACAGATTTATATGCCTTAGATTTGAAATCAAATATTTTTAGGAAATTTTTTGTGTAAAATATTAACTTGAATTTAGTTTCAAGCAAGCCGGCAGGAATCGATTCTAAAAAAGTGTACTCTATATGTCGTACTTCAAGTATACCCTGAGCTGTCAATTCTTCTTTACTAATAAATTGAACTGGAAGTCCAATTTTCCCTTCATCATTTACTGCAACAACAAGTGGAACTTCAACTTCTTCTCTCAAAACACTTAAGGTGACATCTTCTCCAGATCTTGTACTCAAGTACGATTTAAATTCATCAAAATATTTAATTGGTGTACTATCTGCTAATAAAACAACATCGCCTTGCTTTAAGACAGTTTTGGAAGCCTTCCCTGTATCTGGAATAGCACCTATTTCAAATGGTAATCGCAATTCAAATAGATTGCCTTTCCCTTTATTTCCTTGTAAAATTTCAATGAAATTTTCAGGGAATTCGTGTTCAAATTTATTGCCTTCCCTTTCAATAGTCATGGTTTTACTGAAAATCAAGCTATTCAACATTTTAGTAACATCAAGCTCTTCTACGTTTTGATTGTCAATTGCTATTATTTTATCCCCAGTATGGATACCAATCTGAACAGCCACAGAATCATTTGTCACCCATATTCCATCACTTAAACTTTTATTTGGAATGATTGTCTGCCCCCACACCATCATCACCATGATGAAAATACCTACGGCAAGTATTGCATTTACAGTGACCCCTCCCAACATTACCACTAATCTTTGCCATGCTGGTTTAGATCTGAACTCCCAATCTTCTGGCTCCTTCTTCATAGCCTCTTTGTCCATGCTTTCATCTATCATTCCCGCAATTTTCACATAGCCTCCTAAAGGCAACCAGCCAATCCCATAAGTCGTATCACCAATTTTCTTTTTAACCAAAGAAAAATAAGGATCAAAAAATAAATAGAATTTCTCCACTTTTATTTTAAAAAGCTTAGCAGGTATAAAATGCCCCATTTCATGGAGAATAATTAAAAATGATAAGCTAAACAGTAACTGTCCAATTTGATTTACAATATCCATCGATTAATTTTTTAAATATGAGTTGGCTTGTATTCTTGTTTGTTCATCAGTTGAAACGTAATCTTCTAGGTTAGGTTTCTCAATAAAACTTACCTGTTCAAGACTTTTTTCAATTAAATCTGACATACCAACAAAACTAATTTTATCTTTTAAAAATGCATCTACTGCTACTTCGTTAGCTGCATTTAATATACAGGGAGCATTACCTCCCATTTCCATTGCCTTAAAGGCTAATGCAAGATTACGAAAAGTTTTTGGATCGGGTGCTTCAAAGGTCAAAGAAGGATAGTCCAAAAAGTTAAATCGTGTGAATTCATTTTTAAGTCGATCCGGATATGTTAAAGCATACTGAATAGGCAACTTCATATCCGGTAAGCCCATTTGCGCCTTCATACTTCCGTCTTCAAATTGTACTAAACTATGTACAATACTTTGCGGGTGTACAATTACGTCAATTTGATCTAGTCTTAAATCAAACAACCATTTAGCTTCAATCACCTCCAATCCTTTGTTCATCATAGAAGCTGAATCAATTGTGATCTTTGCTCCCATGTCCCAATTAGGGTGCTTTAATGCTTGCGCTTTAGTTACCTGAGCAAGTTGCTCAAGAGAATAACCCCTAAAAGGACCTCCGCTAGCTGTCAAATATATTTTTTCAATTGGATTTAAAAACTCACCTGTCAAACATTGAAAAATTGCAGAATGCTCACTATCCACTGGGTATAAATTTACTTTATACTTTGCAACTAACTCATTAATTAACTCACCTGCAACAACTAATGTCTCCTTATTAGCTAAAGCAATGTGCTTCCCGGCTTTTATTGCTGCAATTGTCGGCTTCAGTCCAGCATAACCCACCAACGCTGTTAAAACAACATCAATATCCTTCATTTGAACAACTTCTTCTAATGCTTTTACTCCAGAATAAACTTTGATATCATCTTCCCACAAAGCATCTTTAACTTTCTGATATTGACTCTCATCAGAAATAACAACTGCGTTTGGTTTGAATTTTTTAGCTTGTGTAATTAGTAAATCACCATTTCGATTGGCAGTTAGCACTTCTACTTGAAAAAACTCCTTTTGTTCTTCAATGACGTCAAGAGCTTGTGTTCCAATCGAACCTGTAGAACCTAAAATTGCAATCTTTTTCATCAATGCCTTATAAATAGTATGTAAACAAAAAAAGGCTGCCCAAATGAACAGCCTTTTTCTTGTAAAATTTTAATAAATTCTAGCTTGGCTTATGCTTGAATTGGGTCAACATAAACAAATGATCTGTCATTGGTTCTTTTTCTAAATCTTACAACTCCGTCAGCTAATGCAAACAGTGTATGGTCTTTACCCATTCCTACATTATCACCAGCATGATGTTTTGTTCCTCTTTGACGAACGATGATGTTACCAGAAATAACTCCTTGTCCACCAAATTTTTTGATTCCAAGTCTTTGCGACCTAGATTCTCTTCCGTTTGAGGTACTACCTGCTCCTTTCTTATGTGCCATGACTTATAATTTTATGCTTTTTCAGCTGGTTTAGCAGCTGCCTTTACAGCGATTTTATCAATCTTGATTTCAGTGAATAGTTGACGGTGACCATTTGACTTTTGGTAACCTTTTCTTCTTTTCTTTTTGAAAACAATAACTTTGTCTCCTTTGACATGCGAAAGCACTTTTGCACTTACGCTTGCTCCTTTTACAGCTGGGGCGCCAACAGTTACTGTTCCTTTGTCATCGAGTAAAAGAACGTTGTCAAATTTTACTTTTGAACCTTCTTCTGCTTCCAAACGGTGAACAAACACTTGCTGATCTTTTTCAACTTTAAATTGTTGCCCTGCTATTTCTACAATTGCGTACATCGATTTAAATTATTTGTTAATTAAAATTGGACCGCAAATATAGTATTAATTTCTTTACCAACAAGACTTTAATGAGTAGTTTTGCTGTCATGGAAAGGACCTCCGTTTATTTAAAGGTTTCCGGCATGACCAGCGAGCACTGTGCTGCTACCGTGCGAAACTTAGTGCAGGACGAAAGAGGAGTTGAATCTGTTGAAGTTTTCTTAGAAAAGAACACAATTAGTGTGAGTGGAAATGCAGCAATGAGTAAACAAGACCTTATCCAAGCTATTAATTTAAGTGGTGTCTACGATGCGAACTGATCGTCTAAATAAAACTTACCAATTTTTTACCTCAGCGACTTTGATAGGTCTATTGATAGTGGTAATTGCAGGAAGCTTGGTAAAGGCTACCGATTCCGGTATGGGTTGCCCTGACTGGCCAAAATGTTTTGGACATTTAATCCCTCCCATTGACCCTAACGAAGTGCATTGGAACACTGCACAATCTTACTTTGAAGGACAAATGGTTATTCATGATGACGGATTATGGACAGCAAAATCAGCTATAAATTCAAGGGATAGTTTCGACCCTAACAGTTGGACTTTATACAAACGCCATGATTATGTTTTATACAATCCTACCCATACGATTATTGAGTACATCAATAGGTTAGCCACCGTTTTACTTGGTGTATTTGCTTTTGGTATGCTGATTTTGTCTTTTACTGTGAAAAGTCATCGAAAACTGCATATCGGCTTATCAATATTGACAATACTGCTGATTGGTTTTGAAGCCTGGCTGGGACGACTAGTTGTAGATTCTGAACTTTCTCCTACAAAAATATCTATTCACCTCTACGCAGCTTTTGTCCTTATATTCATCATGACAATTGTTTTGTCCTACACGAAAAAGCCTGTTCCAATTACAAAAGGAAATTCCGTTTTAAAACTCGCAGGATTATCTCTAGCTATACTACTTATTCAACTGACATTAGGCACAAAATTAAGAGAAGTATTTGACAGGTTTTATAATGAATCATCAATAGCCCGGGACTTTTGGATCGATGAAGCAGGATTCCAATTTTTGGCCCATCGATCATTTTCGATCGTCTATCTATTTGTCACAATAATAGCATTGATTAAAATTAAAAAACACTGGATTGAGAATCCAAGATTAAAAACAACAACTTATGCCCTTGTCTCTGTATTTACATTGGAAATATTATCAGGAGTAATCATGAGTTATTTTGAAGTACCTAGAGCAGCACAACCTATCCACGTTTTTTTAAGCGCATCTTTGTTGTGTGTGCACACCTTCCTTTTTGTGGATTATTACCGAAGTCTGAAGCTTACTATAAAGCTTAACTAACCGTTTAGTTTCAACCTTACTTCCGACCTGTACAACTATATAATAATGGCCCCGCATTAAGGTTGCAACGTTTAAAGTATTCTTACCAAGTACTGAACGCGGGATATCCATCATTAACTGTCCACTAGAGTTATGTACTGATATTCGCCCTCCACAGTTAGATAAATCTACTGTCACTTTGTTTGTAGCGGGGTTTGGGTGCACATTGAAACCATGCTTTTGTTCCACACCAAGTAATAATGCATTTGAATATTCAGACGCTCCATCAAAACCAACTTGCTTTAACCTATAGTAACAATTTTCACAATCAACGTTCTCGTCATAGTAAGAATAATCAAGCTGAGTAGAACTGTTTCCTTGTCCATAAACTTCGGCCACCTTATTCCATCTTAATCCGTTTTCACTTCTTTCAATGTCAAATCGATCATTGTTAATTTCAGCTACTACACTCCAATTCAAAGTATTATCCATTTCATTTGAATAACCTTCAAAAGACAACAATTCTGCCGGTAAAACTGAGTTTGAAGTCAACCTAAATCCAATTTCCACAGCTCCAAATAAATCAGCTGAACCACTTAGCCCAAATGGAGCAGTTTACAGAGCTGTAGTACCTGTAATATTGAACTGCAGACGCTATTCCATCTTGTTCTGAAAATTTTGTAAACCCACCACTTCCATTGTTAGTTTTTAAAGAGCCTGCTAAAATGTGACCAGCTCCAGCTGAAAAACATCGATCACTACCTGACCCCCCAAAAGAAACAATCATGTTGTCGGCATTAACTGGATCGAGACCTGCCAATGCTAATCCATTGCAGCTTTCACAGCCTCCTGACCCTAAATAAATCACTCCTACAACATTTTCAAACATAACAACAGAAATTGTTGACTCACCTCCCGGATGTCCAGGATTATTCACTCCGGAAATCACAAAAGAATTTAATCCGGCGGGGATATTAGCTTCCAATACTCCATGGACTATCAGTTCTAAAGACATTGTTGCGTTTCCAGATTTTTTTGATCCAGTATACTGGTAATAATTGGCCGTTCTTAACCTTGTTGAGGTTACAGCTCCCAATGTAACAAATGAATTCGCTCCCCCCTACTGATTTTGGATTAGCCCAATTACTTCCTTTCGCTCCAGAGAGGGGCCTTTCATAAACCAAACTGAATAATAATAATAATAATAATAATAATAGACGATCAGAACCTGCCAATGGAGTGTAATTTAAGCAAGGAAATCCACCAGTACCAACAGCTACTAAATGACTTCAGGCAATATAAGTTACCTGAGAAAATATTTCAATTGCAGTAAATAAAAGTATGATAACGATTTACTTCGCACTGCAAATTACCTTAGTGTACTAAAAAAGGTTTTATTTATTTTTAATTACTCTTGTAGCTTTTTTTTAGGTTACATACGCACACAAAGGAATATGAACGAACAAAACCAACCTCCTGAAAACATCAAAAATAATACTCGGATTTGTAATTTTAACAGTCCTCTTTACATCTTTAATGTTAACTAGCTGCCACAAAGAAAATCACGATCTTATGTCAGGAAACACTTCTTCAGTAACCGACTCTGAAAATTACGTTGACAACGAGCCAACTTTACAATCTTCTGAAATTATTGAAAACAACGTTCGCTATGCTAAACTTGACGTATCTAACTACTGTAAAAAGGTAAGTGTGTGTTTAAAAAATGGAAAACTTAAAAATACATCCACTAACGCGGCATATGTTCACTTAGAAAATGGAGGTAAGTTATTTGATTGTGATATCGGATTAGATATGACAGAAGTTATCAATATTCTTACTCCTAGGATAGTTGCTAATGGGGTGATTATAACTCATCATCAGATAAAAAGGATGAATTCATAGTTTGGTTTTACGAAACTTATTGCCCTGCAGAGGGCCGAGAAGTAGATGATGAAGATGATGGTGGTGTTTTCGAAGGAGATGCGGGTTCAAACATATAGACATAATTAACTCTTTCAAAAACCTATTGTTATTGACTATTCGCAGTTAATAAAAGCTGTCCCGATTGGGGCGGCTTTTTTTGCTTTACCAACTAATTGGTGCTAACTTTATAATTAACATTTATGGAACAGAAATCTCAACTTTTTACTGATTTAAAAGACGTTGCTAATCAGCTAAATCAGACTATATTGAAAATTCAATTGGAGGACCTCAATGGAGTAAACACATTCGATGAGGTAAAATCACTTAATCAACAAATCTCCGATACAATTGCAATTCTTGATTTTTTAATAAAAAAAGAAATAACTGGAACTGAAAAAGAGGAGATGAAAACAACTATCGCCTCTATCAACTATTCAACCTTAGAACATCAGCAAGAAGAAGAAGAAGAAGAAGAAGAAGAAGAAGAAGAAGAAGTGGAAGTGGAAGAAACAGAAGAATTCACCGATGAAATCCCACCGTCAGAAGCAAATAAAATTATTTTAGAACAATCATCATCAACGAAGGAAGCTTTGGGAGATAGATTCATGAGCAAAGGAATTAGTGACATAAATGCCGCTATTGGAATTAGCGAAAAATTCATGTTTATTCATGAACTCTTTAGTGGTGACGCAGAGCACTACATTAATGCTTTACAAAACCTAAACAGCTGCGAAAATGAAACTGAAGCAACTAACAAGTTAAACGAGTTAAGTAGCAAACTTACTTGGGATGAAGAATCTTCTACATTCCTGACTTTAAAAAATATTATTGGAAGAAAACACCCTGCATAAAAATGACCGAAAGAATCTATCATCCGAGCATAGGAAGTATTGAACTAGTAACTGGGCCAATGTTTTCTGGAAAAACTGAAGAACTCATTAGAAGGGTCTCTAGAGCACACATTGCAAAGCTAAAAACGAAATTATTCAAGCCAGACATAGACACCAGGTACTCTGCAAACCACATTGTTTCTCATGACAAAAGGAGACTTGAAGCAATTAATGTTGAATCTCCCTTGGAGATTTTAGGCTTATCTGTTGATGCAGACGTAGTAGGAATAGATGAAATTCAGTTTTTCGGAGAAGACATTATCGATGTTTGCACCAAATTAGCCAACGGAGGAAAAAGAGTTATCGTTGCGGGATTAGATAAAAACTACAAAGGGGAGCCATTTGCTCCGTTGCCAAACATGCTATGTGTTGCTGATTACGTTACTAAACTTCAAGCAGTTTGCATGGATTGTGGAGCACCTGCAACTTTTACGTCCAGAAAAAACAAAGATAAAAATCAAGAGATTGTACTCGGAGAGCGCTTTGACTATGACGCTCTTTGCAGACCTTGTTTTCACTTAAAAAAATAGCACCATAAATAATGAACCCAGCATTGGACCCAAATTCTGAAAATTTAGAAGAATTCGACAAGGATTTAGAAAAAGTATTACGTCCAAAAACGTTTGATGACTTTGCTGGTCAAAAAAGCATTCTTGATAACCTAGAGATATTTGTAGCCGCAACTTTACAAAGGGATGAAGCCCTAGATCATGTATTACTGCATGGACCTCCAGGTCTGGGGAAAACTACCCTAGCAAACATCATAGCAAATGAACTGAATGTCAGTATAAAATTAGTTTCAGGTCCGATGCTCGATAAACCAGGCGATTTAGCAGGGTTATTGACTGGTCTTTCTAAGGGAGACGTACTGTTCATTGATGAAATTCACAGGTTAAGCCCTGTTGTTGAAGAGTATTTGTATTCAGCAATGGAAGACTACAAAATCGACATCATGATCGATACAGGACCAAACGCTAGATCTGTTCAAATTGGCTTAGAACCTTTCACCTTGATTGGAGCCACAACTCGATCAGGATTACTTACCTCGCCCCTTCGTGCCCGATTTGGAATTAATTGTAGACTCGAATACTACGACTCTGAATTATTACAAACCATCATTTTTCGATCCGCTGAACTATTAGATGTTGGTATTGAACAAAATGCGGCGTATGAAATTTCTAGAAGAAGTCGTGGAACACCTAGAATCGCAAATGCATTATTACGCAGAGTTCGAGATTTTGCTCAAATAAAAGGAGACGGAACGATTAACATTAAAATCACAGGTATCGCCCTGAAAGCACTAAACGTTGATGAAAATGGACTAGATGAAATGGACAACAAAATCCTAAACATTATCATTGATAAATTTAAAGGAGGACCTGTTGGCCTAAGCACTATTGCAACTGCTATAGGGGAAGACACAGAAACTATTGAAGAGGTTTACGAACCTTTTCTCATCATGCAAGGGTTTATAAACAGAACACCTCGAGGAAGAGAAGTGACAGAGGCAGCTTACAAACACTTAGGGTTAACAAAAACGGGTGCGTCCGGTAGTTTATTCTGACATCACAGTCAAGTATGCGACGAAAATTGATAACCTCAAGTAATAGATTCTTCCTTAAATTTAATTCCAAAATCATCCGATAACTCTTTTAATATTGGCATATAGATCTCATGGTGGGTGGGAATCAAAACACCTTTTGCTTTAATCTTATTTGTTAGCATCATTTTTGCAGCAATACCCAACGGTAGCCCCACCGTTTTTGCCATGGCTGTTCTAGCTTGCGTTTCACCTTCGACAACGAGAGAACTATGGATCTCTTTGGCCTCGCCATTCTGTTCATAGTTGAATTTGTGCCACATTACGATCATGTCACGATCTTCCTTTTTAAGCCTCCACTTCTCTTCTAACAATTGCTGCAATATTTGGGCCGGACTCGCTGTAATCAAAGGAATTTCCACCTGCGAAAACAAACCTAAAAACTCCATTTTTTCAATGACATTAAAATCATCTTGCGCCACGTTCAAAGCTCTTTGAAATTTAACTTCTACTGAATTACTGTGGTGATAATTCAAAAATAAATTAGTAAAATCTCTGTAAGTCATTCCCTGTGGAATTTCAATTGAATAACTATCATCTGTCATTCCAAGCGACACCAATTTACTCCACGCCTTACAAAACCCTTCTCGACGTAAAGTCCCTCTAAACAATGTGTTTATTCCCTCTAATCCATACAACGACTCGTACTTGAGAGAATCCCTATTAGCATACCCTTCAAACTTCCCATAACCAGTAATTTCAATCCTTTCAGTTCGCCTAAACAATTGCTGATAAGGAATGTATTTAAAAGTGTTGTTTTGCTTGAACTTAGCAGCTTCTCCTTGCCCAGCTAGCACCACATTTCTACGATTCCAAGTCAACTTGTAGTGCCATGGGTTATCATCAGAGTCAGGAGCTATCAATCCACCTGCAAAAGATTCAAAACCAACAATATCGCCCCCTTCCGCCTTTATATCATTGATTACTTTCATGGCCGACATGTGGTCCAGGCCAGGATCTAGTCCACATTCATTTAAAAACAAGAGGCCTTTCGACTCAACTTCTTGATGAATCAACTTCATGTCATCACTAACGTATGACGCACTTAAAAAATTTTTACTGTGTACTAAACATCCTTTAGCAATGCCGAAATGCAACCTTGCTGGCAGCATGCTAATTACTATATCAGCAGACTTTATCCAACTTGTCAATCTGTTATCTTGAAAAACATCACAAATCACATATTGTGCAACTGTGACACTTGTTTGTTGATTGCTAACCACTTCTTTGGCCACTACCAACAAGCTCCAACTTTCCTTTTTACATAGATCAATAAGGTAATTAATTAATACCTCACTTGACTTACCTGCTCCAATTAGTAATATGTTTTTCATATCCTCAAATATTATTGTTACATCCCATTAAATGTACGTTATGAAAGTATTAAAATAATATAAAATAAAACTTTACTGCAACAAAGTTCTAATTCTTCCGTAGAATAAATAAAAGAATACCGAAAGCCTATATTAAAAATGCGCCAATTAAAAATCATCAAACAGGTTACCAACAGAGATTCTGTCTCTTTAGATAAGTACCTGCAAGAAATTTCCAAAGAGGATCTGATTACGGCGCAGGAAGAAGTTGAATTGGCAGTTAAGATTCGAGAAGGTGATCAGCGAGCATTGAATAAATTGACAAAAGCTAACCTCCGTTTTGTAGTATCAGTAGCTAAACAATATCAAAATCAGGGATTAAATTTGTCTGATTTAATAAATGAGGGAAACCTGGGATTGATAAAAGCGGCAAAGAAATTTGACGAAACCAGAGGGTTTAAATTCATCTCGTATGCTGTCTGGTGGATTAGACAAACCATACTACAAGCTATAGCTGAACATGCGCGGATAGTTCGCTTACCATTAAATAAAATTGGGGTATTAAACAAGATTAATAAAGCATTTTCAGAGCTTGAACAAACATTAGAAAGACCTCCCTCAGTGCAGGAACTTTCTGAAGTAATTGATATCTCAGCTAAAGAAATTGGGGAATCACTAAAATCAAGACACCTCAGCATTTCAATTGATGCGCCTCTGACGGGGGACGACGATTCCGGAAGCATGAGTGATACTTTGCAGTCAAACGGAGAAACTAATCCAGATGTCGGACTTATGAATGAATCATTAAAAAAGGACATTAAGAGAGCTCTTTCTATATTGTCCGAACGAGAGTCAGACGTTCTTAAATTATACTACGGCATCAATAATAAAGTCAACGCTAATTTAACACTGGAAGAAATTGGACTTCGATTTGGCTTAACTCGCGAACGGGTCAGGCAAATAAAGGAAAAAGCGATCGCGCGATTAAGAACCTATTCTAGCCGAAATAACCTAGTATCTTATTTGGGATAATATCAAAACATAAACTGTAATCGAACAATAGATTATCGGTTTTGTGCCGAGATTAATTCAGTAAAATTTAATCAACAATATTGGGTTAAATATTTCCGCTTACCATCGCTTACCCTCAAAACTATTCTGTTATCTTTATGTTTCATTCAAACCTAAAACCATGTTTATTGGAATAAAACATTTACACGTACTATTGGTTTTTCTCTTTGTTTTAACAACATTGATAAAAACGATTTTATTGTTTGTTGATTCTTCGAAATTTGAAACTTATCGTGCTAAGACAAAACTTCCAGAAATCATTATTACTATTTTATTCCTTGTATCAGGAATCACTTTAATCATTCATAAAGGAGGAGGTTTCCATACTTTGTTTTTCGTTAAATTAGGATTAATGGTCGTTGGAATTCCATTGACTATCATTGGTTTTAAAAAACAAGCAAAAATCCCTGCACTTTTAGGAACGTTCTTATTTATAATGACTTACGGACTAGCAGAGATGGCTTCAAAAAAAGCAGTAGTAACCACAGTGGAAGTTTCTACTGAAGAATTGGGCACGTTATCTCACGGGACAAAATTATATGATTTAAACTGCGTTACTTGTCATGGAAAAATTGGCAATAAAAACCTTGGAGGTGCAGCCGATTTAACTTCCAGCATATTTACTGAAATTCAAGTTACAGACATGATTTCAAACGGCACCAAGAAAATGCCAGCATTCAAATCCTTAACTGAACAGGAAACAAATGCAATATCTCTGTACGTAAAAACTTTACAAAAATAAATTTCGCTTAACTGCACTTTACCATATGGCTAAAGGAAAAAAAATACATGAAGTAAAAGACAACCGTCAGGAAAAGGCTGTTTTAGTTGGTATCATTACCCAGAATCAAACACCTGAGTTAGTAGCAGAACACCTCAATGAATTAGCTTTTTTAACGGAAACAGCTGGAGCGCTACCTGTAAAGCAAGTAGTTCAAAAAATGGATCAACCCCACTCAAAAACGTTTTTGGGAAAAGGTAAGATGGAAGAGCTTACTATATATGTAAAAGATGAATGCATTGACATGGTCATTTTTGATGATGAACTAAGCCCTTCGCAATTAAGAAATATCGAGGAACTACTTGAGGTTAAAATATTAGATAGAAACAACTTAATACTTGATATTTTTGCAAGCCGAGCTCAAACCGCTCACGCGAAAACACAAGTAGAACTAGCTCAATACCAATATTTACTTCCAAGACTTACTAACCTCTGGACTCACCTGTCACGTCAAAAAGGTGGTGTGGGAATGAAGGGTCCAGGTGAAACAGAAATTGAAACTGACAGGAGAATAGTTCATGATAAAATTTCAAAGTTGCAACAGCGACTTAAAAAAATTAACATTCAAAAAAGCACACAACGGGGTAATCGAGAGCAAATGATTCGCGTCGCTTTGATTGGATACACAAACGTTGGTAAATCTACCATCTTAAACACTATCGCAAAAACAAAAATACTCGCTGAAAATAAATTATTTGCAACTCTTGATACTACTGTAAGGAAAGTTGTCGTCGAAAACTTGCCATTTTTACTAACAGATACCGTTGGATTCATAAGAAAACTGCCACACGGCTTAGTTGAATCGTTTAAGTCCACCCTGGACGAAGTGAGGGAGGCTGACTTACTAATTCATGTAGTGGATATATCACATCCGGCTTTTGAAGACCATATAAAAGTGGTTAATCAAACTTTAAGTGAAATCGAATCCTCGGACAAGCCTACAATAATAGTTTTTAATAAAATTGATGCATACTCTTGGGAAGAGAAAGAAGAAGATGATCTCACGCCAGCTACCAAAGAAAACTTAAGTTTAGAAGACTTGAAGTCGTCATGGATGGGTAGACAAGATTGCGAGTGCATATTCATTTCAGCACAAGAAAAAGACAATTGGAGTGAATTTAGAGCACAAATATACAAGCGTGTACGAGCACTGCATATCAAAAGATATCCGTACAATAATTTTTTATACCCCGACCCTGAAAGTTACACTTAGATATGGCTACAATAAATCCAGAAAAACAACTTCGTTACGATAAAGCTTATCTAAGAATGGCTCGTGAGTGGGCAAAATTAAGTCATTGCACAAGAAAAAAAGTAGGAGCAATAATTGTTAAGGATGGCATTATAATTTCTGATGGTTACAATGGAACACCGTCAGGTTTTGACAATTGTTGCGAAAATGACATTGGAGAAACTCAATGGTATGTATTACATGCTGAAGCAAATGCAATTTTGAAACTATCTCGTTCTCATAACAGCGGACAAGGAAGTACATTGTACATTACATTATCACCATGCAAGGAGTGCAGCAAATTAGTACTACAGGCAGGAATTACAAGGGTTATTTTTTCTAAGGGATACAAAGATGATTCTGGTATCAAGTTTTTAGAAGAAGCAGGTGTCGAGGTAAAGATGCTTGAAGATGTAACTCATCAATAGGCCAAATACAACAACGCTACCAATGAAGAAATTCATACAAAGTAAGCCCGCTCAACCTTTAATTTATGCAATATGTATTGTCATAGGTTTAGTTGGGGGTAAAAAACTTTACCAAGACCAATCCTATCAATTGGGGTTTTCTAATGCTGAAACCAGCAAAGGGAAAATACATGACATCTTAAACAAAATTGATAAAAACTATGTTGATACTATTGATTTCAAGAGCCTAGAAGAAGAATCAATTGTTAAAATTGTTAAAAGTTTAGATCCGCATTCGTACTACTTAACACTTGAGGACATGGTGGGTGAGGATGAAAAACTGAACGGAAACTTTAGTGGAATAGGAGTAGAATTCAAGATTATTGATGACACAATTGTTGTACTTCAACCTATAAAGGGAGGGCCTTCTTTCAAAGCTGACATATTAATTGGAGATAAGATAATTGCTGTAAATCATACAAATTTTACCGGAGATAGTATTACTAGTGCACTGGCCATGAAATATTTAAAAGGCGTAAAAGGCAGTGAAATAACAGTTGATTTTTTACGCGACAAAAAAACAATCAGTAAAGAGATTACTAGAGCAGAAATACCATTAAACAGCATAGATGTTTTCACCGTTTTGAAAAATGAAGTTGGGTACATTAAAATTGCTAGATTTTCAAAGAGAACAAACTCGGAATTTGAAGACGCTGTTGATGAATTATTATCTCATAATATCAAAAGTTTAATAATCGATGTGCGAGATAACCCGGGAGGATTAATGGGGTCGGTGATAAAAATTTGCGAAAGCTTTTTGTCAAAAGACAAGCTGATTGTCTCTACAAAAGGACGAACAGAAAGTAATGAGGATTTTAGCACATCTAAAGGAAAACTAGCAGACTATCCTTTATATGTATTGATTAATGAAAACAGCGCAAGTGCTAGCGAAATTTTAGCTGGGGCAGTCCAAGATCATGACAGGGGAATAATCATTGGACGTAGAAGTTTTGGAAAAGGGTTAGTGCAAAGACCTTTTAGTCTAAAAGATGGCTCTGCCTTACGATTAACGATAGCTAGATATTACACTCCAAGCGGAAGGTGTATTCAGAGGTCTTATGAGCAAGGAAATGAAGAGTATTACAAGGAAAGCATCAGTAGGCTAGTTAAAGGTGAACTCAATTCCGCAGACAGTATTCCTTTACCAGACAGTTTAAAATTCTACACCTCCAAAGGAAAACTTGTTTATGGTGGTGGAGGAATTATTCCCGATGAATTTATTGCTACAGACACTTCAGCTCTTAGCAACATAGCTCGTGAAATATTTAAAGGGCAAGAAATTGACCGATTCTTTTTAAGTCACTTAAATTTATGGAGTGAAATCATGAGTAATACAGACTTATCAGGCTCCTATAAAGCATTTATTAAAAATGACTTTCTTTGGAATAAATTTGAATCATTTCTAATAAATCGAGCTTCCTTTTCGATAAAGTCAGCTGAACTTAGGGAACTGAAAGAAAAAGTACTCCCTCTATTACTCGGTAGAATTCTTCGAATGAAGTTCCAAGACTTAGGACAATATTATTACAATTTGAAAAATGATCCTGAAATTGCCAAGGCTCTGGAATTGCACTTCAAGTCTTTAAACTCCCAATAGGAAGGTTAGTTAAGAACATTTAAAATGAAAGTGAACTATTGAGCTTACCTAGCTCTTGATTCTTTCAGAATACTCCTTGGTTCTAGTGTCAACTTTAATTTTATCACCCATATTTATAAAAAGCGGCACTTTAATTTCCGCTCCTGTTTCGATAGTAGCAGGTTTCATGGCATTTGTTGCTGTATTTCCTTTAACGCCAGGCTCAGTATAAGTAATTTCAGCTTCAATGAAGGAAGGAACTTCCACCCCTAAAAAGGTTTCGTCATCTGCTTTAACCATTGCTTCTACTTCCATTCCTTCTTTCAAAAATTGTGGAGAATCTACAAGTGATCTTTGTATCGCTACTTGCTCAAAAGTTTCGGTATGCATGATATGATATCCCATATCGTCATTATACAAATACTGATACTTTCTTCTTTCGATTCTTACAATATTAATTTTAACTCCAGCTGTCCATGTGTGATCAACCAGTCTTCCGTTATCAAGGTTTCTCAGTTTCGTCCTAACAAACGCTGGTCCTTTACCAGGTTTAACGTGTTGAAATTCAGTAATTTGAAATAATTTTCCGTCTTTCTCTAAACATAATCCGTTTCTGAAATCTGAAGTATCTGCCATGGTTATTTATTTATTATAGTCACCTAAGTTAATGGTTTTATCGCATAAAAAATGCTCTTCCTCTTTATTGTTGGAACAGATGATGAGCAATCGCTTCTTTTTGAATTTTATTAAATTTTCTTGATACCATTTTATGGCCTTCTCATCTAAATTTGAACAAGGCTCATCTAAAAATAAGAATGGCGTGTCGCTTAAGAAGTTCAACCCCAATTTTAGTCGTTGTTTCATTCCTGAGGATAATTCACTGATCAGCTTATTTTCACACCCATCTAAGTAACAGATCTTAAGTACATCTTTTACCGATATCTCATCAACAATGTTCTTGAATTTAAAATGAAATTCAACAGCTTCACTAACATTATGAGCATCGAACAAGTCAACAAATGGTGCGCAAACACTAACCTCTTTATACACGATGTCAGCATCAATCTTATCATTAACTTCCCACAACACTGTTCCTTTAGATGGGACACTGTAACCACAGAGAACCTTCAGCAACGTTGATTTACCAGAACCATTCCCTCCCGTAATGTGATAGGCAAATTCTTGCGAAAAAGAAAGGGAGATAGAATTAAAAATCCACTCCCCATTAAATTGTTTTCCAATATTGTTTAAGCTTATATTCAAAGTATCCTACCCTTTTGGACTAAAGTATCCTTTCATAATACCTCGCTTAGATTCTTGAACGAATGAAATAATCTCATCTCTTTCCTTTGAAGCTTTTAATTCTGCTTCCACAAATGATATAGCTTGAGAAGTATTGTGTCCTTTCAAATATAATTGACGGTATATCTCTTGAATTTCGTTAATCTTTTCACTTACAAATCCACGTCTCCTCAATCCGATTGAATTTATTCCAACGTAAGATAATGGCTCTCTAGCCGCTTTTGTAAATGGAGGTACATCCTTTCTAACTAATGCACCACCTGTAATCATAGCGTGCTTTCCAATAGTAACAAATTGATGAACTAAACTTCCACCTCCTAAAATTGCATACTCACCTATTGTAACATGCCCAGCAAGATTTACACTGTTTGCCAAAATTGCATGTTCACCAATTAAACAATCGTGAGCAACGTGAACGTAAGCCATTAATAGCACACCATCTTTGATAACTGTTTTATCCCTGTCTTTTGTTCCCCTGTTAATTGTAACACATTCCCTAATGGTTACATTATCACCAATTTCTACAGTTGAATACTCTCCACCAAATTTCAAATCTTGAGGAATCGCTCCAATAACAGCTCCAGGAAAAATTTTGCAATTTTTACCGATTCTTGCTCCTTCCATTATTGTTACATTGGAAGCTACCCATGTTCCTTCTCCAATTTCTACATCTTTATCTATGGTAACAAAGGGCTCAATTACAACATTCTTTGCAATCTTTGTTTGTGGATGTACATATGCTAATGGTTGATTCATAGTTTTTCCTTTTAATATAACTTATCTAATGTTACTTAATTTTTTGAATTTTCGCCATCATTTCTGCCTCAGCGACTACTTGGCCATTCACTGATGCTATTCCTTTCATGTGGGCAATACCCCTTCTGTAAGGAGATGCATAAGTCAAATCAAATACAATTGTGTCTCCAGGGAGCACCATTTTTCTAAACTTAACCTGTTCAATTTTCATGAAATACGTCAAATAATTTTGAGGATTTTCTAATCCAGCAAGCACTAAAATACCACCTACTTGTGCCATTGCTTCTACTTGTAATACACCAGGGAAAATTGGTTGACCAGGAAAATGACCCCTAAATAAATCTTCATTAACACTCACATTTTTAACCCCTACTACTCTTTCGGGTGTCAACTCAATTACTCTATCAACAAACAAAAATGGCGGCCTATGCGGAAGTATATCTTTAATTCCTTCAACATCAAGAATGGTATTATAAAGATCATACGAAGGCAAGTCGCTCATCTTTTTCTTATCAAATTGCTTTAGTAATTTTCCAAAAGCTACGTTTGATCCATGTCCTGGTTTAGTTGCTAAGATTTTTCCCTTAATAGGTTTTCCCACTAATGTTAAATCTCCAACAATATCTAATAATTTGTGACGAGCTGGCTCATTCACATACTGTAAATCCAAATTATTCAAAATGCCTTCCTCTTTCACTAACACCTTGTCTTTATTAAAGACTTCAGACAGTCTGTCTAATTCACCTTGAGACACTTTCTTATCAACAACAACAATGGCGTTATCTAAATCTCCACCTTTAATCAAGTTGTTATCCAAAAGATGCTCTAATTCATGTAAAAAACAAAATGTCCTGCAAGAAGAAACTTCCTTTTCAAAATCTTCAATTTTTTCTAATGTAGCGTGCTGCTTGCCAAGGACTTTAGAATTAAAATCAATCATTGACACCACGTTATAATGGTCATCAGGAATCGCAATCAATTCAATACCATTCACTGGATCAGTATACTTTATGATTTCTGTAATTACTAAGTAATCTTTCTCTTCTGTTAATTCCTTTACACCTATCTGTTTAATCGCATCAATAAATGGTTTAGAACTACCATCCATTATAGGGATTTCAGGAGCATTAACATCAATAACACAATTATCGATTCCAAGACCAGTCAAAGCAGCTAAAAGGTGCTCTACAGTTGAAATACTAGCGCCATTTTTAGATATAGTTGTTCCCCTTTGAACATCAGTAACATTATCAACGTCTGCTTTGATAATTGGGCAGTTTTCTAAATCAATCCTTTTAAAAATAATACCTGTGTTAGGCTCGGAAGGATGAATTTTAAGACTTACATCAACTCCAGTATGTAATCCAGAACCTTCTACAATTACTACGTCACTAACGGTCTTTTGATTATCTGTCATTTTATAGAAATAAGACCACAAATTTAGTGCTTTTATTTCTCTTTTTTCGACTGCTTGTCTAATTCCTTTTCAAGAGTACTGATTTTCATCATCAGCTCGGGTAAGTTTTTAAATCCTACATAACTCTTTTTGTACGGCATAATATCGAATGCTGGCGAGCCTTGAACAACCGTTCCCGGTTTTTTAATGCTTTGCCCGATCCCTGACTGTGCAGCGATTTTAGTACCATCTGCTATTACCAAGTGGCCAATAATTCCAACTTGACCAGCAATCATACAATTTTTACCAATTTTGGTGGATCCGGCTACTCCTGTCTGAGAAACAATCACTGTGTTCTCTCCGATTTCAACATTGTGTGCTATTTGAACTAAGTTATCTAACTTCACCCCTTTCCTCAAGATCGTTGAACCCATAGTTGCTCTATCAATACAACAATTCGATCCTATTTCCACATGATCTTCTAGTACGACATTTCCTATCTGAGGTATCTTTTCATAATTATTTTCAGAATTTGGTGCAAAACCAAACCCATCACCTCCTACCACTGTCCCAGAATGAACTGTACAATTCTTTCCTATTAAACAATCATCATACACTGAAACCCCAGAAAACAAGACAGACCCGTCACCTATTGTTACATTATCGCCTACTGAAACATTAGGGTATATTTTTACACGATTTCCGATTTTTACATTTTCACCGATTCTTGCAAACGCACCAATGTAAATTTCTTCTCCGATAGTAGCACTCTTTGCTATAAAGACTGGTTCTTCAGTTCCAGATTTCTGATTCTTGAACTCTTCATATTTCCGCATGAGTAAAGCGAAGCTTTCATAGGGTTTTTCAACCTTAATCAAGGTTGTGCTTACAGGTTTTTTTGCAACGAAGTCATTTCCCACAATTACCACAGAAGATTGACAACTATAGATATGCTCAGTGTACTTCGGGTTAGCCAAAAACGACAATGCGTTCTCATGTCCTTCTTCAATTTTCGCAAAAGAATTCACTGAGGCTTCTTTATTCCCTTCAATCGTTCCATTAAGTAACTGTGCAATTTGCTCTGCAGTAAAAATCATACTTCTAAATATTTTTTGGGTAACATACAAAAAACTTCTCCACCGGAGTGCTTAAACTATTGATATTCAAGTGGTCTGACGCGTCAATCACATCACTTAAAACACCATCCTTATGAAGAATTTTAATCCCCTTTTTAGGGTCATAAGCAACATTATTCACCGCACTTGTGAAGACAACCAAAGATAAGTCTTCTTTGGGAAATTCAAAACTTTCAGTTGTTTTAGCTGTTAATTGCTGAATACGTTCTTTACTTATTTTTTCCTTCCCTATTTCTACCTTATATAACTTTCTATCAATCATCCACGTACACAACTTTGACAGAGTGTAATTGTTGTGCTTCTTCCAAACTTTAATTGCCGAGAGAATATCGTAATCGTCTAAATCAGAAAATACTTCTAGCAAATTCGGGTCATTGTGAAAGCTCTTCTTATCGTGGTCGTGGTACAAAAATGTACGGAGTGCCGGAGAACAAAATAACTCTTCTCCTGTTGAAGCAATTTCCTTTGCTTTCTTAAGAATATTCAAAAGCAGGAATTCGGCAGAAATTACAGTCTTGTGCAAATATACTTGCCAATACATTATCCGTCGAGCAACTAAAAACTTCTCAATTGAATAAATTCCCTTTTTATCAACTACTAACTCACCATCCTTAACGTTAAGTAACTTAATAATTCTATCAACCCCTATTACCCCTTCTTGCACCCCTGTATAGAAACTATCTCTGTTCAAATAATCCAGTCTATCAACATCTAGCTGACTACTGATTAACTGATGTAAAAATTTCTTTTGATACTTGTCCTGGAAAATTTCAATTGCTAAAGTTAATTTTCCATTATGTTCAACATTTAATCGTTCCATGAACATGATGGAAATTTCCTCATGATTAATGTTTTTAACTAGGGAGTGTTCCAATGCATGAGAAAATGGCCCATGACCAATATCATGTAGTAAAATTGCAATTGCCAACGCTTCTGATTCACTTTCAGTTATCTCAGCTCCTTTTGATTTTAAAACCTCTGCAGCTTGCATTGCAAGATGCATTGCTCCAATGGCATGGTGAAATCTAGTATTGTAGGCCCCAGGATAAACCATGCTAGTCAAGCCTAATTGACGGATTCTCCTTAAACGCTGAAAACAAGGACTTTCTACTATGTCGTAAATAATATCGTAAGGCAAAGAAATAAATCCGTACAATGGGTCGTTGATTATTTTTCTTTTGTTTTGCACTTAGCTAATCAGATTTAAGAAGTAACTTGGATTTTTCCACTACAAATTTAAATAAAACAAATGTATCAAGTAAAAATATTATGGGCAGACGATGAAATTGATTTACTCAAACCTCATGTGATGTTTTTGGAAGCGAAAGGCTATAAAATCACAACTGTAGTAAGTGGAAATGAAGCGCTCGATTTAGTAAAAGAAGAAAATTTTGACATTGTCTTTCTTGACGAAAACATGCCGGGATTAAGTGGCCTTGATACTTTGGTTGGAATCAAGAAAATTAGAAAGTCCGTACCGGTAGTAATGATTACTAAAAGTGAAGAAGAATATATAATGGAGGAAGCGATTGGTGGAGAAATCTCTGATTACCTGATCAAACCGGTAAACCCTAATCAAATTCTTTTGTCTATAAAAAAGAACTTGGATGAAAAGAGGTTGGTCAACGAACATTCTACACACGCTTATCAAAGAGAATTTCGAGAAATTTCGATGAGATTAAGTGATAGGCTCGATTACGATGAATGGGTTCAATTATACAAAGACTTGGTATACTGGGAGCTTAAGCTTGGAAATGGTGCCGACAGTGACATGATGGAAATACTTAACGCTCAAAAAACTGAAGCAAATCAGCAGTTTTCAAAATTTATAGAAAATAATTATATAGACTGGATGCAACCAGGGGATGATAAACCTCTTTTGTCACATCAAGTATTTGAAAAAGTCATCCTCCCTAATATTGGGGGAAAACCAGTTTTTGTTTTCGTGGTTGATTGTTTGCGATATGATCAATGGAAGGTGATGCAACAGGAAATATCATCCTACTTCCTGACAGAAAAAGACGATTGTTATTATTCAATTTTACCAACAACAACTCAGTATGCCAGGAACGCGCTTTTTTCGGGATTGCTCCCAGATGACATACAAAAGAAATTTCCAAACAAATGGATTGACGAAGACGACGATGAGTCGAAAAATAATTTCGAAGAGTTCTTTCAAGATGAATTACTAAAAAGAAAGGGGTTCAAAATCAAGACAAAGTATGAAAAGATTACCAATTTGAGTAAAGCGAAGAAGGTGGCCGATAATTTTCATCAGTACTTTCAAAACGACCTAACAACCATCGTATACAATTTTGTTGACGCTCTATCTCACGCAAGAACTGACACTAAAATCATTCGAGAATTAGCGGAAGATGAAAAAGCGTATCGGTCATTGACAAAATCATGGTTTCTCCATTCTCCATTTTTAGAAATGCTAAAACAGATCGCTGAGAAAGATGCAGTTGTATATATAACTACTGATCATGGATCGGTTAAAGTTGATCAACCTTCGCAAATGGTAGCTGATAAAAGCGTCAACAATAATTTACGTTACAAAGTTGGAAGAAACATGCACTATAAAGAAAGTGATGTTTTTGAAATTCGTGATTTAGCAGAGGCAAAACTGCCCAAATCAAATTTCAATTCAAAGTTCATCTTCGCTAAAGAAAATAAATTTTTCGCTTATAAAAATAATTACAATCACTACGCAAGGTATTACAACGACACCTTTCAACATGGAGGTATTTCAATGGAAGAAGTAATAATTCCTATAATAAAGCTTAAACGAAAGGAATGAACATAAGTGTTACTTCTGTTGAAGAATTACCGTCATTGTGTGAAGAAATTTTTTCTTGTCATCCAGATAAAAAAGTATTTCTAATTAATGGCCCAATGGGTGCTGGAAAAACCACACTTATAAAGGAATTGTGCTTACAATTAGGGGTTGAAGAACGAATTACTAGTCCAACATTTTCGATTGTTAATGAGTACAAAGGAACTGATTCGCTCGTTTATCATTTTGATTTTTATCGTTTGGAAGATATTACGGAAGCCAATGACATGGGAGCCGAGGAATATTTTTTTAGCGGCGAATACTGCTTCATTGAATGGCCAGAAATAGTAAGTAATTTACTTCCTTCTTCTGATAAATGTGTTTTGATTGATATATTTGTAAAAGAGCAAACTCGAAATTTTACTTTTTAAGGAAAATATTCATGGATTCGGAAATCATTAGACAACTTGCTAAGTCAGGTTTATTACCTCAAGAAGAAATGCTTGAGGTCAAAACAAGAGACAGTAAATTATTCATTGGAATTCCAAAAGAAACAGGTTTTCAAGAAAAAAGAGTAGCACTTGTACCAGAAAGTGTTGGATTGCTGGTTAACAACGGTCATCGTGTAATGATTGAAAGCAAAGCCGGCGATAAAGCTGGTTTTAGTGACAATGATTACAGTGAAGCTGGTGCACAAATCATTTTTGAAACCAAAGAAGTTTATCAAGCAAACGTCATTATGAAGGTTTCTCCACCTACTTTGGAAGAAATTGAAATGTTTGATGCTTTGAAAAAGCAGCTACTTATATCATCGTTACAGTTAAAAATTCAGCCAAAAGATTTTGTTCAAAAACTTACCAGTAAAAAAGTAACAGCAATTGCTTACGATTATGTTCAAGATCAAGATGGAGTATATCCTATCATTAGATCCATGAGTGAAATTGCTGGAACTACTAGTATGTTAATTGCAGCAGAATACCTGAGTAATACCAATGAAGGTCCTGGAATAATGCTGGGTGGAATTGCAGGTGTAAAGTCAGTAGAAGTTGTTATTATTGGAGCGGGAGGAGTAGCTGAGTCTGCAGCTCGCGCTGCACTGGGGCTTGGTGCTACCGTCAAAGTTTTTGACGATCAAATTTACAAACTAAGAAGGCTTGTAAATGCTTTAGGCCAAAGAGTTTTTACTTCAATAATTCAACCCAAATTACTTGCCAAATCGCTGAAACATGCTGATGTTGTCATAGGAGCATTAAGATCTAAAGATGGATCAGCTCCTTGTGTAGTGACAGATGAAATGGTAAGTGCTATGAAATTTGGATCTGTGATAGTTGATGTAAGCATCGACAATGGAGGTTGCATTGAAACATCAGAGGTAACTTCTCACGATAATCCTACTTTTAAAAAATATGGCGTTATTCATTACTGCGTACCTAACATTGCATCTAGGGTAAGTAAAACCGCATCCTACGCCTTGTCAAATGCATTCACTCCTTTGCTGCTAGAAATGGGCCGAGTTGGTGGAATTGAAAAAATGTGCAGGACCAACTTAGGTGTTCGACATGGAATTTATATATACAGAGGATGTGTTACGAACAGAGTCTTAGCAGAATCTTTTAACATGCCCTACAAAGACATTGATTTGCTAATCGCTGCATTTTAAACTTTACAATCAACTAGTTATCAAATGAACAAAAAACGTCGATTTTTTATTTTCTTTTCAAGTGCAGGATTGATGAGTTTATTGATCTATTTTACGCTAGCTGTAAGAACAGATGATCCTTTAAAAAAATGGGGCCAGTGGTTTCCCGGAAATAAAGTAAAAGCAATGATCTTAGATAGGGAGACTGCTTCGGGAACTGTTCCAAGAAAAATATATTATTCTAAAATTGCAGAACGGAAGATGGAATGCTTAAACATAAGCGCTCTTGAAGTACTACATAACTTACGAGATGCCGATGTCGAATTCTCTCACAAAAAGACTAAACCTCGGGAAAAACCGAAGAAATACTATTTAACAGAGTCAATTAACAAACAGAAGTATTATGTCCTCGTTGAAGTTTCCAGACAATACAGCACTGTAGCCGATTTTGGTAAAGTAGAAAATTCCAAATGCAAGAGTATCAAGGTAGAAACAGTTCAGTGAACCACTCAATTTTTAGAATAAACAAAGGATAAAAGGCAATAACTACTTAAATAGACTCTGCTATTTTAAGGAGTAAATTTTCACCTTACTTAAATCACTCCAAGCGTAATTAATCCCTTTGCCAACAAATGATTTATTGAACTTTCTTGGCCGAAAAACTGCAACAGATGGACAATCTAGGCTAAGGCTATTTGAGTGAGTTAGTTCCCCTTTAATAACAATAGCTACACTGTTACTTTTTAAACTTAGTGCAATAGTTCCAATCCCACTATTTGCGTTTTCCTGCGCTTTAGTAAGAACGGCTTGATCATTTGCAAACCCTACCTCTGTCCAGTCATCAGATTTACTCACCTTCGAAAGAATCTCATCATAAGGCAGAAAAGAATCATCTGCACCTTTTAAATCATAACCATAATATTTTGAAATTGCTAAGGCTATGTATTCCTTACAGGTATGACTTTCTGTAGCAGTATTTTTACAATCAATAAATTCTATTAGGCTCTGTTCTAAATCTTCAACCTCTAATGCAGCCACTGTAGCACTCTCCTTTGACGCTGAATCATTCCCACAAGAGACAACTAGTAAGGCAACTGATATTATACAAACTATATTTTTGAGCATTGAAATATGATTTAAATGATTAATAATGGTAAACCTACTAAATCTTGTAGTAAATAAACAACCTCTATTGCGAATGGTTGTGAAGACATTAATAAATGGTAAAGAAATTATGATATACTAGGATACCTCTCAGGATCCACTTCGTTCATCAATTCATAGACTGAATCAAAGATACTATCCACATTTGGCTTTGAAAAGTAATTACCATCTGACCCATATGCTGGACGATGATCTTGTGCAGACAGTGCTCTTGGTGCAGAGTCCAGCAATTCGTAGGCATCTTGATCGTCCAATACTTGTTGCATCATAAAACCAGTAGCTCCACCACTGACATCTTCATCAACAAATAAAACTCTTGATGTTTTCTTTATACTTTCCTTAATCTTGCCATGCGTATCAAAAGGCATCAAGGTTTGAACATCTATAAGTTCAACTGAAATACCAACCACATTTAACTGCTTAATCGCGTCCATCGAGATATCAACTAATGAACCGTAGGTGACAATAGTTACATCTGAACCTTCTCGAATCACATCCGGAATGCCCAAGGCAACTTTAAATTCGCCAAGATTGGTAGGTAAATTTTCTTTTTTCCTATAATGTAATAATGGTTCAACAACTAAAGCAGGATCGTCTGAATCAAGCAGTGCGTTGTACATTCCGGCAGCTTGAGTCATGTTTCTAGGTACACATATACAAAGTCCACGCAAACTATGCAGTAACATGCCCATAGGAGAACCTGAATGCCAAATACCTTCAAATCTATGACCTCTCGTTCTTATAATAACAGGAGCCTTTTGCCCTCCTTTAGTTCTATAATGTAAAGACGCCAAATCATCTGTTAAAGTCATTAAGCCATATACTACGTAATCTAAGTATTGAACTTCAGCGATGGGTCTTAATCCTCTAATCGCCATGCCAACTCCTTTCCCCATTATTGTTGCTTCCCTGATTCCTGTATCAAAAACTCTTTCTACTCCAAACTTCTCCTGTAATCCTTCTAAACTCTGGTTTACACCTCCTATCTTTCCTGAATCCTCACCGAACAAAAACAACTTTGGGTTTTTACTTAATTGCGCATCAAAGTTATCTCGAATAACAATCCTTCCATCTACTAAATTTTCATCATCTGCATAAATAGGGGCAACAGACTTTTGATTTATTGCCGCTTTTTCGGAATGACTGTATAAAAGTGAATTATACCTCTCAAAATTTAAAGAGTTCTGCTCATTTAACCAATTTGCCATTGGTTGCTTTCCTGCAATATCTTCGAATCTAACAAGTCTTAAAACTTGCTTAACAGCAGATATCATGTAATTCCTATAAACATCCATTTGTGATGTCAACTCAGTCCTGACAGACTTTATTTGAGTACGATAACTGCTTTTTGAAGCCACTTGATCAATCAGTGAAAGCACTTCTTTTAGGTCTTCATTGAGGGGTTCGATATAAGCTTTCCATGCAGCATCTTTAGCTTTTCGTACTGTTTTTTTTGCTTGAACTTGAATCTCATTCAGTTCTGACTCGGAAGCTATTTTATTTTCAATCAGCCAATTTTTAAATTGCAGATTACAATCGTATTCCTTCTCCCACGCCAAACGTTCTTTACTTTTGTATCGCTCATGGGAACCTGATGTGGAATGCCCTTGTGGCTGCGTCAATTCTTCAACATGAACTAACACCGGAGTATGGTCTTCTCTAGCTATAGTCGCAGCTTTCTCATACGCTTCAATTAATGCTGGATAATCCCAGCCTTTAACTTTTATAATTTCAATTCCGTTAGTTCCTTCTTCTTTTTGTAATCCTTTAAGCGCTGCACTAATACTAGCTTTGGTAGTTTGCATTTCCTTTGGTACAGATATACCGTGAGCATCATCCCAAATGGAAACAACAGCTGGTATCTGTAAAACCCCCATGGCGTTCATCGCCTCTAAGAAAATACCTTCTGAAGTACTCGCATCACCAATTGTACAGAAGCACACCTCGTCACCATTTTTCGAAAGCGTATCAAACTGTTTCAAATCTGGAATATTCCTGAACATTTTTGAAGCTAAAGCTAATCCAACGGTTCTAGGCATCTGTGCAGCCGTTGGCGATAAATCAGTACAAGTAATTTTCAATTTTGTCATGTCTTTCCAAGTTCCATCTTCATTGATGTACCTTGTTCCGAAATGGGCATTCATTTGACGACCTCCTGAATGAGGTTCATGTTCCAAATCAGTATGTGAGTACAATTGAGCATAGAATTGCTGAAAAGTAACTTCACCGATCGCTAAAACTATTGTTTGATCTCTATAATATCCTGAGCGGAAATCTCCTTTTTTGAATTGACGAGCTAAAGCAATTTGCGCAACTTCTTTACCATCGCCAAATATTCCAAATTTTGCTTTTCCAGTTAAGACTTCTCTTCTTCCTAGCAAGGAAGCTTCTCTACTTTCAACTGCTAGTGTATAATCAGCAAGAACAGATTTTTTAAAATCACTCAAACCAATTTCAGACCCAGAAAAAACATCATTATGTATAGAATCATCCATAAAAAAAGCACTAGAAGAAGTAACAAAAGTAGTCATTTTCAAGCATTATTGGAAATCAAGATTTTCTATTAAATCTACCTCCTTGACAGACAGACTAGTAGACGTAAAAAAGGGAGCCAAACATACGTTTGACTCCCTCCATTTTTAAACATCTATCTTATTTTTTATGCAATGCGTAACCCATTGATAATCCAAATAACCAACCATCTTTGTCTGGAATAGCATAAAAGTTTACAGGAATATTCATGCTTCCTGCTTTAAAGCTTTTTCCTACTGCCCATACCCAAGAACTAATAAGTTTAGTTTCACCTCTGCTATCCATTCTCGTTGTTTTACTAGCATTCTCTCCTACTTCTTGATCACCCCATAACACCCAAGATTCGGAACCATTTGTCGTTCTGTAAAAACCATCAGCAACTTTCCTCAATCTAAAAGACGGACCGAAACCGAATTCCCAACCACTTTTAGTTGCTCTGAACCCATTCAATACAGAAAATGACGGAATTGCTGTTTGCTGATCCAGACCTGTTAGAGAAAAATTTAATTGGAACACAGCTTGGAAAGGTCCTGTATACAGATACTGCTGCTCATACTGGTAACCAATTACTGTCATGAATGGTTTCTTGTCGAATCCACCCTCAACTTTTCCAGCTGTAATTATTCCTTCCATTTTACCTGTTTGGTAAGTACCTCCAAATCTAGGACCTGATAAATTGTACTGTCTTACATCTGGACCTTCAACATTTCCTTGAGTTACTCTTGCGTAGTCATAAATGTTCAATAGTTTTTCGTCTATAGTTTTATCAAATAATTTATAAACTGCCAACTGTACTAATCTTTGAGCATTCTTCTCAGACCAATAAAATTCAGAATAAGTGTTTTTAATGGTCTCTTTCTTTTCTACATCAATCAATCTCATAGAAATAATTGCTTTATCACCAATTACTTCAGCTGAACCTGACAAAACATACTTCACCTTTAAATCTGTTCCGATTTTTGACAAACAATTGATTCCGAAACATTTATCTAAATCTACCGGGTTCTTTTCCAGTGATTCCTGTACAGTGTATTTATCCACAACTTGGTATCTTTCAAGCTTTGAAATTTCAGTTCTCGTAATAGTTATGTACTGTTGTTTGGTTAATGATTTACCGACAATATCAAAATTAATGACGGCGATTTTCTCTTGAGCTTTTGAAATTATACTTGCTCCCAATAACAATAAAATTAAACTTAGCTTTTTCATAATTGTAGTTTTTAGTTTTTAAATAATTGATTATTTGTTAAAGTGATTCCTTAACCACAGAAACAAATTTACGTACGAATGTTTCCAGCAAGACTATCGATTTGTGCACTTTCCACTAAAACAGAACTGATTTGCACTGATAAAAGTGAAAAACGATTGATTCAGACTTGTATTTTTACGTTTTACGTAAAAACAAACAAGAAAAGACACGCTTAGAGCAATTCATTGAATAGTCATTGATGGTTTTTATGAATTTAAATTGATGAATTCAGGCATTTTCTTTCAATGAAAAATAAATTGACAGCTTTTAAACTAGAACTTTTTACCTATTTTTATATTCATGAATTGGATTAGTATTGAGGATGAATTGCCAAGTGACAATCAAGTAGTGTTAGGCTACGTGCCTTACAATAGGGTTCCTACACCTGGAGATCCATCAGTAACAATCCTACAGCCTGTTAAAATTCTAGTATTTAACAAAGACTTTTATGGCCCACTTAAACCTAGACATCCAAGATCAGAAAGTGACCATTTCTGGAGTGGTATTGGTCTTTGCAATCACTTCTTTCAAGAAGTAACGCATTGGACTCCCCTACCAAACAAACCTTAAAATAATTGTGTAATGGCTGGTATTTACCTGCATATACCTTTTTGTAAACAAGCTTGCCATTATTGCAATTTTCATTTTTCAACTACTTATGAAAAATATAGAAGTCGACTAGTTAATGCTTTAATTGAGCAGTTAGCTGAAGAAGCTACAGAATTGACAACAACAATTGACACCATATATTTTGGAGGAGGTACACCTTCACTGCTATCCGAAGTAGAGTTATTAAATATCCTATCTACTATAAAAACAAAATATCGAGTTTCGACTGCAGCTGAAATAACCTTAGAAGCGAATCCCGACGACATTACTTCAGAAAAAAGTGCCATGTGGCTGAATGCAGGAGTCAATAGGTTAAGTATAGGAATACAAAGCTTTTTCCAAGAAAACCTGACTACTATGAACAGAGCTCATACTTCTGAGGAATCATTAAATGCTATTAATACCATTAAGAAAGCAGGTTTTAATAATTACTCGGTTGACTTGATGTTTTCCCTTCCAGATTTAACTGACGATATGTGGATCAGTAATTTAAATCGAATTATTGAACTACAAGTACCACATTTAAGTTGCTACAACTTAACTATTGAAGAGCAAACTACTTTAAGTCAGATGATTGCAAAAAATAAAATTAGCCCACTATCAGATGATGTTTCTGTCAGGCAATTCACTATTGCCATGGATAAGCTTAGTAATGCAACTTATCAACAGTATGAAATTTCTAATTACTGTTTACCTGGAATGGAATCAAAGCACAATACTGCCTACTGGAATCAAATAGATTATCTAGGAATTGGCCCCGGAGCTCATAGTTATCTCAATAACGAAAGATCGTCAAACATAGCTAATAATATGATTTACATCAAAGAGATTGAAAATGGGACCTTTACAAAGCAAGTTGAAGTATTGAGTCTTGAGAATAGGTTCAATGAATTCATTTTGACTAGGCTAAGAACAAAAAATGGAATCTCAATAAAAGAATTGTCTTCCACATTCAATATGTTTTTCGATGGATGCAAGCAATTAATTGATCATCAAATTCAGAATAAAACAATGGTACTTGAATCAGGATGTGCGAAATTAACTAGAAAAGGAAAGTTTATTGCTGATCAAATTGCAATGGAACTATTTATTTAAATTATTGAGTTAGTTCATTGTGAGAATAATAATCAGACATCAATGCACTGAACAATTTTTCGCCCACCAAGTTAGCTCCCCTCTTGTTAAAATGCGTGTAATCTTTTTCACCTAAAGGCGGTTTCGCGTTTACCCAATTCTTCATTGAACCTTCTCCACCCATCACCTTTTGAAGGTCCCAAAACGAACACTTTGCACGTAAAGCAGCATTTCTTTGCGCTAATATTACCTTCTTAATGTTGGGGAAACTTTTAAATTCACCTTCGTTTTTTTGACACATATCGGACACTCCTACAACTAATATCGAAGCGTTTGGCGCAAGTTTCTTGAATAATTTTAATTGTCGATAGACCATGTTCTCATAAAATTTATAGTCATCTACTATATGAGGAATCACATTCACACCAAACTGGTACACGATAAGGTTAGCATTTAACAGTTGTAATTGGTTTCTCAATGTCACTTCATCAATTTTTGTGAACTCTGTACCTGAACTTCCTCGCAGTCCAACATTATCCAGAGCTACACCTGATTTACAGTCTAAAGAAATTCCATAAAACTCGATGTCTTTCTGATGCTTAAACTGCACTGATAAAGAATTATTAGGGAAACTATCTAAATACCAACTCCTAGACCGCACTAGGCCTTCCTTCACTTCATATCCAAACGATTGCTTATGATTATTGATTGACACATCCGTTCCCTTATATTCTGATTTGGCTCTGTATAAAACAGTGAACTTTTCTGCGCGGCTCACCCCTGAAAAATACCTCTTACTTTTTTGAATTTGAATATAAGAATTTTCTTTCAACGTATCCATTCCATGATAATAACCAAGAAAACCATACCTATTATGCAGTCCATCTGGTTTAGAGCCAAATACTTTATACCTCTTCCACCCTGAAACTTGTTTTAATACATTTAAACGATAAACCCGATGCTCAGAAATGGGCATAAAGCCTGTTCCACATCCTCCGAATATATTTTGAAAACTTTGTCTTAATTTTCCCGAAACCCTATCTCCTTCAATTTGAGAATCTCCAAAATGAAGGATCCTTAGTAACGTATCAGAGCTCGACAAAGAATTCAAGGCAAAATAAAAAGATGCTAAATCATTTGTGAAATCACTGGAATGAATAATTTTTTCATCCTCAGGCAAAGCGTTAAACTTGGGTTGCACTTTCTGATAGTCATGCGACTCCTCAACATCTAATAAAGTTAATAGTGGTACTGAAGCATATATTGTATTTACCTTTTCTACTTCAAGAGGAAGAAAATCATTTTCTGATGGAAATGAAAAAACACTAATGCCATTAGTAATCTTTGAAGGTATTATTAACAACAAAAATACCATCATTATGCTCCCTAGGAGCACCAGTAGAAGAATTCTTGGAGAAACTTGCTTCAAATTATAAAAGTTTTATGGAAGTCATTACTGATTCCAATTCCTTGATGAAATCTCGTTTACTAAAATTAGGTGCAAATACAAATCCGTCAATTAAATACAATTTATTATTTTTTTCATCGACCAACAGGTAAGAAACATATGGCCCTCCCATTGTGGCATTAACCATGTTCCACCAACCTCTATATTCCACGCAGTAATGTCCATCAATTGTTACCACTTTTGAATGAACAGGAACTGATTTTTCAACTTCCATGTATGTAGGGATCGATTTTTCAGGACCGATTATGAATTTTTCAGTCAAAGAATCTCTCAACGAGACAAAGTTCCCTTTATCAAAGACCTTCCTGCTATCATAATCCATTTTTGAAACAAACAAGCCCAGTTGGTAGTTACACTCGCTGTTTTGTCCAGATTGACATTGACCCTTTGCTTTCTTCCCAAAATAACAAAAGTCTTTTCGTTTTATCACCGGAGAATAATATTTTGAAATATTAATCTCTGCACCCATGAACTCTTTCAAGATCAAATTATTTTCCTTGTTTGAAACTTGGACAATTTTTTTTATAATCCCTCTATTTCTGTGACTAGCTAACTTCAGCCTTAAGGCATCTTTAGCTCCTATCACTAAGAATGAAGCCTCATCGAAATTTTTTGCTGATATCTTGATGTATAATTGACCTCGTGAATACTTGTCCTCTGCGAATCCGATTCCACTATTCAGAATTGAACTAGACACTTCAAAAACTAAAATGATTCTTTGTCTTTGAAACAAAGAGGAAAAAGCTAAAGGTCTAACGTGAGTAATATCAAAATTAGATTCTGGTCGGTACAATCCTTTCAACTCATCAGCCAACACAAAACTTACATCATCTTTTAAGCCTTTCTCCCACAAATTATCTTCTGCTACAACTATAACATCAGAGAACCCACCTTGTGATTTTCCTTTCAACTCATACTCAGTACTTGTGTCCATAGCGGAATTGGAGCAGGAAGCCAAAATCATTAATATGAATAAAAAGCTCCATATATTTCGCATCATTTACCTCCTGTTTTCTTCAAAATAAGTTTTGTGCCTGTACGCAACACAACTCGCCGACTCAAGTTGTTTAATAGTGTCAAGGATCTAACTGATACTCCTGTATGTCGTTCAGCTATCTCAGACAATGTATCACCTTTCTTTACTACATAGTAAGTTATTTCCTTGGATTTCTTACCACCTCTCTTTTCTGAACTATTTATCTTGATTATTAATTTTTGTTTTGGCTGAATTACGTTGCTCCTCAAATTATTCCATTTTTTAATATCGCGAACTGTCACATTGTGTTTGTTTGCGATACGACCAATGTTTTGACCTGAACGAACTATATGAACTATTTCTTCTTCGGAGGATTTTACTCGCGTGCTATCAATATTAATTGAAAGGTTGTAGGAGTAAATCACTTTTTCATTGATCACAAACTCACCAATCAAACTATAAGGCAGCACTAACCAGTATGATTTACTTAATTTCTTGTTTACAGGAATAAATTCTAATTTATATTGAGGATTTAAAAATTTTAATTCATCTACAGATATGCACAGCACTTCACTTATTTGATCAAATGATGTGGCTTTATTAATTTGAACGGTGTCAATTTCGTGATAATGATAGTTAGGATTAATTGGCCGAATATTATTTTCTTTCGCATACTCCATAGCATAATTCACTGCAATGAAGGCTGGCACATAAGACCTTGTTTCACGAGGAAGATAATTGTATATCTCCCAAAAAGTTCGTTTCCCTCCTGACCTTCGAATTGCTTTATTCACATTACCAGGGCCAGCGTTATATGCCGCTAATGCCATGTACCAGTCGTCATACAAGCCATGTAAATACTTGAGGTATATTACTGCATATTTCGTACTAACAACTGGATCTCTTCTTTCATCAATGTATGAATCAATTTCCATCCCTAAATAAACTCCTGTATTGTACATAAATTGCCAAAGCCCTACAGCACCAGCTCGAGATTTTATCCTGTTAAGCAAAGCAGATTCTACCACAGCAAGATACTTTAACTCTAAAGGCATTTGTTCCTTGGCAAGTTCTTGTTCGAACAAAGGAAAATAAAGGGTTGACATTCCTAAAACTCGAGCTAACATTTGCCTTCTTTTTGACAAATAAAAATTTATCATTCTCGCACTATACTTATTATATTCTAACGACAGTGGAGTAAGCGAATCAAGAACAGACAACCTAAATTTTATTTGATCTTCATCAAGTGGAGGTATAGAATCCAAAGGCAAACTATAAGTTGAACTATCAAATGCCTCTGAAACGCCACCCTTAAGTGAAACATAATCAAGGAACGAACTATCCAACCCTGACACATAAGGATCGTCAGGGTATATCCAATCTTCATTAATAATTTGAATCTCTGATTCAGAAACTAAACTGTCTCCAGTTTCCTGAGCATTCAGTATAAAACTAGCGGAAATAAAAAGTATGGATAACCTAAACATTGTTGCAATTTGCATAAAACACTAAAGTTCCAAAATATTACTACTAAAATGACGCTGATATCTGTATACTTTTGTACAATCAAATGTGGATATACAAAAAAGCACTAAAGGAATCCTTTAGTGCTTTTTAATATTTGTTGTGCTACTATTAAGTAGCTCAAGAATGAACTTAGTCCTGCTTGTTAATTGTAAGAGTAGTTACAGTTGTAGTAGTTGTAACAACCTTAGGGAATGAACTTGAATCTTCATCAACATCAACATCTGTGCTTTCCCAAACTTGTTGATCTTTTTCGTTTGTCAATACTTTGAAAACAGTAAAGCCACCGTCAGAATCGATTAAAGTAATTTCATCTTCACCTGTTGCAAAGTATTCAGAAGCATCTTCTTCATCAAACTCATCAGTAAATACTGAAGATGTTCCATCAGAATTTTTTACAGTTGCAACTGTTTTAACGTTCATTTTCATGATAAGATTATCTTCAGATACGAAATCAACTGTTCCAGTTACTGTTGTAACAGTAGTAATATTTGCATCATCCCAAGGATTTGTTTTCGTGCTATCAGAAACACCATCTGCTCCGATGTAATCAACAAGATCGTTAGAATCAAATACCAATGTAGTGATATCCCATTTGTCCTCTAATTTGTTAGCTAAAGAAGTTTCTTTGTTACAAGAAGTCATTGCTAACGATCCTGCCAATAATACAAAAATTAATTTTTTCATTTTTTAGTTTTTAGTTTGATTAAAAAGTTTTCGATGACAAAGATATATAATATAACTAATTAACAAAAAAAACCGGTTAACTAATTAAAAATGATCGGCAAACCAACCCTTTACAACCTATGAATCAACACGTTATAAATCGACATCATGTCTTCAATGTCCTTAACTGCAACTTTCTCTTCAGGGGAATGAACATTGTCCTCTGCCGCACCAATAAAACACCAATCAAATGGATATGCACTTCTTTGTAATGCGTTACCATCACTCCCTCCGCTACTTTCAACTTCTAACTGAAAATCAATAGATGACGATTTAGCAATTTCAATAATTTTATTCAAATATGATCGCCTAGGAATCCCTGAGTCTCTCATGGAAATCGCAACTCCATTGCCGTGTTGTACTCCTGAAGTCACCCATGTAATATCACAAATCAAGGCTTGCTTCACATGATACTGTTCATACAATACACGGGCTAGGATTTCCGCATTACCCCCTCCAACTTCCTCATAGCAAGAAAATGCCAACACCCCATTCTCCATCGTTTCGGCAACCCGGAGTGCTACAAACATCCCTAACCTGTTGTCTAAGTATGGTGATTGGACATGCGATTGATCTACTATGAAATTCTCCTTATAAGATAGGCATACTCCTCTGTCAATATCTCGGTGAAATAAGTAGGAGAGAGTACCATCTTCACTTACCTCTAATCTGCACTCAATCTCAGAAACACTATCCTTGCCAACTAGGATTGCTCCCGACTCCGCAGATGGCCCACCTATTTTTATAAGCTCTGCCCCGTACCCTACAGTATATCCAACGGTATCCATATGTGAAAAAATAGCAACACGTGGTTTTCCAAAAACTAATAAGATTGCATCTTGAATTTCGTCGCCTTCAACAACAATTGGTTGAACTGACCAATTTCGTTTGTTCGCCTCAACATAAGACAAAACAAATTCTTTGACTCTCGTTTCGTCTCCAGAAACTCCTTTGACACTACAAAGTTGTTTCAAAAGTGATAAGTCCATCCTAAAATATTACGATTTTAACCTCCAATAATGTGAGCTAATTCTTTTGCTTGGCTTTCCCATAGCAATTTAGATTCGTCTAGTTCATCTTCGTCACAATGATCGGTAATCATTAGAGCAACGTCTCCTGTAATTCCGTCAACTTGAATTCTCAATTCAAAAAACGCTTCATCATCTTCAGCTTCTCCATCTTCGTCAACCCAGCGAAATTTAACATGACTATTATCAACTTGTTCTAGTATCTCAGCTCTCTGTTCAGACCCATCCCATTTAAAAACGTAAATACTTCCATTTTTCTCATAATCTACATCATCACAAAACCATTCTGACAACCCACTCGGAGTAGCAAAAGCTTTGAATAAAATGCTTACTGAAGATTTAACTGGGTATTCTATCTGATATTGAACCATTGTTACTTTTTTTGATGCTTGCAATGTAGTAATAAATTCCAGTAATTAGAAAACTACCTGAAGGTTTATTTTGCAATTTTTAATCGGGCCTGAGCAGCCACCGAAATTTCAGCAAAATCTTGTTTTAAATACTTGTAATATGCAGCTATTCCAATCATCGCGGCGTTATCAGTACAGTACTCAATATCAGGCAAAAACACTGACCAACCAGCTTCTTTTTTCAAGTCCAAACGAGCACGCAACTCACTATTTGCGCTTACACCTCCAGCAATGGCAATTTTATTCAAACTCATGTCTTTCACCAAGACCTCCAACTTAATAAACAATACATCTAAAATTGCTTTCTGTACTGAAGCACACAAGTCACTTTTATTCTCTTCAATGAATGAGCTATTCTTTTTCATTTCTTTTTGTAAAAAGTACAATACTGAAGTTTTTAGGCCGCTGAAGCTGTAGTCATAACCACCTACTTTTGGTAATGAAAACGTAAACGCCTCCGAGTTTCCTTCTTTTGCCAATTTATCAAGCACTGGCCCTCCAGGATATGGTAATCCCATTATTTTTGCAATTTTATCAAAAGCTTCTCCAGCAGCATCATCTATTGTCTCACCGTGAACTACAAATTCATAAGGTGACTTTACTTCTACAAGTTGGGTATGTCCACCTGAAACTGTCAAACAAATAAAAGGACAACTTGGAATCGCTTTCTCTGACTCTACGAAATGTGCTAAAATATGGGCCTCCATATGATTTACCGTGATCATGGGCACTTTTAACGCTAAGGCCAATGATTTTGCAAATGACACACCAACTAATAGTGACCCTAACAATCCTGGTCCTACAGTAAATGCAACTGCATCCAGCTCTTTAAGCTCGACACCAGCCTTTTTTACAGCGATGTCGATTGTTGGAACAATGTTCTTTTGGTGTGCTCGAGAGGCCAGCTCAGGTACTACTCCACCATATTTTTCATGCACTTTTTGAGAAGACACAACATTTGACAATACCTTTCTGCCACGCAACACTGCTACGGATGTATCATCGCAAGATGATTCTATGGAAAGTATCAAAGGGTCTGAACTCATAGTGTTAAAATTAATTAGAAGCTAGATAATAGCAAACACATTAACCGATTACTTTAGAATATTTTGTCACATTTAATTCTTAATTGCTTTCTTGAAAAAGTAATAAAAGGATATTTATTACTTTTGGCCATCTGTAAACCAATTGTTACTTAATGGGAATTGATGCATACATAACGTTATTTGTAATTGCTCTAGCGATCGTGCTGTTCATTACTGAATTGATAACTATCGATTTAGTGTCAATTCTCGTAATGGTCTTACTTATTTTAAGTGGGGTAATTACTCCTGAAGAGGGAGTTGATGGATTCAGCAATAATGCAACTATTACAGTAGTTTTTATGTTTATACTGAGTGCTACTGTACTCAAGACTGGAAGCCTACAATACATAGCCCACAAGCTATCTAATACCTTTCGATACAATTATAGGCTGGGAATGGTTTTGATGATGGTCCTCATTGCAGTTATTTCAGCTTTTGTGAACAACACTCCTGTTGTTGTTATTTTCATTCCAGTTATTATTCAAATAGCACATGCTTCGGGGCAAAGTCCATCAAAGATGCTTATCCCACTTTCATTTGCTTCTATATTTGGAGGAACATGTACCCTAATTGGTACATCAACAAATATATTAGTTTCAGGTATTGCCGAAAAATCTGGATTGCCAAGTATAGGAATATTTGATTCAATGGGAATGGGACTTGTGTTTGTAGTTGTAGGTATACTATATATGATATTCATTGGAGATAAATTACTTCCAAAAAGAACCATTGAAAAAGATCTAAATACAAAATTTCAAGTCAGTGACTTCTACACTGAAATTGAATTGCTAGAAAATGCCAACTCTGTTGGGAAAAAAATAATGGACTCAGCTTTGGTCAAAGAGCTGAAAATGGATGTATTAAATGTAACCAGAGGAGAATCAAAATTTGCCTTACCACAAGGTGACTTTATCTTACATGCAGGAGATCTACTAAAAGTAAAGTGTGACATTGAAAAAATTAAAACCTTAAAAAACAGGGTAAAAATCAATGTAAAACCGTCCGTTAAAATAGGAGGAAACGACCTGCAAGGGAGCAATTCAACAATCCTGGAAATGGTGATGACTGCAGGGACAGATGTATCAGGCAAGACCTTGAAAGAAATTGATTTCAGAAGAAAATACAGAGCTGTTCCTTTAGCAATAAAGCAAAGAGATGGAGTTGTTCACGATAACTTGTACGACCACGTGTTAACTCCAGGCGACATAATATTAGCGGAAGTTAAAACACATTTTGTTGAAGAAATGAAAAAGCTCGAAAGCAGTCACGAAATACCATTCGTAGTATTGTCAGAGAGTGTAGTACAAGATTTTGACAAAAAGAAAACTTTTACGGTACTGGCGATTATTGCCGCTGTTGTTGGACTTGCCTCCTTCAAAGTACTTGACATAATGACTGCAACCATTGCTGGTGTGACCGTCCTTGTGCTGCTTAAATCGCTAACAATGAAGGAGGCCTACGCTGCTGTGAATTGGAAAATAATCTTTTTGTTGGTTGGTTCTTTGAGTTTAGGAACTGCCATGAGCAACTCTAAATTAGATCTTTTTATAGCAAATGGATTGGTAAGCCACCTAGGTGAATTTGGAGGGCATATTGCTATTTTGTCTGGATTATACTTACTAACCTCACTTTTAACCGAAGTAATATCAAATCATGCTGCAGCGGCACTATTGGCTCCAATTGCGATTGCTACAGCTAGCAGCTTAGGAATTAACGCAACACCTTTCCTGATGACCATTATGTTTGCAGCATCAGCTAGCTTCATGACCCCTATCGGATACCACAACAATACTATGGTGTACAGTGCTGGAAATTACAAATTCACTGATTTCCTAAAAGTAGGAGCCCCGCTAAATATATTATTTTGGATTATTGCCACGTTATTTATCCCTATATTTTTCCCTTTCTAGGTTTAATCGCCGGTGCAACGATAGCTTAAGAATACTTTTTCAATTCTAGTTCTTGACCGTCAAATACAGCAAAGTGGGGATCACCAGTTACCCACTCTCCTAGATTAACATACCTAGACTCAGAACCTTCAATAGCCAGATCAAGAGGCAAATGGCGGTGCCCAAAAATAAAGTAATCGTAATGTACTTTGCTCAGTTCGTTTTTCGAATAACTGTACAGCCATTCATTTTCTTTGGTTGAAAAACCTTCTTCCTGTTTTATATTTTTTAACCGACTTTTTCCAGACCACATTTTAGCCACCCCAAAGGCAAAATTTGGATGAACTCTAGCAAAAAGCCATTGACAGACCTTATTGGCGAAAATTTTCTTTAAAAACTTGTATTGATAGTCCCCAGGACCTAAACCATCTCCATGGCCAATCAAGAACTTCTTTGAACCAAATGTTTTCACAATTGGCTCACGAATGATATTAACACCAATTTCATCTTCCAAGTAATTGAACATCCACATGTCGTGGTTGCCTGTAAAAAGAGTAACAGGAATGCCTCCATCCACAATACTAGCCAACTTACCTAACAATCGAACATAACCCTTGGGCACGACTGTTTTGTACTCAAACCAAAAATCGAATATATCTCCAAGTAAATATATTTCAGCTGCATCAACAGAAACAGCATCCAGCCATTTAACTAAATGTAACTCTCTCTTTCTTGAAGATTCGAAATTAGGGACTCCTAAATGAAAGTCTGACGCGAAGTAAATATGTTTTTTATCCTCCATGCTATAGGAGTTTCTTATACCGTCATGATGTCTTTCTCCTTCTCAACAAGAACAGTATCTACTTTCTCACTAAAAGAAGATGTGATGTCTTGAATTTTCCCCTCTACCGTTTTCGCATGATCTTCAGGCAAACCATCTTTCTGCAATTTTTTGATGACATCGTTAGCATCTTTTCTTGCAACTCTTATCGCAACTTTTGCATCTTCACCAAATCCCTTTGTCTGTTTCACTAAGGCAGATCTTCTTTCCTCCGTTAATGCAGGAATAGCAATCATGATTATATCACCATTACTTTGCGGATTCAATCCCAAATTGGCATCAGTTATCGCTTTCGAAATATCTTGTAATAGCGCTTTTTCCCAAGGCTGAACAGATAAGGTTCTTGGATCAGGAGTACTTACATTTGCCACCTGACTTAAAGGCGTTTTGGCACCGTAATAATCAACAAAAACTTGAGAAAGCATACTTGGATTTGCTTTGCCAGCACGTATCTTAAGTAATTCAACTTCTAATCTATCGATACTTTTCTGCATTGATTCTTTTGCAGAGTCTAACTCAAACTGAATTTCTTCTTCCATACTATAAAATTATACTTCTACTAGTGTTCCAACTTTTTCACCTTTGATCAACTCTTTTAAGTTCCCTGGTTTATTCATGTCAAAAACTACAATTGGTAAATTATTCTCTTTACATAAAGTAAAAGCAGTCATATCCATGACATTTAAACTTTTTGCGTAAACTTCCTCAAAGGATATCTTATCGTACTTAACTGCTGTATTATCTTTTTCAGGATCAGCATTGTATATACCATCCACTCTTGTCCCCTTCAATATTACATCTGCTCCAACTTCAATCGCTCTCAATGTCGCAGCTGTATCAGTTGTGAAATAAGGATTACCTGTTCCAGCTCCAAATATTACTACTCTACCTTTTTCCAAGTGTCTTGTCGCTTTACGTTTGATATACGGTTCAGCGATTTGTTCCATCTTAATTGCTGTTTGCAATCGAGTATCAACACCTGCAGCCTCTAGTCCAGCTTGCAAAGCCATACCATTGATCACAGTGGCCAGCATCCCCATGTAATCACCTTGCACTCTATCAATTCCATTTCCTTCAGCACTCATACCTCGATAGATATTCCCTCCTCCAATTACAATAGCCACCTCAACTCCCAAATCACTTATACTCTTTACCTCTTCAGCGTATTGAGCCAGCCTTTTAGGGTCTATTCCATAATCTGCATCTCCTAACAATGCTTCTCCACTTAATTTCAACAAGACTCTTTTGTACTTCATCATATGATATTGGTTAAGGTAATTGAATTATATCTCAAAAAAAAGCAAAAAAAAGAGAGAATTTAAATTCTCTCTTTTTAATTATTCTCCTAAAGCGTAGCGCTTGAAGGCTACCACCGTCAGCTCTTTGTCTGACTCGCTTAAATATTGTTGTATTGACTTCTTAGCATCTTTAATAAACCCTTGGTTTAACAATGTGTTCTCCTTAAAGAATTTGTTAAGCTTTCCAATAGCAATTTTTTCAATCATAGCATCAGGCTTCCCTTCTTGCTTCAATAAATCTTTCGCTATTTCTAACTCTTTATCAATCACTTCTTGTGGACAATCTTCTTTGTTTAAAGCTACAGGGTTCATTGCTGCAACTTGCATCGCAACATCCTTAGCAATCTCATCAGTTGTATCTTTATTAAAAGCAACAACAGAAGCTATCCTATTTCCAGGGTGATTATAAACAATAACTTTCGCACCGGTAACAGACTCAAAATAAGATAAATCTAATTTCTCACCAACCACACCGGTTTGTTCAATTACTTTTTCCGCCAGACTCATTCCATCAATTGACTGAGTTTTCAATTCCGCTAAAGTTGCAGCATTTGAACTGGCAGCTACGTCAGCAAACTTTCTAACTAAAACACCAAAATCATCGTTCTTAGCAACAAAATCAGTTTCACAGTTTAAAACAACTATTGAAGCTTTATCGTTATTCGTAAAACCTAAAACGTAACCTTCAGTAGCATCTCTGTCAGCTCTTTTATTAGCTAATTTTTGACCTGTTTTTCTTAATACATCAATTGCCTTAGCAAAATCACCCTCAGCTTCAATCAAAGCCTTCTTGCAATCCATCATTCCAGCACCTGTTTGTTTTCTTAGTTTGAAAACATCTTTTGCACTAATTTCCATCGTCGCCATTGTAAATTCTTTTAAAAACTATTAAGCTTTCGCTTCTTCAGTTGATTTCTTTTTTGACTCTTCTTTTGCAGCTGCTTCTTTCGTAGCTTTTCTTTCTCCTAGTCCTTGTTTGATTCCTTCACAAATAATATCAATGATAAATTTCACTGAGTTTGAGCTGTCATCATTTGCTGGGATTGGGAAATCCACATCATTTGGATTAGAGTTAGTATCAACAATTGCAAATGTTGGGATGTTCAACTTTTTTGCTTCAGCTACTGCAATATGCTCCTTGTGCACATCAACAATAAATAATGCAGCAGGCAATCTACTCAAATCAGAAATAGAACCTAAATTCCTTTCTAATTTAATTCTTTGTCTGTCATAAGCTAATCTTTCTCTTTTTGAAATATTATCGAAAGTTCCGTCCTTCTTCATCTTTTCAATTGATCCTAATTTTCTCACAGCTTTTCTTACTGTTGCAAAATTCGTCAACATCCCTCCAGACCATCTTTCAGTAACATATGGCATTTCAGTTTCCTCAACTGCTTCCGCTACTACATCTTTAGCTTGTTTTTTAGTTGCTACAAATAAAATCTTTTTGCCAGATTTTGCAATTTGTCTCAATGCCGATGTAGCCTCTTCTAATTTCGCAGCTGTTTTGTTAAGGTCAATGATATGAATACCATTTTTTTCCATGAAAATATACGGAGCCATGTTTGGGTTCCATTTTCTTGTTAGGTGTCCAAAGTGACATCCTTGCTCTAACAACTCTTTATAACTTACTTTTGCCATTTTATATAAAATGTTTATTTCTATTTCTATTTTTCTAAGGTCTAGTATTCTAACGTTTACTAAACTGGAATTTCTTACGAGCTTTCTTCTGTCCTGGTTTCTTTCTTTCCACCATTCTAGGATCTCTTGTCATTAATCCTTCTTTCCTAAATATTGTTCTGTTCTCCTCGTTGAATTCAACTAAAGCTCTTGAAACACCTAATCTAATTGCTTCAACTTGACCAGTGATTCCTCCACCCTTTACGTTAACGGTGACATCAAAATTCCCTTCATTTTCGCTCAACACGAAAGGTTGGTTCAACTTAAATTGAAATTGACTCAATGGAAAATATTCTTTTGAATCTTTGTTATTGATCGTAAACTTTCCTTTACCCTTACTTAGGTAAACTCTAGCAACCGAAGTTTTTCTACGTCCTAATGCGTTAATCACTTCCATAATATCTTATTTAAAGTCGTTAATGTTAAATTGTTTTGGCTTTTGAGCTTCTTGATCGTGCTCAGCGCCTTCATAAACAAATAAATTTGTGAATAAAGCTGCCCCTAATTTATTTTTAGGTAACATTCCTTTGATCGCTTTTTCAACTAAAGCTGTAGGGTGCTTTTTCAACAATTCACTTGCTTTCAAAGATCTTTGTCCCCCTGGTCTTCCGGTGTGACGAATATATTCTTTAGCATCCCACTTGTTTCCAGACAAACTGACTTTCTCAGCGTTTATCACGACAACATTATCTCCACAATCAGAGTGGGGAGTGAAGTTTGTTTTATGTTTTCCTCTTATCAATTTCGCTACTTTAGAAGCAACTCGCCCTAAGGCTTGACCTTCAGCATCTACTAATAACCAAGCTTTGTTAGCTGATTCTTTGTTTACTGAAACTGTTTTATAACTCAATGTATCCACAATCTAATCTTTAAATTAACCGCAAAAAACGGGCGACAAAAATAGAATTAAAATTTTAGGTAAGCAAATTATTTACTCAATATTGTTAAGTTTTTTTACGAAGTTATCTGATCCTCTAAATCAAGTAAGTTTCTCACATGCAGACAGAGCGATATCTGGACAATTACAAAAACATGTTTTTTGGTTTTCCAGCTTGAAATTCTTTCAAATAATCAGGTTCAAAATATGCCAAATCAACAAATTCTTTTCTTTTAAATTTCTCAGCACTAATCTCCACCATGTATTGCGAACTCGCTCCAACTCCTTCAATGTATTCAGAATTACCAGTGTAATCCAAACACTTTTCAGCGCCATCACCAAACACCACCGCTTCCTTATCTAAATAATTGCCAAGAAATAATTCATCAACAATTACAGGCTCGGCAGGCCTTATCTCATTTAATTCATGATCGTAAATTGCTGTATAAACCTCCATTCTTCTAGCGTCAATCATTGGCACCAGATAATTCGAATTAGTTTTCTTCCTAGCGGCATTCGCTAGCACCATCAGGCTTGAAACACCTATCAAGGGCAGTTCTAACGCATACGCAAGTCCTTTAGCAGAAGCTACCCCTATTCGCAATCCCGTATATGAACCAGGTCCTGCAGCAACTGCAACACAGTTCAAATCTGAAGGGGACAAACTCGACTCGGTCAATGTTTTATGTATTAAGACATGCAATTGCTCAGCATGAACAAACTGTTCACTTTGAACTTCTTTCAGCATTATCAACTTGTTTCCTTTTGCAAGAGCAACAGAACAATTCTTCCCAGAAGTTTCAATATTTAGTATATATGGCATTAATTGGTGTACTTTTCTCGTATGAGCACTTTTAGATACTCCCTTTTTATCACTTGAAAAGTGAAATCTTTCCACCCCCGCTGACCGGTAGATAAAAATGGAGCTAATATTTTTTCTGGCATATCCACTACATACATGAGCTGAGAAAACGACTCTATAGACCTACTGCTTAATATAGACAAATAACAACTCACTTCTTCAATAACCTCCTCTAGTTGCCCCAACTTTAAAACCGAAATCCTTTGTTCAAATTCCTCGTCATTAAAATCCTTTATGAGCTGCTGAACAACACTGATAAAATGTTTTTCAGATGCTAAATCGACAATAATATTCTCAGTATCAATAATTGACATCTTAATCTTAACGTACTCTTTTTCGAATATATTCTGAAAAATCCCTCAATGCTTTTTTTGAAGAATTATCTACCGTGATTTGATCTAACTTTAACAAAGCAGTGTCATAATACTTGTTCATCTCAGCAATACATAACTGATCGACACCAGTATTAATATACACTCCTTTTATTGCTTCAACTTTCTCAACCTCATCAAATATCTCTTTACTCAGCCAAGAATCAACAACACCGTCTTTATCTAATTCCAAAGCTTTTATAAAAAGGAATGTTTTCTTATTACTTATAATATCTCCTCCAACTTTTTTTCCAAATTTCTCAGGATCTCCAAAAGCATCTAAATAATCATCCATTAATTGAAACCCAACACCCATGTTTACTCCGAAGTCATACACCAACTCAGCATTTTCATCGGACGCCTCCCCAATTAAAGCTCCAATCTTAAGAGCCGCACCTAAAAGCACAGAGGTTTTAAGCTTAATCATGTTAATGTATTCACCCACAGAAACCTCTGCCTGAGTTTCATAATTCATGTCCAGCTGTTGGCCCTCGCACACCTCTATCGCTGCACGATTAAAAATGGTTAGAATTTGATTCAGATTCTGGTAATTACCTTGGAGCACGAAATCATATGCTTTTATCAACATAGCATCACCAGATAGGATAGCCACATTGTTGTTCCATTTTTCATGAATAGTCATTTTTCCTCTACGCAGATAAGCGTTGTCCATGATGTCGTCATGAACCAAAGAAAAATTATGAAAAACCTCAATTCCTTTTGCTGCGTGAAGAGAACTAGGTAAGTCGCCTCCAAACATATCACAACTTAAACAAACTAGAGCCGGACGCAATCGTTTACCGCCAAGACTAAGAATGTAATCAATAGGCTCATACAATTCAGCTGGTGTCCCACTAATTTTAATTGACTCAATGGCATTCACCACTAAATCCATTACATCGTCTAATTTCAACTTACTCGACACCACCTTCAGATCTCATTAGCTTCATAAATAACTCGCTATTCAATAATTTTTTAATACCATCTTCTAATAGCAACCTCTCTTTGTTAAGAATCGTTTTCATCTTACTAATATCAGGGCACCTTCTAACCATGTCTCCCTCTTTTAAAGCGGGAGCAAACACAATTTTTGAAGAAGAACCAGTTAATTTAATAATGAGCTTAGCAAGATCAATAATTTTCACTTCATTCTCCCCCCCAACATTCATTACATCATTTACTATTAAATTGTTTTTCATTGCCAGTAAACAAGTATCGATGTTGTCGTCAATGTAACAAAATGTCCTTGTTTGATTCCCATCACCGTAAAGAGCAATGTCCTCGTTTTTTAAAGCTGCCGAAATAAATTTAGACATTACAAAATCCTTACTCTGCTTAGGACCATAGGTATTAAAGAACCTGAAAATAGTATACTCCAATCCATACTCCTTGTGGTAGGACCTCAAGAAAGACTCTCCAATATTTTTTACAACTGCGTATGGAACTCTAGAGTTTAAAGGCGTAGTTTCTTCATGCTGAGGAAGCTCAACTGGCTCACCATAAACTTCAGAACTAGAAGAGAAAAAAACTCTTTCCACCCCAGTACTTTTACATAAATTAAGTACGTTCTTTATTCCATCAATATCTTTTAGGACTTTAACCGGGTTATCCTGCGTTCTTTTAACACCCACTAGAGCAGCATAGTGAAAGACGTAGTCAAATTTACTTCCTAGCATCACTTCAGCTATTTCCGAATAAGTGTTTACATCTGCTTTTACAAATCTCCAATTATCTTTCGACGCAGAAGGTAACTTAGCAAAGCTCCCAGTAGACAAATCGTCAAGAATTACTACGTAATTATCTTTCTCCTCAATAAGCTTTTCTGCTACACAGCTTCCAACAAATCCGGCGCCACCAGTAATTAATATTCTACTCATAATTCTTCATTTAAATTAGTCTCATTAAAAAAATCAGTGTCTGATTTTTTAATTGTAATTAAATTGTCCAAGGTCAACAATAAAGAAGGCAATAAAATCAGGTTAGACAGCATCGCGATCAGCAGCGTAATAGCCACCAGCATACCTAATGCCTGAGTCCCTCCAAAGTTTGATATCATAAATACACCGAACCCAAAAAACAGGACAACCGAAGTGTAAATCATACTAACACCAGTCTCCTTCAAAGCTTTTATTACAGCAATTTTTATATTCATGTTGTTGAGCAACAACTCCTGTCTATATTTTGATAAAAAGTGAATAGTATCATCTACCGATATTCCGAATGCAATACTAAAGACTAATATTGTTGACGGTTTCACATTGATATTGAAGTAACCCATAATTGCTGCTGTAAACACTAAAGGAATCAAATTAGGCAAAATTGAAATTAACACCATTCTTGCATTCCTAAACATGAATGCCATGATCACAGAAATTAACACAATGGCTAAAAACAAAGTAAATAATAAATTGTAAATCAACTCATTAACTCCTTTTTCAGCAATAATACCAACACCCGTAAAGGTGACGTCATACTTTTCTGGGTTAAAAATTTCATCAACAACTATCTCCAATCTTTCACGCACTTCTCCTATCCTCTTTGTACCAACATCTTTCATTTTTAAACTAACCCTTAGTTCTCTCCGATCTTCATCAATAAAAGAATTCATCGCCTTACTTGCTGAAGAATTTGACCTCGAAGCATAGTCATATATGAAGCCTATTTCATTTGACAAAGGAACATCATACTCGTTCACATCTCCATTATAAAAGGCCTGTTTGCTGGATTTAACAACATCTAAAACTGACATTGGTTTTGAAAACTCAGGAAACCTTTCCAACTCCTCATAAAGTTTCTGAACTCTTTTTAGCGTACTCAATTTAACAGCCTTCCCTTTCTTCTTTGTATCTATTAAAATTTCAAATGGGATTATTCCTCCAAGTGTATTCTCGTAATACTTAATATCCTCTTTAACGGGATTATCATCTTTGATATCATCAACAATAAGTGTATCGTTGTTCAACTTCGAAATACCATACCCAGCAACAATAGCAGAAAATATTAAAAACATGTAAACAACACCTCTGTAGCTCACTGCTATTCTAGCAAAGCTATTAAGCATGCTATTAACCCAAGTATAATCCAAGTGCTTGTAGTGCTTTTTATCTGGCGGAGCAAAGAAACTATACGCAATAGGAATGATTAGAATAGACAATATAAACACTGACATAATGCTCAGCGAAGCAACAACCCCAAACTCTTTTAACAGGATACTTGAAGTCAGGGCAAAAGTCGCAAATCCTGCAGCAGTAGTAGCGTTAGTCATCAAGGTAGCATTACCCACCTTTTGAATTACCCTTGTCAAAGACTTTGCTTGGTTCCTGTGACTCTTAAATTCAGAGAAATACTTATTGAGTAAGAAAATACAGTTTGGAATTCCAATAACAATAACCAATGGAGGTATTAAACTGGTCAAAATAGTAATTTTGAAACCCAGCAGAGCCAACAATCCAAAAGACCAGACTACCGCAACTAACACCACAAGCAAAGACAAGATAACCGCTTTAAAACTGCGTAAAAAGAAGTATAATATTAATGAAGTTAGTAATGCCGTTAGTCCCAGAAACAGGAATATTTCTTGCTCAACCTGAGAACTCAAAATAGCACGTATATAGGGCATTCCTGAATACCGAAAAGAAATCCCACTCTCGTTACTAAAAATTAAAACTTGATCTACAACCGGAAGAACTAGCTGGTTACGTTTGCTAGTTGATAATGAGTCACCGTTAAATACTACAGCAAATAATGTTGTTGAACTTCGATTGGAATACAACAAGTTTTCGAAAAAAGGCAAATTGTATAAAGTGTTTTTTAAATCATCAAGCTCTTTTTGAGTGGTTAGAGGTCCTCCCGCATGTTTTAATTCGAAAGACCTTTCCTCTGTGTTCTTTCCTAAATAATAAAAATTGGTCACCCCAAATACGCTATCAACTGCTGGAAAATCAGTTAAGCTTTGAGTAAACTTTTCTAGTTTTTGATAATTTTCTAACTCAAAAATAGATTCGTCCTCGGTAGAAATGAAAAATATATTGTCGTTTGCTCCGTACTTTTCTTTGAATTCAGCAAAAACAGAAGCAGTCGTATCGCTTTTCGGCAAAAGATTTGACACATCATGTGTCACCCTGTTTTTAGGCATTTGCATAGCCATAAAAGCAGTGATTAATCCCAATATAATTAGAATTAATACCCTGTTTCTAAGAATAATTCCCGCTACTTTACGCCACATATATCGGTATAATTTTGAGTATCAAAAGTAACTACTATATTTTACAAATTACTCATCATCCTGCACCCTTTTTACAAGAAGAATTTTGGTGGAAAGGTCAATGTAATATGATTTTCGTGTTCGATGATAAAAGAATTTTCAAATTGATAGCCCTATTTATACTTTACTTCCTTGAAAATCATTAAATTCGCGACACTAAAATTTTAAAAAAACATTCAAATGAGCGAAACAACTACAAAGATTGGAACAGGTGTAATTACTGGAGACGGTGTACAAGAAGTATTCAGAGTAGCAAAAGAAAATAAATTTGCATTACCAGCTGTAAATACTATTAATTCAAACAGTATTAATGGAGTATTGGAAACTGCAGCAAGCTTAAATTCTCCTGTAATTGTTCAATTCAGTAACGGTGGAGCTCAATTTATAGCAGGAAAAGGATTAGGAAATGAAAATGAAAAAGGTGCTATCGCAGGTGGTATCGCAGGTGCACAGCACGTGTGGAACATGGCTGACAAATACGGAGCATCGGTAATTTTACATACTGATCACGCAGCAAAAAAATTATTGCCTTGGATTGACGGTTTATTAGATGCTGGTGAGCAGTTTTACGCTGCCAATGGAGTTCCATTGTTTTCATCTCACATGATTGACTTGTCTGAAGAGCCATTAGAAGAAAACATAGAAATATGTAAGAGCTACTTAGACAGAATGAGTAAAATGGGAATGACCTTAGAAATTGAATTAGGTTGTACTGGAGGAGAAGAAGATGGTGTTGACAACTCTGACATGGATGAGTCTAAATTATATACTCAACCAGAAGAAGTTTCTTACGCATACGAAGAGTTGAAAAAAGTAAGTGACAAATTTACTGTTGCTGCAGCTTTCGGAAATGTTCACGGTGTATATAAGCCAGGTAACGTTAAATTAACTCCTTCAATTTTAGATAACTCTCAAAAATTCATCCAAGAAAAATTTGGAACAGGAGAAAAGCCAGTTGATTTTGTATTCCACGGTGGATCAGGTTCAACAGCTGCTGAAATTGCAGAAGCAATTAGCTACGGAGCAATCAAAATGAACATTGATACAGATTTACAATGGGCTTTTTGGGATGGAATCAGAAGTTTCTCTGCTGACAAAGCAGAATACTTGCAAGGTCAAATCGGTAACCCAAGTGGAGCTGATGCACCAAACAAAAAATTCTACGACCCAAGAGTTTGGTTGAGAAAAGGCGAAGAGTCTTTCAACACAAGATTAAAGCAATCTTTTGCTGAATTGAACAACGTTGACACAATGAGATTCTTCTAAGGAGAATTAATATTAATTACATTATAAAATAGAGATGGGAAAAATAACAGTAATAGGAGCTGGAAATGTTGGAGCAACTTGCGCCAATGTTTGTGCTGAAAAAGAATTAGCAAACGAAATCGTATTGTTAGACATCAAAGAAGGTGTTGCAGAAGGTAAATCATTGGACATGTGGCAAACAGCTCCAATCAATTTATACGATTCAAGAATAACAGGTGTTACTAACGACTACTTAGCAACTGCAGGTTCAGAAGTTATCGTTATCACTTCTGGTTTACCAAGAAAGCCAGGAATGAGTAGAGATGATTTAATCGCTACAAATGCTGGAATCGTTAAAAGTGTAACTGAACAGGCTATTAAACATTCTCCTGATGCAATCATTATTGTGGTTTCAAACCCACTAGATGTAATGACTTATTGCGCGTACCAAACTGCTGGTATTCACAAAAACAAAGTTATGGGAATGGCAGGTATTTTAGACACTGCCAGATACAGAGCTTTTTTAGCTACTGAATTAGATTGTTCTCCAAAAGACATCTCTGCTATATTAATGGGGGGGCATGGAGACACAATGGTTCCACTACCTAGATACACTACAGTTGGAGGCATACCTGTAACTGAATTAGTTGCTGAAGACAAGCTTAATGCTATTGTTGAAAGAACTAAAAAAGGTGGTGGTGAATTAGTAAACTTGATGGGAACATCTGCATGGTATGCACCAGGTGCTGCAGCAGCTCAAATGGTTGAAGCTATCGTTAAGGACCAAAAAAGAATCTTCCCTGTTTGCGCATGGTTAGAGGGCGAATACGGTGTAAACGATTTATACTTAGGAGTTCCTGTAAAATTAGGGAAAAACGGTATTGAAAAAATCATTGAATTAGATTTAAACGAAGACGAAAAAACTTTACTTAACGATTCTGCAAATGCAGTAAGAGAAGTAAAAGATGTTTTAGACAACATGAGTGTTGGAGCATAATTTAATTTATAGTAATTTAAAAGCCGCTCTGCACAGAGCGGCTTTTTTTATACGCAATAATTAGCACGAATTATACGCAGTGAGCTCCTTTAATCAACTTCAAAATGTAATTGCAGATTTTTTTAATCTAAATCCTGAATTAATTACAGAGGCAACAACAGCTCATGATATTGAACAATGGGATTCGTTCAACCACATGGAATTAATGAGCTCGGTAGAAACTCATTTCAAAGTGAAAATACCATTTGTTGAGATCATGGAGTTTAACAAGGTCGGAGACATTCAATCCTACCTAAAATCAATTAAAGATTAGTCCTCGTGTTGTTTAAGTGGCCATACCTAGTAGTTTTAATCCTCAGCGTCACGCTCTATTACTTTGTCTTCAAAAAAAGACAAACATGGT
>Ga0115000_10000154_pt1 | contig 61443 bp, 42 predicted proteins | sample ArcticOcean_MG_C_6_FD_89690 | JGI IMG/M metagenome (GOLD analysis project Ga0115000, IMG submission 89690) | Marine microbial communities from western Arctic Ocean - ArcticOcean_MG_CB8_128 | ecosystem: Environmental > Aquatic > Marine > Oceanic | place: Arctic Ocean: Canada Basin | collected... | reverse complement strand
TGCCGAGCAGAAAGATGAACTGGTAGATTTGTTAACGAATTTTGAAACTCACCGTTTACAATTTGATACCCTTGTAAATACTTATCTAAATCAAGACCTGGCAACTTTAAAAAAGCTTACTAACCAAAGCTTTTCTGAAGAGACTCAAGGATTTAAAGATGAGTTGCTAACCAAAAGGAATCACAAAATGGCTGATAAGATTGTGAGATATTCAAATGGGAACAGGTGTTTATTTGCTGTAGGTGCTGCGCATTTAGTGGGCGAAGACGGATTGTTGAAGCTGTTAGAATTAAAAGGGTATGTGTTAGAGCCAATTTTTAGTAGCCGTTTGTAGTCGCAGAGTTCATGAGTATTACCAGGGCTTAAAAAGAATTTTATATTAGAAATTAATAAAGATGCCTAAACTTCCAGAAGCGCCTAGTTCCATACAAAAGGGAGTTCCTTTAAAAATGCTGTTGGATAAAGTTGCAATTATGCAACTTGGTGAAAACTTGAAGGAGTCACTACCGTCATTTGACAAAAATAGTTTTGTCATATCTGCTATGTCCGGAATTTCAGATTTGACTTTAAAAGAACGAAGTAAACACATTGCTGTTGCATTGAAAGGTTGTTTGCCAAATAAGTACTCTGATGCGTTAGCGGTACTTGTTAATTCATTTACTCCAGCATTGGAAGCTACTGAAGGTAATGGTTTGTCGGGGTTGTTTTACATGCCTCACTGCGAATTTATTTCACAATATGGTGTTGATCCACAATACAATAGGGATGAAGATCCGTTTGAAATTTCAATTGCTGCTCAATATGAACTTACAAAAAGATTCACTTGTGAGTTTTCTATTCGTTCCTTTCTAATCGAGAAGGAAAAAAGAACGTTGAAGGTTTTAAATAGTTGGATAATGGATTCCGATCCACACGTACGAAGATTATGCTCAGAAGGGACTAGACCAAGGTTGCCTTGGGCCTCAAAAATTGATTCCTTTGTTAAGGATCCCAATATTTGTCTGCCTATTTTAGAGCAATTAAAAAATGACGAGGATTTGTACGTGCGACGAAGTGTTGCCAATCATTTTGGTGACATTGCAAAAGACCACCTTGACTTCGCCTTGGATTTATGTGAACAATGGTTGAACGGAGCCTCAAAAGAATTGAAATGGGTTATTCGTCATGCAGTTCGTCATCCATTTAAGAAAGGTAATAAGAGAGCAATCGCTTTAAGGCTTGCAGCAAAGTAAATTAATCGCTGCCGCGTAAAATTATCACTAAACTTTACGAAAATGATTTTGAACAATTCTTGCCTAAGAAAATTGCAGATTCTATACACTCAAAATCAATTGTTTTAGTTGCTTTTCCAAATAAAGGAAACCCATCGCCTAATACAACTGGAATAGTGGTAATGATCATTTCATCAATTAAACCTTCTTTCAAAAGGTTTTGGATTGTTCGGCCTCCGTCTATGTACAGTTTATAATGTCCTTTTTTATGTATTTCACTTAGAATTTCTTTACAGGTACCCTTGAGTAAATGAACCGATCCCGATAGTTTTTCTGGAGTATTTTTCAAGGTGTTACTGAGGACAAGAACGGGTTTTTTGTAAGGCCATTCAATGTCAAAAGCCAATACGGTTTCAAAAGTTGTTCGCCCCATTACAATTGCATCAGTTGTTGATGTAAATGAAGTGTATCCCATGTCATCATTATCTGGATTGGGTATCTTGTGCATCCAATCGAGTACGCCATCTTTGTCCGCAATATAGCGTCAATACTTGTTCCTACACCGAGTTTTTTAATTCCATGAGTTATTTTTAATACGTTCTCTAAGGTACAGAATGTTATGAAAGTCAAATGGCTAACAGAAGAAAAAATAGTCCTTGTTTTTAATTAATGAATTATCACGTAATGTCGCAGAGATACTTTCCTGGGCAGTGGTATTAGCTATAGTTATCAAGTTTTGAGTTGAACCCAGAAAAATACTGTCATCCAATTTAAGAAGCTTTTTACCGTAGATCACGTGCCCAATTTTATTTGGGTTATCACAAATCCACTCAAAATCAATGTTTTGTTCGTTTAGCTTTTGGGCGATTTTTTTACCTTTTTTTCCAGCTCCCCAAACGATGATTTTCTTTTTATTGTCGTGATCTAATTGTAGAAAGTATCGAAGCTTAATATCAATGAAGGTATTGTCCGCATAATTAGGGTCGGTACGTGATGTTCGAGTAGGATAGTCTCTCCACAAATGTAAAACTTCGTTGCTAGGAATGCATTTTAATCCTCCATCGTAGAATCGAAAAGTTAAGTCGTAATCCTCTGGGTAAGTGTCGTGAGCAAACCCTCCGCAATTTATGAAATCCTCCATGTAACACATCCATGAAGGTGATGGGACAACACACTCTTTGTAAATTTCTTGGAAGTTATCACCTGATTTAATCAGACCATTAAGCCAAGTTTCATACTTATTAAACCCGTCTCCAATTTCAAAGTCAGCAAAATATTTCACCGGTCCGCATGCTAGGTGTTTTTTGCCGTTAGCCAGGAGAGAAGACTTCAAAATTTCTAACTTCTTGGGCTTCATGAGGTCATCCGAATCCATTCTGGTAATGAAAGTACCTGTGCTATTTTTAAAAGCTAACCGTAATGCACCAATGATACCTTTTGAATCGTTTTTTAAAACCGTAATCCGTTGGTCAGTTCTAGCGTAGTCGCATAAGATTTCATGAGAAGAGTCAGTGGAGAAATCATCAACAGCAACGAGTTCCCAACTTTGTTCCGTTTGATTAATTATGGATTCTAAACATTCCATCAAGTATTTTGAAGTATTGTACACCGGCATGACAATCGAAATCAATGACATGCTAAAAAGTTGCTGAAAGCCTAACGTTGATTAATCGTTGGGTAAGGAAGTTTGGAATCGCATACTGTCTGTTGTGAATGTCAGAAATCCAGAAATAAGAAATTGTATTACTGATGTCTAGTAAGTTGAAAACCTCAGCACGAATCCATAAATCATCGAAAACATGTAGGAAATGATTCTTAGGAACATCAACCAATTTGTTGTTTTTACGACGTTGACCATTTTCTACAATATCATAGGAAAAGCCTATGTCTACCCGACGATATGGTGGGATTCTAAAAAAATTCCTTCCTTGAACACTTCCAGAAGGACCAAAAGGAAGGCCAGAAGCGTATACAAAGTTCAGATGTACTTTAAAGGAGTGGAACTTAGGCATCCTATCTTGAAAGAATATTTTAAAAGAAAATCTTTGATCATTTGGTCTTGGCATAGCACCTCTGTCAATGACTGCACTGTCGGTAATAATTTGATCCTCATTGAAACCAAAAATTACTTTTTCACCAGCTGCATTATAGTATTCTGTGTAATTGAAGTCGTCTATTGTTTCTTCTGTTTTTAAGAAGGAGAAGCTGAACCACGATTCTAAATCATCTACGAATTCACCATTAATTCTCGACTCCATTCCTGTGGCATAGCCCTGTCCTGAGTTTTCGCCAAAGTACTTAAGCTTCACGTTTTCCATCTCAAAAGGAATTAACTTATCTAAGTGCTTGTAAAAAGCTTCAGTTCTCCATGTGAATGGAACGTCCCACATTTTAAAATCGTAATCTATCCCCCCAACATAGTGGATGGATTTCTGAGCTTTCACATCCGGCATGATTTGCCCCTGTAAGTTTCTTAGCTCTCTGTAGAAGGGTGGCTGGTAGTAATATCCCCAAGAAAGCCTATAAGAAAATTGACCTTTATTCGTGGTTGCGATTGTGTCTACACTTGTTGAGTCAGATCGTCTTTTACCGGGCACATATATTAATGAAGCTCTGGGGCTCACCAATACTTCTTTGCTGTAGCTCCAGTAATTTGCTCTGACGCCAGTGTTCAGATACAAATCACTTTCTGATTTCTCCAACAATTCCCAGTTGTTTTGAATGTATGCATTTAGCCTGCTTGTAGTCAAGTCATTGCTAGATTGTAAGTATTCATTCAATATTAACTCGTTAGTAGGTGCAGTAGGTATAGAGAAGTCTGCTGAGTCAACATACTTCCATTCTAGTAGATCGTCCTTGAAGTGTTCCTCTTGATAGGATGCACCCCAAAGAAGTTTACCAGGTTTCCATTCAAGAATTCCGTGGTGACTTACGTTAAATATTTCAGCGTCTAAGAAGTTTCTTGTGTGGTCTAAAAATGATCCTGTTCCAACAACGCTAGAAACTTCACCAAAGCTCTCTGAGGCTTGATTAGTCTCCAGTTCACCTAACTCATATGCGCCAGCTATATCGAAAGTCTCTTCTTCACTGGTTCTGAATGCTGATCCTGAAAACTTTAAGAGAACATTGTCCGATGCCTGAATATCCAAACTTAATGCTCCAAAAAAGGCGTCGAACCTGTTTACTTCTTGACCAGCTAAACCAACATTTAATTGGAAAGCCTGGCTAATACCCCCAAAGTTAGTTTTTCTACTTACTGGGTTCATTTCGTATCTGTTGGAACTAATGTTTCCTAAAAATCCTATTTTTATTTTGTCTGTAGGACGGTAAGTAAGATAGGTTTGATAGTCAAAAAATTGAGGTTTGTATTCTGCTTCAGTATCAAGAGTTCCAAGAAGGTATGTATTTGTTTTGTAACGAGTTCCCATTATGTACCTGAACTTGTCTTTTACAACTCCTTCAATGTGTGCTCGCCCTCCAAGTAAGCTCAAATTGACACTTGCTCCGAATGATTTTGGCTCTCTGTACTTGATGTCGAGTACGGATGATAACTTGTCGCCAAATTGGGCGTCAAATCCTCCGGCACTAAAAGTTAAACTTTTAACTAAATCAGAATTGACAAAACTTAGACCTTCTTGTTGACCACTTCTTATTAAAAATGGTCGGTATATTTCAATGCCATTTACATAAATCAAGTTTTCATCAAAATTTCCTCCACGAACACTATAAGCTGATGACAGTTCATTGTTGGATGCTACTGAAGGGTCTTGTTTAAGAATGGCTAATGCATCATCAGAAGGCCCCACAATTTTATCTATCAATTCTGCATCAATCTCAATCTCTTTTATTTTTTTAGGCTTTTTAGTTATTATGTCGAGAGTGTCAACCAGGTGAGAAGCTGGGCCCATAGTATAGTCTAATGTCTTGACTTCACTCGTATCTAATGAAAACTCTTCGCCAAAATCACTGTAGGAGAAGTGGCTAAAGGCCATGAACAGTCGTTTGGCTGCTTTGGTTTTAATCCTGTATCGACCTGTTGAATCCGAAAACGTGAAGTGTGTGCTGTTCGAAATGGTTACTTGGACTCCTGGAATACCTTTTCCATTAATGTCTACTAAAGTACCTTGAATGGTTCCGTTCTGGCTGAATGCACTGCTAAACGTAATGCAAAGCATTAGAGCAGCATATATCTTAATTAATGTGAATAATCTAGGCACAAACAATAATTTCAGCAACTAAAAACGAATATTTACAAGTAAAAGTATGCCTTCTGAATTGGAAAATCTAGGGTGATGATATTTTGTTAATAAAACCTTAGAATTTAAGTGTTCAAAATGAAAACAATTAATAATTTTGCACTCTATTTTAAACCCGGTTAATCAAAAATAAAAATACAATGAAAAGAGATTCCGCAATATTTGAGTTTATTCAAAAAGAAAACGAAAGACAACTTAACGGTGTAGAGTTAATCGCATCTGAAAACTTTGTAAGTCCACAAGTGATGGAAGCGCAAGGAAGTATCTTAACCAATAAATATGCGGAAGGATTACCTGGGAAGAGGTACTACGGAGGTTGTGAAGTTGTTGATGAAATAGAAACTTTAGCAATTGAAAGGTTAAAGAAATTGTTTGGCGCTGCTTGGGCGAATGTTCAACCACATTCGGGAGCGCAAGCCAATTGTGCTGTGTTCATGTCATTTTTGAAACCAGGAGATGCAATTCTTGGATTCGATTTATCTCATGGTGGTCACTTAAGTCATGGTTCTCCAGTGAATTTATCTGGAAAACTTTACAATGCTAATTTCTATGGTGTTGAAAAAGAGTCAGGAATAATTGACTTGGATAAAATGGAAAAGCAGGCTTTAGAGGTAAAACCAAAACTTATCATAGCGGGAGCTAGTGCTTACTCAAGAGATTGGGATTATGCTAGAATGAGATCAATTGCTGATAAAGTAGGAGCTATTCTTCTTGCAGATGTAAGTCACCCTGCAGGATTAATTGTAAAAGGATTATTAAATGATCCAATGCCTCATTGTCATATTGTAACTACCACCACTCATAAAACATTAAGAGGACCAAGAGGAGGTGTTATTATGATGGGTAAAGATTTTGAAAACCCATTTGGATTTAAAACAATGAAGGGCATCACTAAAATGATGTCTCAAGTATTAGATTCAGCAGTATTCCCAGGTACACAGGGAGGACCATTAGAGCATGTAATAGCTGCTAAAGCAATTGCATTTGAGGAAGCGCTTTCTGACCAATATTTAACCTATGCTAAGCAAGTGAAAGCAAATGCAAGTGCACTGGCTGATGCTCTTCTTGCAAAAGGATACGGGATAATCTCAGGAGGTACGGAGAATCATTCTATGTTAATTGATTTGACAACTAAGGATGTTACGGGTAAAGAAGCTGAAGCAATATTAGGAATGGCTGATATTACTGTGAATAAAAACATGGTGCCTTTTGATACTAGGTCTCCGTTTGTAACTTCTGGAATAAGGTTGGGAACAGCTGCTATAACAACTAGAGGGATAGATGAGAAGGAAATTGTGACAATTGCTGAGTTTATTGATGAAGCGATTGTAAATAGAAACAACGAAGCAAAATTAAGAGAAGTTAAAAACAACGTTAATGAATTAATGGCTGGAAGGTTATTGTTTGCTGACGGTGTGACTGCTTAATTACTATAAAGTAGAAAGTTCACTTCTTACGGAAATAAAAAAGGCTCATTATATGAGCCTTTTTTATTGAATTTGATATTGTTGTAATGTGTTGCTGGTTATAGCTGATTGACTAATTGAATGGTCTCAATGGCTTCCTTCACATCATGGACTCTCAATATATTTGCACCTTTTAATAGTGCGATTGTATTCAAGGATGTCGTTCCGTTCAACGATTCATTTGGGGAGATATTCAATGTTTTCCAGATGATAGATTTTCTAGATAAACCCACTACAATTGGCAACTCCATTGATTTGAAATGATCCAGATTACCAAGTAATTCAAAGTTTTGAGCTGTCGTTTTACCAAAGCCAAAACCTGGATCAATAAGTAAATCGTTCAAGCCATTTTGTAGAAGTTCAGTTTTAACCTTAGAAAGGCTTTGGTATAAGTCTGAAACAACGTTACTGTATGTTGGGCTCTCCTGCATTGTTTCAGGAGTACCTTGGATATGGGAAGCGATGTAGGGGACGTTAAGTTTTAAAATCGTTTGAAGCATTTTATCATCTAACGACCCGGCAGATATGTCATTTATTAATGTAGCCCCGACGTCGATAGATTGTTTAGCAACGTTGCTATGGTAAGTATCAATTGAAATAATTGCCGTCGGAAACTCTTTATTAATTGCCTCTATAACGGGAAGGACTCGGAACAATTCTTTTTCAGCGCCGATTTGTTCAGCGCCAGGTCTAGTTGACTGTCCTCCAACGTCTAATATACTTGCTCCATCTAGCAAGTGTTTTTCGCAATTTTTCAAAATTACTTTTTCTGTTGTATTCTCACCGCCATCAAAAAATGAATCTGGAGTTACATTTACAATTGCCATTACTTTTGGTGTTGATAAATCGAGTAATTTACCCCCGCAATTGATGTGGTGCTTTTTGTAAAATGTGGTATCTTTCAACTTTATTTTTTTCAAATTTAAGCAATGATAAAAACAGTAGAGTCATTTGATACCATAATTACTGATTGCGAATCTTTGTTTCGAAAAAAAATGTCTGATTATGGAACAGCATGGAGGATATTAAGAACAACTTCCTTGACCGATCAAATATTTATTAAAGCTCAAAGAGTTAGGACTTTAGAAGAGAAAGGTGTTTCTAAAGTAGGCGAGGGTATTGCTCCTGAGTACGTAGGCATTATTAATTATTGTGTTATGGCTTTAATTCAACTTGAAAAAGGAGTGGAAGGAACTGAAAGTTCTAAAGAAAGTGAAATTGCTGAACTCCATTCTAAATATTTAGCAACCGCTAAGGATTTGATGGAAAACAAGAATCATGATTATGGTGAGGCATGGAGAGACATGCGGATTAGTTCTCTTACCGATTTAATTTTGATGAAATTACTTCGAGTGAAACAAATAGAGGACAACAAAGGAAAAACAATTGTTAGCGAAGGTTTAGACGCTAATTACCTAGATATTATTAATTACAGTGTTTTTGCACTGATTAGATTAAAAGAATAAAATTTCTAAAGTGAATTTCTGATTAGTTATCAGGGAAAAATCACAATAAAAAACATTAAAATGGCAGGACTTACTTTATTTGACAAAATTTATAATAAACACGTTGTTACTTCTATTCCTGACGGTCCAGATGTATTTTATATCGACGTTCAGTACATTCACGAAGTTACTTCGCCTCAAGCTTTTGAAGGTTTAAGGAAAAGAGATATTAGTGTTTTTAGGCCAAAACAAATTTGCGCTACCGCTGATCATAACGTACCAACGGAAAACCAACATCTTCCAATAAAAAATGAATTGTCTCGACACCAAGTAAATACTTTAGTGAAAAACTGTGATGAATTTGGAGTGGAATTGTTCGGTTTAGGACACCCTTATCAAGGGATTGTTCATGTTGTTGGTCCTGAATTAGGTGTTACAAAGCCTGGAATGACGATGGTTTGTGGGGATAGTCATACTTCTACGCATGGGGCATTTGGTGCCATTGCTTTTGGAGTAGGAACGTCTGAAGTAGAACAAGTAATGGCTACACAATGTTTATTGCAGTCAAGACCAAAGAGAATGAGGGTTACCGTTGATGGTGACTTGGGAAAAGGAGTTCGTGCAAAGGATTTGGTTTTATATGTGATTTCTAAGATTTCTGCAGGTGGTGGAACGGGTTACTTTATTGAGTTTGCTGGTGCAGCATTCACCGGGTTAACCATGGAAGGAAGAATGACAGTTTGTAACATGAGTATTGAAATGGGCGCAAGAGGTGGATTGATCGCGCCAGACCAAACAACTTTTGATTATGTAGAAGGAAGAGAGTTTGCTCCTAAAGGTGCTGACTGGGATACTTCAGTAGTAGAATGGAAAGAATTGTATTCTGATGAAGATGCCGAGTTCGATAAAGAATATACTTTTAAAGCAAGTGATATTGAACCAATGATTACCTACGGAACTAATCCAGGAATGGGAGTAGGGATTACGGAAAGTGTCCCTTCAGCTAGTGATGTAGGTGCAATTTCAGAAAAAGAAATAGAATCCTTTGACAAAGCTCTTGACTACATGGCTTTTAATGTAGGTGAGAAAATGATGGGAAAACCTGTCGATTACGTTTTCGTTGGATCTTGTACAAATGCTAGAATTGAAGATTTTCGAGAAGTTGCAGAAATTGTAAAAGGAAGGAAAAAGGCAGATAACATTACTGCTTGGTTGGTTCCAGGATCAAAGCAAGTTGAAAAGCAAATATTTGACGAAGGACTTGCTGAAGTTTTTGCTGAGGCAGGATTTAAAATCCGTCAGCCGGGTTGTTCCGCCTGTTTGGCAATGAACGATGATAAAGTACCTTCAGGTGCTTATTGTGTAAGTACATCTAACAGAAATTTTGAGGGAAGACAAGGGCCAGGAGCAAGAACAATGTTGGCATCTCCAATTACTGCAGCCGCAACAGCTATTGCAGGAGTAATTGCTAACCCAGCGGATTTATTATAATCCAATCATTAAAAGCGAAAACACACTAAGGTTTAAAGAAATTTAAAATGGAAAAATTTAATACTATTATATCACCAGCAGTACCACTTTCAACTGAGAACATTGATACAGATCAGATCATACCAGCAAGATTCCTAAAAGCTACAACTAGAGATGGGTTTGGAGAGAATTTATTTAGAGATTGGCGATTTGATGAAAATAATGTTGCTCAAACTAGTTTTGCACTTGAAGACTCAAATTATTCAGGTCAGATTCTAGTTGCTGGTAAGAACTTTGGTTGTGGCTCTTCAAGAGAGCATGCTGCTTGGGCGATTCATGATTACGGATTTAAGGTCGTGATATGTTCCTTCTTTGCTGATATTTTTCAAAACAACGCTTTAAACAATGGCTTACTTCCGTTGAGGTGCAGTGCTAAATTTTTAGCAAAAATATTTGAAGCTATTGAGGCTGACAACGGTACAGAAATCAAAGTAGATTTAGCTAATCAGTTTGTTGAGATTGTTGCTTCTGGTGAAAAAGAAAGCTTTGAAATTAATGGCTACAGAAAGGAGTGTCTAATTAATGGCTTTGATAACATTGATTACTTATTATCTTTAAAAAGTGAAATTGAGGCTTACGAAAAAGCTTAACTTGAAAATTGTTAAAAGTGAAAAATAAATTTTGTCTAACTGCTTTTTTAATTTGCGCATACACTATTAATGCTAGTGCACAATGCGCTATGTGTAAAGCGCAATTAGAAAGTAACGATGGTGAAGTGGGGAATGGAATAAATTCTGGAATTCTATACTTAATGATAATTCCCTATTTGCTTTTAACTGGAATTCTTCTTGTCTTTTTTAAGGGGAAAATTCGAGCGTCATTGCGTAAGCTATGGAAATAGCAACGTTATTGTCATTTTGTTATACCTTCGTCAAAAATTAAAAATACTACTAGTATGAGTGCATTGTCAGATAAGATTGAAAGAAAGGAAGCGGGGATAGTGCTTTACGGAATGACTCCTCCAAAAGAAAATACTGACATTGGAAAAGTCAAGGAAATAGCGGGCAAGCATTTAAGTAGAATTCAGAACTTGGACATAGATGGGATTGTTTTATATGATATCCAAGATGAATCAGGAAGAACAGATGATGTTCGTCCATTTCCATTTTTACCAACCTTTGAGCCGCAGCAATACAGTAATGACTTCTTATCTGGACTAGATTTGCCAAAAGTACTTTTTCAATGTGTTGGAAAACATACTGAAGAGTCTTTGAATAGCTGGATGAGTCAAAACATTGCTAATGATGATTTAGCGGTTTTTGTAGGTAATTCATCAAGCGCCCAAAAAGTGGATGTGAGCATGAGAAAAGCATTTGACCTCAGAAAAACAAATGCTAAATCTATGCCGGTGGGAGGAGTTGCAATTCCTGAGAGACATTTTATGAAGGGCGATGAGCACGAAAGAATGTTCAATAAAATTCAAAGTGGTGTGAGTTATTTCACTACTCAAGCAGTGTATGATGTTGAGGCGTCAAAAAACATGCTTTCTGATTATTACTATTATTCAAAAGCTAACAATTTAGAAATGGCACCAGTGATGATGACATTTTCACCTTGTGGTTCAAAAAAGACCATGGAATTCATGAAGTGGTTAGGTATTCATTTTCCAAAATGGCTCAAGAATGATTTGTTACACTCTAGTGATTTTTTAGGTGAGTCAACTGAAACCTGTATGAGAACATTTAAAGAGTTGTTAAACTTTTCTTTACATAAAGGTATTCCTGTAGGTTGTAATATTGAAAGTGTATCCGTTCGAAAAGATGAAATTGATGCGTCGGTTGAACTGTTAGAGAACATGAAGGCGTTAATCGAAAGGAAGGTATAAGGATATTATTTAGGTTGGTCTTTTATTAATTCTTTGATTTTGACACCAAGAAAGGTAGATAGTTTTTCAGCGTCTCGATAGTGCAAGTGGCTTCCGTCGTAAGACGAATAAAGACTGTCGACAATCTCAATCCAGAGACCACCTTCATTTTTAAATCGGCTCTTAAATTCCTCTCTTTTGAAGCCGCTGTGGCCGTCTTCTATTTCCATCATATGAGCTGGAACTGGTGGTTGGAAAGCTATTATTTTCACACCACGATCTTGAAATCTTTTTATATCATCGAAAAAGACATTAATTAACGAATCAGATACTTTTTCTTTTCTGAAGGTGTCCCAATATTTCCAGTAAGTATAATCAAAGTCTCCAGCTAAGTTATTGCTTGCCGCAAATCCACCTTTACGGTAGTTTATTATATAGGTTTCAGTAGAATCATCAAATAACTCAAAAGGGGAGTAAGGTGGGAAGTGCTTCAGTAAGGGAGCGTAGTATAGTCCGCTAAATATTTCTGATGAGGTTTTGCTTTTGTAGAAATTCAAAGCATCGTTACTCATGTGTTTTTCTAGAAAAGAATGAGGTGTAATACCAAGAAGCATTATATTTTCACTACTAGTTGTATCCATTCTATCATATAAGAAATTGAAGTATTCGGAATTGAATCCTGCACTTGAATAACCTAGGTTTACTGCTGTCAGTGATTGACAACTATCTAAAAGATGGGTTGTAGATACACCTCTGTATACTCTTGAATCACCTCCTACGACAATGTTTGTTTTGTTTTTGCCAAAAGTCTTATTGGTCCAATATTCATTTTTTAACTCTTTGTTGATGTATGGAGCGGGCACAAATAATTTTATCAATACGATTGATAACAATGATAGAAGTATTGTTGAATATATTTTCTTGTTCGCTGTCATTAAAATTGAAAATAAATAAATTGCTCACCTTCACCTCGCATAAATAAAATAGCAATCAAGCTTATTACTATAGCTATGATATCTAGATTATACTTGTGATAATACTGTTTGATTATTGGAAGGATTCTTGAGATGAGAATGGTAAACTCTATCACAACAGCGGCCTTTAAGAAGAATAAATTATCCTGGTATTCTTTCCAGAATTTTGGGTCTGACTCAGAAAATTCAAATAGTTTTCCTACAATTTGATTGGCTTGAAGAAGGTCGTCTGCTCTGAAATACACCCAAGATACACTAGCTAACCCAAAGACAATGGGGATTGAGATTAGTCCGGGAGCTTTTATCTTTGTTGCAGATTGCAGGAACCGTTCGGTTAATAAAAAGGAAACATGTAAAGCCGCCCAAATTATGAAATTGTAGCTTGCTCCATGCCAAATCCCTGAAAGTAAAAATGTAAGGAGTAAGGCAAGTACTCCATATAAAATCCCTTTTTTCGATCCCCCAAGAGGAATATAAACATAGTCTCTAAACCAAGAGGACAAGGAAATGTGCCAATTGTTCCAAAATGATTTAAAGCTTCTGGATAAATATGGGTGGTTGAAGTTCATTTTAAAATTATATCCCATCAGCTTTGCTAAACCTCTAGCAATTAAGCTATATCCGCTGAAGTCACAGTAAATTTGGAATGAAAACGCAATGGTAATTACCCACCAATAGGTTGTTCCGTCAAATTTGGAAACACCGCTGTACGCTGAATCAATAAATTGGCTAAGGTTATCAGCAATGACCATTTTTTGGAAAAGACCAAAAACGATTAATTTAATACCATTCCATATTCTTTGAGAACTAGGGTTGTTGTATGAATTCAACTGGTTTAGAAAATCTTTGGCCCTAATGATTGGCCCGGCAACAAGCTGGGGGAACATAGATAGGTATGCGAAAAAATGAAGGATATTTTTAGTGGGTGATAGTCGTCCTCGGTATACATCAATGGTATAGCTAAGAGATTGGAAGGTGTAAAAACTGATGCCAACTGGCAGAATCAAGGCAAATTCTGGGATGTTATCTACGAGGTTTATATTGATGCCTATTTTGATAAAACCATCATGTATTATTTCTGCGGCAAAAGTTGAATATTTAAAAATCGCCAGCGATCCCAAATTGGCAGCCAAGGAAAAGGTTAGTATGTGCTTTTTTATTTTTGGCCATTTTACCATTCCCCATCCTGAAAAGTAGTCGATTAGACCACTTCCAATGATCAAAAACAAAAAGCGCCAATCCCACCAAGCGTAAAATATGAAACTAGCAATGATGATTAATGACCACCTCGTAGTTTGCATTTTGCGGCACAGTGGCCACAGGAAAAAAAATAGAAGAGCAAATATTAGAAAGTCAATGGAGTTAAATATCATTCTCTTCTCTTACTCAAGTACACTAGTATTTCTTGGTCAGCTTGTGATATTTTTAATCGCGACAGAGCGGCCATAGCTTGATTAACTTCCAAAGCCTTGTTGATGTCATATTTTACTTTGTCATCATGCCCCCAGGAAAAATTTGGAATAAATTTAGGAGGAAAACCATTTTCGAATACGTTACAATTTACTCCGATTGATGTACCTGTATTTATTCTGGAACTTATTGCTGTTTTACTGTAATCACCAATGCAACATCCTAAGAAAGTTTCGCCAGAATCCATTAGTTCTTTGCTTAGATAGTTCCAAACTTTGACTGTACTTACAGTGTTCTTTAGGTTAGAACAATTGGTGTCAGCCCCTAAATTAATCCATTCTCCTAACACAGAGTTTCCCAAGTAGCCTTCGTGTGATTTGTTTGAATTCCCTTGTATCACAGAGTTTTTAACTTCTCCGCCAATTTTGCAATTGGGCCCGATAGTAGTACCGCCATATATTTTCGCCCCCATTTTAACTGTTGATTTTGGAAGCAAAGCAAATGGCCCCCTAATTAAAGCACCTTCCATAATTTCAGTGTCATCTCCGATAAAAATACTTCCTTGAGTTGTATTAAAACTTACTCCGTCAACTTTTGCATTAGGGTGGAGGAAAAGTTTGTCTTCACTACCAATAACGTAAATGTTTTCATTTAGAAAGCTCAAGTTGAGCATTGAAGAATTTTCTATGTCATTTTCAATCTCAGCGCCATTGTATTTGAATATATCCCACCAGTTATCGATAATTGTGTCAGTATCCGCAGGGAAGGAGCTCTGAGAACTTGAGACGTTAAGTTCTTTGTCTGAGGAGCACACGGCAACCCATTCTCCACCATGAACTAATTTCTGGTTTTCTTTTAAGCTAGTAATTTGTTCAACCAACAGTGGAGTTGGTAAAAATTTTGAATTGATAAAAATATTTTGAACGCCGAAAAGCACAGGGTACTTTGCCGATAAATATGATTCTGTTAGATAAGAAGGCTTATCTCCTAGGAGCATTTCCCATTTTTCAGATATAGTGTAAATTCCAATCCGTAGTTCCGATACTGGTCGAGTATAAGTTAAGGGAAGGAAATTCTTTTTATTTGTATCAACAAGAATGTAATTCATCGTTTTCAAATATAAGAACTTCTTATATTTCCACTAATACTTTCGATTGTTAAAAACATTACCATAATTTCTTTCTTTTGGATGGCTATAGCTTGGCCAATAATTTTATTTTTGTAGTCGGATTAAACGAGTAAACAAAAGATTTAAAATAACACACTATATGTCAACAGTAGCGGATATCACAATAGATTACGACTTAGCGAAAGAATTAGGTTTGCTTCCTGAAGAATTTGATAGAATTAAATCGATTTTAGGTAGGACGCCGAATTATACTGAAATAAGTATATTTTCCGTAATGTGGAGTGAGCATTGTTCTTACAAAAACTCAATTAAGTGGTTGAAAACTTTGCCGAGAAAAGGTGAAAGAATTCTTGTTGAAGCTGGTGAAGAGAATGCTGGGTTAGTTGATATAGGTGATGGCTTGTCTTGCTGTTTTAAAATAGAATCACATAATCATCCTTCTGCTTTAGAGCCTTTTCAAGGAGCAGCAACTGGTGTTGGTGGAATAAACAGAGATATCTTTACAATGGGTGCTAGGCCTATTGCACAATTGAATTCTTTGAGATTTGGTTCAATTACTGAGGATAAAACAAAATGGTTAGTTAAAGGAGTTGTTTCAGGAATTGGCCATTATGGCAATTGCTTCGGTGTTCCAGTAGTAGGAGGTGAAGTTGTGTTTGACGACAGTTACAATACTAACCCGTTAGTTAACGCGATGAGTGTTGGTATATTGGAAGATGGCAAGATGTTAAGTGCAATATCTAAAGGAGCAGGGAATCCAGTGTTTATTGTTGGTTCAGCTACAGGCAAGGATGGGATTCACGGAGCTACATTTGCATCAGAAGACATTACTGAGGATTCAGAAGATAAAATACCAGCTGTACAAGTAGGAGATCCTTTTCAAGAAAAATTATTATTAGAAGCTTCTTTGGAATTGGCTGACACTGATGCTATTATTGGGATGCAAGACATGGGTGCTGCTGGAATTACTTGTTCTACATCAGAAATGAGTGAAAAGGGTGGTTTTGGAATGGATATTCAACTTAACCAAGTTCCTACGCGTCAAGCAGGGATGGAACCATATGAAATTTTACTTTCTGAAAGTCAAGAAAGAATGTTAGTTGTTGTGAAGAAAGGAAGAGAGCAGGAGGTAGTAGACATCTTCGAAAAGTGGGATTTACATGCTGAAGAGATTGGGGTTGTTACTGAGGGAGATCAACTGAGATATTATTGGAATGGTGAAAAGGTAGCGCAAGTTCCTGCACCACCTTTATGCTTAGGGGGTGGAGCACCAATATACGACCGAGAATATAAAGAGCCAGCTTCTTATCAAGAGCGTTTTAAATTTGATATTGCAAGTGTTCCTGAGCCCCTAGATTTGAAAGAAGTAATTGACGCTTTGATTGTTAATCCAAATTTAGCTTCAAAGAAATGGGTCATCGAACAGTATGATACCATGGTTCAAGCTAATAATAAAACAACAAACAAAGTAAGTGATGCTGGGATAGTTGCAGTTAGAGGAACTGATAAGGCATTGGCAGTCACAACTGATTGTAATGCAAGATATGTGAACGCTGATCCAGAGAAAGGAACAATGATCGCTGTAGCTGAAGCTGCAAGAAACATTGTTTGTTCTGGAGGTGAGCCAGTAGCAATTACTAATTGTTTAAACTTCGGAAATCCATACGATACTGAAGTGTACTGGCAATTTGTAGGGGCTATTAAAGGAATGGGTGCAGCTTGCGAAAAGTTTGGTACACCGGTTACAGGAGGTAATGTTTCTTTTTACAATCAGTCAAACATAGACGGAAAAGTTAAGTCGGTATTTCCAACTCCAACTATTGGAATGTTAGGGATTTTAGAAGATAAAAGAACCCATACTGGGTTGTCATTTCAAAACAAAGGAGATTTGATATTTATGATTGGTAAAGCTCAGAATGACTTAAATTCTTCTGAATACTTATCTAATTACCTTGGAATTAAAGATACGCCAGCGCCATATTTTGAGTTGGAAGAAGAATTCCAAGTTCAAGCTGCTATAAAAGGTTTGATTCAAAGTGGAGTTTTACAGTCTTGTCATGATGTTTCAGACGGAGGGTTGTTCATGAGTTTGTTTGACAAATGTTTGCAGAATGAATTAGGGTTCGACATTACTTTACCTGAAGAATTCAGAAGAGATGCTTTCTTGTTTGGTGAATCTCAATCTAGAGTGATTGTTTCTGTTGCAGAGGGTGACCATGATTTAATGTTAGATTTAATGGAAAGAGAAAAAACTCCATTTTTAATGCTAGGTCATGTTACTAAAGGTGACTTGAGAATAGATCATGAAAGCTATGGTTTTATTGATGAGATGAAGCCAAAGTTTGAAAATGCATTAGGGAACTACATTGAAGGATAGATTGTTGCATTTTTCAAACATGTTGAGAGATTTATAGCTGTAGAATTAATAATTGATACAGGATTTTTTTTCAGATTTGTTTTTTGAAAATAAATATCAGATTCTGTCGTTATATAATGAACGTGAAAAATTCTATTATTTCTTTTTTGACTATTAGTTTAACAATTGCAGTCGTTTTTGCAGGGGTTAGCTCTTGTAAAAAAGACAAATTTAGCAATGATACTAGTCATAAATTAAGTTTTTCTCTAGACACGTTATCTTTTGATACAGTCTTTTCAGAAATAGGGTCAAGTACAAGAATTTTTAAGATTTACAATCCCAACAACAGTAAGGTTAAAATTAGCTCAATTTCATTAGCGGGTGGCGCTTCATCTTTTTTTAGAGTGAACGTTAATGGTCTTTCTTCAACTAACTTCAAGGATGTCGAATTACGAGCTAATGATTCCATTTGGGTTTTTATAGAGGTAACTATTGATCCAAATAATAATAGTAACCCAATATTAGTGATGGATTCTTTGGTGTGCGTGACAAACGGAAACATTCAGGATGTCAAATTGGAAGCCTTTGGTCAAGACGTATATTTTCACAAACCTTCTGATGGAGACAGTAGTTTTGAGTTGTCTTGTGGAGAAGAGTGGAAATCAGACAAACCTCATTTGGTTTTTGGGAAAGCATTGGTTGATACAAATTGCCAGCTTAATATCGCGGCAGGAACAAAAGTGTTTTTTCATAATGACGGAGCTATTGAGGTGCTTAAAGGAGCTAGCTTGAAGGTGAATGGTACAAAAGATAGTCCAGTTTATTTTGAGGGGGATCGCAGGGAATCCTGGTACGGAGACATGGCAGGACAGTGGATTGGAATAATTTTAAGCAAGGAGTCTGTTGATCACGAAATAAATTATTTGCATTTAAAAAATGCTCAAAAGGGCTTAGAATGCTCTGCAGGGGTGAGTTTAAATAGTGAGGCATTAAAATTGAATAATTGCAGTTTTTTGAATTGCACTGCAGAGGGATTACATTTTATTAATACCAAAGTAAAAGCATATAATTTAGTGGTTGCAAACTGTGTAGGGAATGAATTACTAATAGAAAAAGGTGGGAGCTATTCAATTATTCAAGGCACCATTGGTAATTACGTAGCACAAGAGGCAGGAGCTACGAATGCTGGGAATGGTGTGAAAATTACAAACTGGAAGATGGAAGATGAAACTGCGGTAAATGCTGACCTTTCCCAATGTGATTTTTACAATTGTATCATTTATGGAAGTCAAAGCAATGAGGTTGTTTTTGATGACAACGGTGCTGTTTTTATTTACAACTTTTACAATTCATTAATGAGAATTCAAGGAGGTGCGAATTCGACAAGTCAATATAGTAACTGCGTATTTAATGAGGCCCCTCAATTTGAAGATGAATCGTCAGGTATTTTTCTTTTGAAAGCAATTTCTCCTGCTGTAAACTTAGGTGATCTGAACGTAATACAAGTTAATGGTATTGAGCTTGAATATGATTTTAAAGGCGAAAACAGAACCATTTCAGGTAACCCAGACGCAGGAGCTTACGAGCTGTAGTTCTTTATCGGTGCAAAATTAAACAGTTTCTATAGCCTAGGGCACTTTTTACAGTTAGTTCCTTTCTTTTTGTACTTTTTACAGCATTTGTCTTTCTTGGAACATAGCGCTCCAGTTGACGGTTCAATTATCAGTAATTGATTTACAGAAATTAGAGAAGGATTGTTTTGTATACTCATCCACTAAAATTACCTAGTAATGGGTGCATTTACAATACCTTAAACTAGTGATTCTCTCTCGAGTGTCCCTACTTGGTTTCTTCCTCTTCTTTAATATATTGTCCTAGGAAAGTGTCAATTGCTTCTGGGTCAAGACGTTTTCCAATAAGTTTTCTTTCTTTATTCAGAATGTATGCAACGGGCGTGCTGTATATGTCATAGTACTTTCTAAAGGCGCTATAGTTACCCGTGTCTTGCACATTAATCCAAGTGTATTTATTCTCTTTGAGGTACTCCTTGTAGCCTTTGCTTTCTTGCTCGACGTTAATAGCATACACTTCAATACTTAAACCCTGCTTTTTGTACTTATTGTACATGTCCCAAAGTTTTGGTGTTTGCTTTTTACAGTGACCACAATCAGAGTCCCAAAACCACATTATTATGTAATCAGCTTTAACTTTATATAATTCGTGTAAAGTACTTGAAGTATCATACAGTCCAGGAGTAGGGTAGTACTTCATGTGTAAATTGATTGGGTTGTTTCCACAAAGCACGTAGGTTAAATCTTTTGCTCTCGATTCAATTTTAGCGAGTTGTATAGAGTCTGTCCAGGTACACTCTCCTTTCATGTAGTAATTTGTGGCCATGTGATGGAAAACTTTGTCCCAACACATCCGTTTCTCTTTTCCGCTTTCCCATTTAAATGTTACATAATTAACTACGTATTTAAAAATCTCATCATTTACTCTAGTTTTTTGAATTAAATCATCCATATACACGATAGCAGAATCAAAGTGTTGTGGGACATACTTGTCAAAAAAGCGCTGTAGTTTGTAGTGAAATACAGGAGTCCTTAAAACGCAAGTACTTTTAAAATCAGTGTGATCCCAGTAGTGCTTCAAATAATATTGATATTTATTCCTTTCTGCTGAAGCAGAAGTGTCATTTTTCAGACTGTCAGGAATTACAACTTCTTTTTGCATCCCAAAAACCACACTCATGGGGTTTGTAGGGTTGTTGACCATAAAGTCTTCCTTGTATTGAGCAATATCTTTGTTAATCATTAGCAATTCTCCAGCAAGCTCACTTTTTCTTTTCGCGTGCTTTTTCTTTGCATTCTCCGTTGAATCAGCTGCTATTCTTTTGAGTTCACTTTGCACGGAGTTTGCCTTTTCACTAAGTTTACCTGCATATTTAAAATAATCATACAACTGGGTGTTGTCAGGAGAATCAATAAATGAAGTTTTCTTTATAAAATCAGTTGTATCAGAAATTACAGTAAAACTTTGATCGTTAACTATGAATTCGAAGTACGCATTTCTTTTTTCTCGAACGATCAAATAAATGCCGCAAGGCAATTCTTCCGTTCCTTTCACAGAAAAACTTTCTTTACCATTGACTACAATAGTATCCTTAATGTACTTGTTGTCTCCGTAATATCTTGCTAGATATACAACGCTGTCATCAAGGTGCTTAATTTTAAAATTAATCTCATGACCTTGAGAAAAAGATAAGTTGTATTGAATAAGAGCAATAAGGATTAAAAGTATTTTTTTAACTGACATTCTATAGTGTTTGAATTAGCGATGCTATTTCTTAAGCATACATTGTACCAATGTAATAATAAAGGTGAGCTTAATCGGTCTTGGGAATTGAATTTAACTGTTATTTAACAGCGGATTAAACAAGGATTAGCCTTTTAATAAAGACAGTAGGTGAGCAATTTTGCTTCTCAAATCCTTCCTCTCCACAATTAAATCTAGAAAACCGTGCTCCAAAACAAATTCAGATGTTTGGAAATCTTTTGGTAAGTCTCTTTTTATAGTCTCTTTTACTACCCTTGGGCCAGCAAAACCTATTAAGGCCTTTGGTTCAGCGATGTTGAAGTCACCTAGCATCGCATAAGAAGCGGTGACACCTCCGGTAGTAGGATCCGTTAGGAAGCTGATGTAAGGTACTTTTGCTTTTGCAAGTAAAGATAGTTTAGCAGAAGTCTTAGCCATTTGCATTAATGAAAAAGCAGCTTCCATCATTCTAGCTCCTCCTGATTTTGAAATAAGTAAAAATGGCTTTTTATATTTCAATGCATGATCTATTGAGCGAGATATTTTTTCACCAACAACAGCACCCATAGAACCACCAATAAAATTAAAGTTCATACAAGCAATTACAATTTCTTGACCTTCAATTTTTCCATATGCACATGAAATAGCGTCATTTAATCCTGTCTTTTTTCTCGCAGCAATTAACCTGTCTTTGTATTTTTTTGTGTCCGTAAATTTTAAAGGATCGGTAGCAATTAATTTTGGAGCTAGCTCTGTAAATTTATTCTCATCAAATAAAATCGAAAAATATTCTTTAGCATTTATTCTATCATGATGACCACAGTCAGGACAGGTCCAAATGTTTGTTGCATGGTCATCCGTACTCATTACTTTTTTACAAGAAGAGCATTTGTGCCATAAACCTTCGGGCGTCTCTTTCTTTGATTCTGTTGGAGTAACAATACCTTCCTTAATTCTTTTAAACCATCCCATGTCTTCCAATTTACCTTGACGTTTTGAGTCCCTAATACTTCAATAATATTCAAAAAAAACTACGGCGCAAAACTATGAAAAAATAATGACTTGAGAGATTATCTTTTGCTGAATACAAATTCGTATTGTAGGACCTGATAACCCGTTTGTAAGGATTCAATGAGTGAAGCATTAGATGTTAAATTTTTACCCCAAAAACTAAAATATCATCTAGTTGTGAATTCCCTCTCATCCACTTCTTTTGGTTTGTCTCAATCAATGATTTTTGCTTGCTCATTGGTAATTGATGAATTTCAAGTAAGTCTTGTTTTAAAACTCCAACACGATATTTTTGTTTTTTTGCTCCTCCGATCTGATCTGTATAACCATCAGAAAAAGTATAGATGCAGTCACCTTTTTCATAAGGCATTGATTCTTTTGTGAAAAGAGAAGTTTCTCTGTTGAAAGGATCGAATCCTATTGGACGCTTATTTCCTTTTAACTCCATTAGTTGATTGTTTCTGATAATGATAACATTCCGATTGGCACCACTAAACTCTAGCGTTGCATTATCATGATCAAGCACGCAAAGTGATAGTTCCATTCCATCTTGAGAAATGTCATTTTTATTCTTATTCAAATATCTTTTTAAATATTTTGATAATGAATTCAGTATTTGCTCTGGGCTATGTTGTCTCCTAACAATGACAATTTCATTTAAAATTATACTACCGATAACACTCATTAATGCTCCGGGAACTCCATGGCCAGTGCAATCTGCACTAGCCCAAAAAACCTTGTTTGCAGCAGTATCTTTATGTGCCCAATAAAAATCTCCACTTACAATGTCTTTGGGTTGATAGGATACAAAGTGATCTGTAAAAACATTGTCCAATATGTTTTGAGGAGGTAAAATAGCTTCCTGAATCTTTTTCGCATAAGAAATACTGTCAATGATTTCTTTGTTTCTAATGTTGATTAGTTCACTAGATTTTTCTATACTAAGGTTGGCTACATTAATGGCTTTGTTTTTTTTCTTCATTAAGTAAATGCTTAAGGCAAGCAATAAAAATACTACTGCAGAAAGCATCACATAAGTGATGAATTTATTGTTTCCTTCTTTTTTTTCTTGTTTTACCTGGATCAATAAATCATCTTTTGATTGAGATTGGTACTTTACTTCCATTTCAGAAAACTGTCTTGTCTTTTCTTTGGAAAATAAACTGTCTTGTAAATTCGCATGTTCATTTAAGTACATAAAAGCATGCTTGTAGTCTCCTTGACGTTCACTGATTTTAGATTTTAAAAAGTAAGCTTCAGATAATTCTTTGATTGCTTCACGTTCCTGAGCAATTACAATGGTCCTAGACAGGTCACTGCTAGCTTTTTTATATTTTTTTTCGCTGATATTTATTTTCGCGCTCAACAAATAACATTTAGCTAAGCCTAAATTGTCTTCCAGTTCTATGAATAACTTCTCAGCATAGGAAATATATCCTGTTGCTCTTGTTAGCTCACCTTGAAGCATTGAAGTTTTTCCAATGTTGTAATTAGAATTAGCTATTCCTCGTTTGTCTCGCAGTTTCTCTTGAGTCATCAAGGCTAAATAATCATATTCTAATGATTTGTCTAGTTGGTTAAGCTCTCTAAAAACTAGGGAAATCCTGTTGTATAACTCTGCCATTGGAACTTTTACTGAGTCTCTCTGATAAATCGTCTTAGACTTTTTGTAGTATCGTAATGCTGTACTATAGTTCTTTTGTAAAAAATGTGTCTGGCCCAAATTACTGTAGCTGTATGCAACACCACGCTCATTGTTAACTTCGTTGTTGTATTTTATCGCTTGCTGATGATTTTCTATGGCTTTAACCATGTCTCCCAACGCTGCGTATATTTTACCCATTTCAGTGCGGGTTTCGGCAAGTTTATCTAGATTACCAACTTTGTGAAATAGGGTGGAGGCTTGTTTCAAATGATTAAGAGCAAGGTGTAATTTCCCTTGTTTGAAGTCAACTAAGCCTAATAGTAGCAATGCATCTGCATTTCCTGATAAAAAGGAAAGCTGCTTGCTTATTCGGTGAGCTTTATTTGCACTAGCGCCACTTGCTTTTATATCAATATCGAACAATGCTTTAGAAAGTAGAAGATGGTTACGAACCAGGTTGCTGTCCTTTACAGATGAGCTTATAACAAGGTTCAGACTATCTATTATGCTTTTGTTGCTCTGACCTTGAGAAGTTAAGGAGCAGAGTATGGAAAAAAAGAAGAAGTATACGTGTAATTTACGACCCATCGTTTCCAAAGTTAATTTTTATATTCTTTAATAAGAAACTCGGAACAACCTTTATTAGCTATTCTTGAAAACTTTTGAGTTTGCTGAAATGACCTCCTTTGATGGCTGCTAAGTCCTCAGGCGTTCCCTGTTCAATAATTTCTCCATGCTCGATTACAATTACCTTGTCAGCATTTTTAATAGTGGATAAACGATGCGCAATCACTATGGAAGTCCGGTTTTCCATTACTTTGTTTAATGCATTCTGTACTAAAGTTTCAGATTCTGAATCTAAAGCACTTGTCGCTTCATCCAGAATCAATATCGCTGGGTTTCTCAATATCGCTCGAGCAATTGCGATTCGCTGCCTTTGACCACCTGACAATTGTATTCCTCTGTCTCCAACTAAGGTTTTAAATCCATCAGGAAATTCAGTTATGAAGTCATGTGCATTGGCCTGTTCAGAAGCTTCAATAACTTCAGCATCTGTCGCATTAGGTTTTCCGTATAAAATATTCTCTTTAATTGTTCCACCTAACAATATTATTTCTTGAGGGACGTAAGCCATTTGAGCTCTGAGTTCATTTAAAGTGAACTGATCTGCTTTTAATCCGTCAAAAATAATTTCTCCCCCATCAATGGGGTAGAACTGTAGAATCAAATTTGCAATAGTCGATTTCCCACCTCCTGATGCACCAACAATAGCTAATTGTTCACCTTCTTTAATTTCGAAAGATACATTCTTTAATACTTGAACATCTTTTCTAGAAGGGTACGTGAATTGAACTCCCTTAAAACTTATGTTACCGTTTAATTTTTTACCCGAATATTTGGAATTCTTTATGTCAATTTCTTCCGTTGGATTGTTAATAATGTCCATGAGGTTTTCTGTAGCTCCCATAGAGTTTTGAATTTTAGAAAGTAATTCAGGAACAGAGCCCACTGAAGCTCCTAAGAGAACAGTCATCATTATAAATTGAAAGAAGCTTTCATTGTCTATTCCGCCATTGCTTGGTCCAAGTTTAACCAATTCAATTCCTCTCCAAATTATGAAAACAACTGATCCGAAGATTATAATTAATATAAAACCAATAAAAAGACCTCTCCAAATTGCCGCTTTTAGTGCTATTTTTCTAATTTCTCCAACTGCCATTCCATACCTTTTTGTTTCAAAATATTCATTGGTAAAAGCTTTTAGGCTTTTGATACTTGTCAAAGCTTCTTCTAGAACATTGTTTGATTCAGCTGATTTATCTTGTGTTTGCTTGGCCAGTGACTTAATGAACTTCCCAAAAAATACAGCAAGTAAAGCGACTAGTGGAATTACTAACACCATGGTTAAAGCCAATCGAGGAGAAGTATAAATTACTAACACAAGTGCTAAAATAATGGTGATTATTTGACGAATAAACTCGGCGATAGTCGTTGTAAGTGTTTCTCGAACCAAGGTAATATCTGTTGCTATCCTGGAACTTAACTCTCCGCTTTTGTTCTGATCAAAGTAACTCAGTGGGGATTTGATTAATGCTTCAAATGCTCTCTCTCGCAAATCACGCAATGTGTTTTGAGTAACAACACTAAATAAGTAAACCCTGAAAAAGCTAAAAAAAGCTTGTAGAGGCAATGCTACTCCAATAATACTCAAAACTCCGTACAGGGAATTAATATCAAACCACTTCCAATTATCATCAGAAAGCTTGGGGTCCATTCCTAAAATTTTACCTAACAAGTAGGGGATAGCAATTGAAACTAAACTACTACCTAAAAGGAAAATAAAACCAATAGTATAAGTACCTTTATACGGGGCAATAAAAACTAAAAAGCTTTTTGCTTTTTTAATAGTTTCAGGTTTTAATTTTTCCCTTTTTGATCTTTTATCCATAATATTTGGCAAATGTAATTAAACAACACCAATTCAAATCAATGAGTATGAGAAATGAACTTAAAGTTTTTGTTAGTTTTGTTTTGGGATGAATAAAAAAGACATATCTTTGTCACCCCGTAAATGGGGATAAAAAATTGTTTAAAAGTATTATATAATGAAAAGAACATTTCAACCGTCTGTTAGGAAAAGAAGAAATAAGCACGGGTTTAGAGAAAGAATGGAATCTGCTAATGGCCGAAGGGTACTAGCTAGAAGAAGAGCTAAAGGAAGAAGTAAGTTAACTGTTTCTAGCGAGAAAAGACATAAAAGATAGGTTACATCTATTTGATGTAGTATATAATAGACTAAAAAACCTCACCGTTGGTGGGGTTTTTTTATGCTTAAGTTTTAGAAACTAACAACAATTTTATTGATTTATTTTTCGATTAGTTGATTCGAAAATATGGTTTGCCGATTTGGCAACAAATCCATTGTACTGTTTTCCTTCAATTTCAAATCTTTCGGCAAATTCAACATAACAAGAGGGGATAGGGTGTTCTTTTCCAGAGGTGTTGCATTTTAATAAGATGTTGTCAGCTATTGTACTTGCTTGTTTTAGGCCGATTTTTTCAGATCCTTTTATTATTCCACCGCTATCATTTAAGCTAATTCCATTTTTTAGTAATTCGTCACAAACCTCACTTATGTCTTTGTTTTTTAAGCTATTAACTCTTATGGTAAAATGATTAACTCTGTATCCATGAGCATAAATCCAGGCGGCGTATTCAGATTCTTCACTTAGTTGTGAAAATTTCGAGTACTCAAAATCCCAGGTTCTTCCTCCTGTTAGAATGTCTTCATCAGATTTATTGCTATTTACAGTATTGAAACAATCGGTCAATGTCTTTTGAAGGTCTGGTGAAAATTCCTCAATTAATATTTCACTAATAAATACTTTTGGAAGAAGTGGATTGACAATGCTTTCGAGGTGGATTGCATTTAGTTTCTTTTGTTGGAAAATGTAAGTTCCACATTGTTTGTATCCTTCTCTAATAAATGGCGCAGCTAGAAATTGTATGCCATGTCCTTTAATATTTAAAGTCCTGAAGGCTACATGATCATTAAAATATTCGTAATCATCAAGATTTAGGCTGTTTCTTATTTGTTCAGCTTTAGGAGTAACTGATTGATAATTGGCCCATAGTTTTTCAAAAAAAGGAGTCATAAGAATACTTGGTTGTATTTAATTGTACGGTAAGTCTTTGGGAATGTTTCAAGAAGATGACCGAGCTTTAAATAGTTATCTTACTAAAGTGACTGTTCCAACTCGTTCAGTTGTCCGATCACTGTGTATTTTTATGTAGCTAACCCTCCAAACATAAACATCTATTTGTGCAGGACTGCCTTTGTACAAACCATCCCACCCTTTATTTATGTTGTCCGTGGTGTATACTAATTGCCCCCACCTGTCAAATATATCCATGTGAAAAGTCTCAATTTTATGGCTATATGCCTTGAATATATCGTTTACCCCATCGTTGTTAGGTGAGAAAGCATTTGGAATGTGCAGTTCAAAAATTACATTAATTTTAATAGAATCATTTATTGAGCATCTATTTTCGTCCAGGTAGGTGAATTGGTAAGTGATATCTTCCTCAGCCGCACTAACGATATTTTCACAAGATTGACAGTTTAAATAAGTGTCAGGAGTAAATTGATATGTAAAAATACTCGATAAATTAAGCTTTTGAACCTCTCCAAAATTAATAGTGTGCTCTCGGTCAATATTCTGATGATTGATCGGAATAGCATTTATTTTCACCTCTCTATTTTTTACGCAACCACCTTTGGTTATTGCTACATGGTAATTTATGCTTTCCTGAACTACAGCTATAGGGTTGGATATGATGGGGTTGCTTAAATTACGGCTAGGAGTCCATAAGTAGGAATCTCCACCAAATGCTTGCAACACCACAGTGTCTTCTTGACAGGTTATTGGAGGAACTACTACTGAATCTTCGATTGAGTTGACAATGATATTGTAGTTAACTTGAGCTGAGCCACATTCTCCGTTTATCGTTAAGACGTAGTTAGTAGATGCGCTTGGATTAAATACTATTTCGTTATTGTTGATGTTAATATTGGTGCTAGGCATCCATGAATAAACAAAATCATCTTGCGTCGCTATAGGGAGAGTTGCGTTTTGATCTTCACAAATAGTGAAGCTATAAGAGTTGTTTTCGGGCCTGGCGGCAAGTACTTGAACGACAATAGTTTCCTGTTTTACACATTGATTTTCAGATAATGTGATGTTGAACGTGGTATTTGTATCACCAGTAAAGGATTGTTGATGGTCGGAGTTGTTTCCGTTTATAGCGGGAACCCATAACGCTTCTGTTCCTCCCGTAACAAATAGTGGTATAGTGTCATTTAAGCAGACAATGGTGTCATTAGAAGCATCACTTTGTATAATAGTTCTGTGAATGCTGTAAGGAATCACCTCAATTCCACAAAGGCCAGTTATTGTTACTTCGTATTGAGTACTTACAGCAGGATCTATAAATACTGAATCGTTTGAAGAGGTAAGTCCAATTTCTGTGTTCCATGAATAGGAAAAATCATTTTGCGTTTGCAAGGGAAACGCTATTGTTTCACCCTCACAAAGAGAGTCACCATGTGCCTCCGGTTGTGGACCAGGCGGGTTCACCGTTATTGTTACATTTTCTGTAGCAATGCATTGATTTTTTGTAATAATCACGTTGAAAGTTGTCGTGTCGTCACCAACAAAATAAGGATTGTTACCTGAATTTATTAAACCATTTATATCGGGAGACCAGGAATAACTATCACCACCTGAAACAGTTAAATTTACAGTGTCGCTAAAACAAATAGTAGAGTCTGTTATTATTGAAGGGGTTATTGTAGTTACTTGCACGTTGTAAATTACAATTGCGGAACCACAAAGACCAGTTATTGATAGCTCATGTGTACTAGTGTTTGTTGAATAAAAGTAAATACTATCATTCTCAATTGTCATTTCATTTTGCTGGTCCCAACTGTAGCTAAATAATTCGTTTTCAGTGTAAGGAAGAGCTGCGGTATCACCAGCGCAAAGTTGAATGTTGTAGGTTGCTGAGCTAGGTTTTTGACTCAGAACATTCACAACGGCACTGTCTTGAGCAAGGCAGCCACTTTTTGTGACAGCTACATTAAGGATTATGCTCGTGTCGCCAAGAATTGTAACTGCTGAACCTGTGTTACCTCCTAACAGGACATTTGCTGGAGTCCACAAATAGGAGTCTCCACCGGAAGCAGAAACACTAACAATGTCACCAGAGCAAATTGTAGTGTCTAGGGGTAAAACAGGTATGACTTTTTCGACGTTTACTTCAAAAGTTACAATTGCATCGCCACAATCACCTGATACTGTTAATTCATAAGTTGTGCTGTCTCCAGGGTACATGTATAGACTATCATTTTTCATGATAGTTGTGTTCATCGGATTCCATGAGTAGTTAAAATCTTCTTGAAGAGGTATTGGAAATACAGCGGTATCACCAGGGCAAATATTAGCTGTTAACGTTTCTGGTACTGGAAAATTAATCACATCGACTGGAATGATGAGCGTGTCAGAACACAATTCTGGCCTTGTGATGTAGAATACGGTTGAGGTAATCGGAGCGTAAGAAAAAGAAGTTTCAAATGAGTTGACCTTTCCCACTTGTTCATACCAAATGTAATTTGATGTCTCACTCATTACTACAGTAGTGGTGTTTCCTTCACAAATAACTGAGTCAGCGGAGTTAATATTAGGAATAAGTACGTCTTTTACTGTAAAAGTCATTGTTGTTGTATCTGATCCGGGACAAATAGTAGGGTCGTTGACTATTAATATAACTTGATATTCACCAGGAGTGTCAAATATTTTCCAAGGACTTTCTTCTGTGGAAGTAGTTCCATCATGAAATTGCCATTCGATCGAAGTACCACCGTTTGACTGATTGTAAAAATGGATTGTGTCGTTTTGACAAACTAGTGTGTCAGAAACTGGATTTATTCGAGCTGTTAATTTTGAGGCATCAAATTTAAAGACAGCCATGTTGCAGTTAGGAGAATTTAATATAGTAGAATAGGCGCCAGCAGTAACAGGAAAACTCGATTGACCAGTGCCACATGCAGCACAAACAGCTTGATAAACTGTTCCTTTTTTGTTGAACCTGCTGGTTCCCCCATCTACATGCTCATATGCACCGCCGCTACCAAAAAAAGTAGAATAATTTAACCCGGAAAAATCTTCTTCAAGTACCATTAAGTAAAAATCAGAACCATCTGTGCCTGCTTGATACGCATCAGAAGTGATTGGTAATCCAACTGAAGTACCTCCTGAATAAGATCCGTTTACTAACCCTGCCCATCCAGAGATGTATACTTTTTTACAGTTGTCTACAAGGAAAGCTGATGGTACGATGTCTGTTGTCCCAGATCCATTTCCAACAATTGTTGAAGCTTCAAGGGTGTTTAGATCTGCCGAATACTTATGGACAAAAAGTCCGCTGTTAGGATTGCTATAGGTTCCTTGTGAAATTGGCAGTGCCCCTAAGGTTTGTCCCATCACATATACATCATTGTCCCCATCTACTTGAACAAAATAACCTTGGTCGTATACCGAACTACCGATGTAGCTTGAATTTAATATAGTTGATCCAGTGTTGTTTATTCTTGTAATAAATCCGTCGATCCCACCACTAATACTAGTCATATTTGCACCAGCAGAAGTTGGGAAGTTACTGCTGTTTGTTCCGCCAGTAACATAAAGGTCACCGTCGCTGTTCGACTGAAGAGCATAAACACCATCTGAAGCACTACCGCCAATGTAGGAGCTCCACAGGACTTGTGATAAATCACTGTTTAACTTGACAACGCATCCGTCATGTGTTCCTCCGCCATATACTCCTTGAAACCCATTTACAATAGGTAAATCAGTAGAGGAGGTCGTTGTCGCGATGTAAGCGTTTCCAGTTGCATCAGTGATAACTTCGCCTCTAAAGACATCAGAGTAATTGTGGTAAAGTCCAGTTGAATAACTCTCATCGTTGAATCCATCGTTTGAACTACCGCCGAAATATGTGGATCCAATTAAAGTAGTTCCATCAGCTGAAAATTTAGTGACCACAATGTCAGAGCCTTCAAAGTAAAGGACATTGTCCACTACTACTGTAGCACCACCATTGAATGAATTATCATACGCATTATTAGACATAGGGAAATCTCTTGAACTAGTGGTTCCAAAAACGATTAATTCATTGTTTGGTGTTACCACAAGGCTATGTGGGTTTTCAAGTTTACTTCCACCTAAGTAGGTGGCGTAAATCAAGTTATTGCCATCGGCAGAAAACTTACTGATACTCATGTCTGTTGGATATCCAGCGTATATTCCACCGGGCCCTCCACCAAACGTACTCTGATACGCTCCAACTGTAACTGGATACCCCGTTCCAAATGCAACACCACCGCCAAATGCATTATCGTCGTTATCGTATGTGGCTGTGAATCCCCAGTTGTCAATAGTAGATCCTGAAAAAGTTGCAAAGTTTAAGACCGGATCCAGAACTAGCGTGTCGTTTGTGTTGAAATTATTTACTTGGAATGAAACGGTGTCATTTTGAAGTTTGTAATAAGTTCCAACTTCCTCAGAATTCCTTTTGTTATTTTTATTAAAAGAATAAGGGCTTTCGTCAATTAATTTCCCAACGGAAGTTATTATTTCAATCTTATTATCAACTAGTTTCAATTCGTCGACCCCATCGTATAATAATTTAATGACATCTGGTGAAACGTTAGGTGCAATGATGAAATCATATTTGATATTGCTTCCCTGTCCATATAGGTGAAAATCAACTCCTTGATACAGGTTCTTGATCCATAAATCTTTGTACGCTTTTACATTTGAGGCCCACTTATTTTGATCAGAGCCTTTATAGTAATTGTAGTAATGAGCCACGGCATTTTCACCGCTTGCCTTCGAATTAATATTCGCACCAACAAATGTGATGGAAAACGAATGTGAGTTGAAATGCTTCTCTTTTGTGTTGGAAGATACACTTAAAGTGTCGTCTTGAGCAGGTGTATGACCATCGTGTTGGTCGTCCATTTTACTTCCGTGATAATGAATACTATTTTTTAAATTATCTAATTGTGTCTTATCGTGTAAAACGAAATTTAACTTATTTTTTTCAACGAAAATAGCGCCGTAGTTTAACGGGATTTTAAAAAGAACGGAACTTTCAAATTGACCTTTGTTTTCTTGCATCAGAAACCCCGAACCCCAAGCTGAATACGAGATTAAAATTGAAAGTAATAAAGTGATTTTTGTCTTCAATGCTTTGTTGTTTGTACGTTAAATAGTCAGTTGGTGTCAAACTCAATTCAAAAAACAATGATTTACTATATGCTATAAAACTTTCAGTAACAAAAAGTTACACTTACAGAGCGTATTATTACTCACGTAGTAAATTTACATCATTATACTATTATAACAGCATTTAGTACCAATAGTTACCTAATTGATTTTAATAAATCCTTGATTATTTAAAGTGTAATGTCAATCTTGAGGAGGTTAACAACTAATTGCTGTTATACAGTCATTGTGAATAAGTTTCTTTATCGAGGAGGTCGGCTTTATTTATATTTGTTGGGATAATATTATAGCTTAGTGTTCCTACTATAAATAATCAACAGTTGAAACAGAAAATACTGAATATTTCAAAATATGTTTTCTTCCTTTTGTTAGGGATTGGATTGATGATTTATGCATCAAAAGGATTAGAGTTTGAGAAGATTCTTGCTGAAGCGGGAACAATGGATTTTTCTTTTTTCATTATAAGTGCCTTGATGGCCTTGCTCGCACATTTTTCTCGCGCGATAAGATGGAGATACTTAATTCGGTCCTTTGGCTACAACCCAAAGCTTAAGAATGTTTTTCTTTCTGTACTGTTCATGTATTTTTCCAATTTGATAATTCCTCGATCAGGGGAGGTTGCGAGATGTGGTACATTGTATAAATATGAAAAAATACCAGTTAAAAATTTATTAGGGACAGTAGTTGTTGAGCGTTTATTTGACCTTTTTACTTTGTTGTTTGGAACAGGGTTGTTGATGGTGTTACAATTTAGTACAGTAAAAGGGATGTATTACAAGTTGATTGAGAAACGCAATTCTATACAGGGCGGAGATCCAGGTGTGCTTGATTATATAGTAGAATTGGTCAGCAGCGCAGTCTTTTTGATTGTTGCAGGTGCAGTATTGCTAGTAATTATCTATTTATTGTTCCATTTCAGAAAAAAGATAGTAAAGACCAAGCTTTTTCAAAAGGTGATGGCATTCAAAATTGAGCTGATTGAAGGTGTTAAGAAAGTATTGAAGTTGAAACAAAAGGCAGCGTTTTTTGGTCATACACTTTTTATTTGGGGTATGTATTTTGGAATGACCTACATTTGTTTTTACGCATACGAGCCCACAGCTAGTCTTGGTTTAAGTGCTGGTTTCGCGGTGTTTATGGCGGGAAGTTTTGGTATGGTTGCCCCAACGAACGGAGGGATTGGTGCTTGGCACTTGATGGTCGGTTTAGCTCTGTCTATATTTGGTGTTTCTGACGAAAATGGGGTTGCTATCGCACAAGTTGCTTTTGCAACAATGACAGGAGCAGTAATTATTTATGGAGCAGTATCGGTTATATTACTTCCTTTTATAAATAGTAATAAATCAGATTAAAATAAATAAATAGAATAATAATTGTATTACATTTGACCTCAAATTAAATAATTTTATGCTTAAAGTAGGAGATGAAGCACCAAGTTTTTCTGGTAATAGTCAGGGTGGTGTATTTGTAAATAGTGAAGAATATATTGGTAAGAAAGTGATTTTATTTTTCTACCCAAAAGACAATACTCCGGGATGTACCGCCGAAGCTTGTGACCTAAGAGATAATATTTCTCTACTAAAAAAAGAAGGGTTTGAAATAGTGGGGGTGAGTGCTGATTCGGTTCTAAGGCATGAAAAATTTGCAGATAAGTTTAGTTTACCTTATCCATTAATCGCTGATGAGGATAAGACGGTGATAAAAGCTTATGGAATTTGGGGTCCAAAAAAATTCATGGGTAAAGAATATGAGGGTATTCATCGAAAAACCTTCATTATTGATGAGGAGGGAAATATTGAGAAAATAATAGAAAAAGTAAAAACAAAAGCTCACGCTGAGCAAATATTAGCAACTTATAAATAAATTATTATGGCAAAAGAAGTAAATAAAGACAAATTAAAAGCGCTGCAAATGACCATGGAGCGTATGGATAAAACGTATGGTAAAGGTGCTGTAATGAGATTGGGTGACTCTCCAGCTGTAGATATTGAAAAAATATCAACAGGTTCCTTAGGATTAGATATTGCTCTAGGGATAGGTGGTTTGCCAAAAGGAAGGGTTGTTGAAGTGTATGGCCCAGAATCATCAGGTAAAACAACCTTGGCGATTCATGCGATTGCTGAAACTCAAAAAAATGGAGGAATAGCTGCGATCATCGATGCAGAGCATGCATTTGATCAATTTTATGCAGCAAAATTAGGGGTTGATACTGAAAACTTATTGATCTCTCAGCCAGACAACGGCGAGCAAGCTTTAGAGATTGCAGATAACTTAATTAGCTCAGGAGCTATTGATTTAATTGTTATTGATTCCGTTGCAGCATTAACACCGAAAGCTGAAATAGATGGTGAAATGGGTGATTCTAGAATGGGATTACATGCTAGATTGATGTCTCAAGCTTTAAGAAAATTAACTTCAACTATTCATAAAACAGGGTGTTGTGTAATTTTCATTAACCAATTGAGAGAGAAGATCGGCGTGATGTTTGGGAATCCAGAAACAACTACCGGAGGTAACGCATTAAAGTTTTACGCTTCAGTTCGATTGGATATTCGTCGAATTGGACAAATTAAAAGTGGAGACGAAGTGATTGGCAACAGGACAAGAGTTAAAGTGGTGAAGAATAAACTTGCTCCACCGTTCCGAAAGGCTGAATTTGATATTATGTTTGGAGAAGGATTTTCTAAAACTGGTGAAATTATTGATTTTGCAGTTGAGAAAAACATTATTAAAAAATCAGGTTCTTGGTTTAGCTACGGTGATACAAAGCTAGGTCAAGGTAGAGATGCCGTGAAGAATCTAATTAAGGATAATGAGGAGTTGGCTAATGAATTAGAGGAAAAAGTATTGGCAGCTATTGAGGTAAAATAGTATTTAACGCTTTAAGTAAATTAAAATGTAGTTAAAAAAGGCTGTCCATTGGACGGTCTTTTTTTTCATAAGATTGTATTTTTCTTTACAAAATTTAAAATAGATCGGATACATCTCCTAGCCCTTCTCTTACGATTATTGGTTCTCCATCACTACAGTCAATAATTGTTGATGGGGCATTGCTTCCAAACCCTCCATCAATAACTACGTCGACCATTTTACTCATGTTTGAGTGAATAAGTTCCGGGTCGGTAGTATACTCAACAATTTCATCATTATCTTTTAGTGAAGCAGTCATTATAGGGTTCCCTAGTGATTGCACTATAGCGAGCGCTATGTTGTTGTTTGGAATCCTGATACCAATAGTCTTCTTGCTTTTTCTAAAAATACCTGGAGACTTTTTACTAGCATTTAATATGAACGTATATGGTCCAGGTAGCGCCTTTTTCATTAGTCTGAAAGTTCTGTTGTCCAGTTGTTTAGCGAAATCTGTCAATTCACTTAGGTCTTTACAAACAATGGAGAAGTTAGCTTTGTTGGGTTTGATGCCTCTTAGTTGGCAAATCTTTTCAACAGCATTTTTAGAATTAATATCACATGCAAAGGCATAAACAGAATCTGTTGGGTAAATTATTACACCACCCTTTTTTAATATTTTAATCACTTGAGAAAGTTTTCTCTCGTCAGGATTGTCAGGATGTATTTGTAAAAGCATACTTATATTTATTTATTGTTTGTTACTACACATACGATTCGATCAACTTTTAGTTACATTCCTCTTCATTTATTGACGTTAATTGGAGTGGATTTTTTTAATAATCGAAACCCTAAAAGGCCTGTTTCAAATTGAAGTTTAACAGCGTTCGCAAATAAAAGAGGGCTGAGATCAAAATATAGTCGTATTCCGGGATACTCTTTATAAGCACCGTTTTCTAAAATTATTAAGGTGGATTCATTTTGTTTGATTCCTATTTCGTTCCCTGAAGTTGTAATTTTAGATTTGAAAAAATGTTGTTCAGTTGTAGGGTTTTTAGTGAAAGTAAAGTTTATGCCTAACAATAGATTCAACAATAAAAATGGAAGTGCAAAATGACCTATAAATCGTATGTTAAATTTCTTCCAAACCTTGTACATGGAACAAGAAAGGGCACAAATAGATAATAATGTTAAAAACAAATTTATTGGAGTAATGACTGTGTTGAATCCGACTTTGACCAAAATAAATAGATTGATAGCTGTTAAGCATATCGACCAGAATTTTAGAGAATTAATAATGTCTCGATACGTTACTTTTTCTTTTTGAACTTTTGAACGATTTTCTTTGGTTTCAAGATGGTTGTAATTCTTTAGCAAAGACCCTTGTTCGTTTTGAAGTCTTAATGCAATTAGGCTGTCATGAGCTTCTTTAACTTCAGAGAATTGACCAGCTGCATTTTTGTCATCAGATTTATCAGGATGGTGCAGCTTGGCTGCAGTTCGGTAGGCATGCTTAATCTGAGAAATGTTAGCATTCTCGTCAATCTTTAATAATTGCAGGTAATATTTTAGTTTATCTTTGCCCAAAACGAATACATAAGTAAATAAAGATAATGCTCAAACAAAATCAAAGTGTCATTTTAGCTTCTAAATCTCCTCGCCGACAAGAATTGTTAAAGGGTATTGGTCTTGAATTTTCAATCGAATTAAGGGATGTAGAAGAGAAGTATAGCGATTTATTAGAAGTTGAATTGGTGCCTGAATTTTTATCAAAATTAAAAGCTCAACCTTTTGAGAATGGACACTATGATAATGTAGTGGTGATCACTTCTGACACAGTGGTTGTTTTAGAAGGAAATATTCTTGAGAAGCCAAAAGGAGCAAAGGAGGCCGTAGATATGCTTATGCAACTGTCGGGAAAGAAACATCAGGTAATTACAGGTGTTTGTTTAATGGTTGGTGGTGTAAAAAATACTTTTTCTACTAGAACGAAGGTGTCTTTTGACAAAATTACAACTAAAGAAGCTGAGTATTATGTGCAGGAATTTGAGCCAATGGATAAAGCTGGATCTTACGGGATTCAAGAATGGATTGGGTATACTAAAATATCAAAAATTGAAGGATGCTATTATAATGTAATGGGGTTGCCTTTACGAGATCTGTATCTTAAACTCAAAGAATTGAAAATTGTGGGATAATTGTCAATAATTACTAGCAAAAAGTAGTTAGCCAGTTCATTGCATTTTTTTCTCGAACGAAGAAGTTTGTTTGTATTGAAGGTTTAATAACTTTAGACCAAAACGTCAAGTACACTTTTTGAATTTTCCACTGAACTAACACAGCTATTGCCTTTGCTGAATAAAATCTGTTATGATCAATCATCTGACGAATTTTGTCAGTAGCTCCGCTCGTTAATCTTACGTCAAGCAGTAGCGGTTTTTCTTCTCCTTTGCACATGTAGTCCAATTCAAGTCCTTGTTCTACAATGTACGCCTCTTTAAACGCGGAGGCGGTAAATAATTTGTTTACGACAATACCATTATCGAGAAGCTTAATTTTTGAAGTTGTCGTTAATTTGTTCATGTAGCTACTGTTAAAGCCTTAGGTAAACGTAGCAATTATAAGGCGTTTATATATTTATAGATTAAAAAAATTGTCAACTACTAACTGTTGGTTTCTATCTGATAAATCTTGTTTTTAATCGATACAACTCAGTTTTGAAATTTTAAAAATTCAATTTATGATTGATTCAGCAGCAGGTCTAAATCTGTTTTTCAACATAAATAACTAGTGTTTTACTATTGTAACTTGTAAGTTTATGAATAAGATGCAATTACCTAACTACTGCATCTTATAACGGCAGACTTTGATGAATTTCATATTGGAAAAGTAAAAAGCATGGGAAAGAAAATATTGATTGTTGAAAAAAACCTTATTAAAGCAATGTCTTTAGAGAAGGTATTTATAAAATTAGGTGCAACTTCCATTGGTATTGCAACTGATTATTTCACTTCAATGGTATTAATCAAAGATTCCACTCCTGATATAGTTTTTGTAAATCCTAATTTAACACTAGAATCAGAAGGCTTGGATGTTGCTCATGAAATATCACAGATTATCAGTTGCAAATTTTATTTTTTCAAATCAAAAATGGTGAAGGAGTTGAGTTATAAAAATTTGTTATCAGTACCTTTTCAGTTAGTAGATGAAACCAGTATGTCAGAATTAGGTAGTACACTGAGTGGCTGAGTGCGACAAGAAAGTTGAACAGCTAGAGCAGATTAAGTGAAAGGTAATATTTTTATATTACCGAGGCAGATTAACTTAAACCAGCGTTACAGAGAATTGGATTGGTGTAAATTTTCTTAAACTAGTAAATTGCAACCTCTTGTTATGCTATGATCAAGTCTTCCTTTTACATCAAAAGTTGAGTCAGTAAATACTTCACATAAATCATCCGTAGCTATAAAGCTACATGAGTTTATATTTGCCAGATCAATGATGTTTAAAGCTCCTTTTCCTGATTTTTTGATGGATAATGGGTCTGAAATGTCTCTGGCAAAAACTTTCATCCATTTTGGGCACTGAAAATGTTTTTTTACAAAATATGCTTGTGATAGCAGTTCCGTCATGCCGTATTCAGAATATATTTCCTGGACACCAAGCCTCTTGCAAAGTTTTTGGTGTAGATCTTCACGGATAATTTCTTTCCGCTTTCCTTTCATGCCTCCAGTTTCAATAACTTTCGTGTTTTTTAATTTAGTATTTCTTTCTGCGAGGTCCATTAGAGCGAAGCTCACTCCAATAATGATTTTTGGAGATTCATCATATTGAAGAAAATGTAAAAGCTCATCGTTAATTTCGGAGTGAAAACCACTTTGAGGGCTGTCGGTAGATTGTATTAGTTCATTAACCATGTACACTAAGGAGGAATTATTTCGCTCCATGTAAGATGGCAGAAGTCCTATTATACTTGATTTTTTATAATCTGGGAAGGTATTTTTAAACCCTAGTGAAAAGCTAGTTTTGTACAGTTCAACATCTGTGACTAAATGTTTACTAGTGCTTTGTCCAGTGGTTCCACTGCTGTAAAAGGTTTTTTCAACTTCTGATGTAGTACTTAAAATCTCGTGTGATTTGAAAAAACTTATAGGTAAAAAAGGTATCTCTTCAATTTCTGAAACAGAACTTGGATTCTTTAACATCAAGTCGCAAAACTTCTTGTATAGAGTATTGTTGTCATACTGATCGCTGAATATTTGCAAGGCCATGATTTTAAAATCAGAAGATGTACTTATTTTAAATATGGACTTTTTTAACTCGTTGTTCATTAATAGCTAAGTTATCAAGAAATAGAAAAAACTTATCGAGGTTTTGATAATAATTGTCCCCTAATTGTTTCTTTTACGATAACTTTGAAACAGAGAAACTAAGTCCTAAAATTGCCTGAGATTATGAGTGATCCAATTAAGCACGAATGTGGTGTTGTCCTAATAAGAATGAGGAAGCCTCTTGAGTATTATCAAGAGAAGTATGGGACAAGTTTATATGGATTGCAAAAGCTGTATTTGTTGATGGAAAAGCAGCATAACAGGGGACAAGATGGAGCTGGTGTTGCTACTGTTAAGTTGGACATGGAACCAGGAAAAAGGTACATTTCGAGGTACAGAAGTAATAGTAATCAGCCTATCAAAAGTGTATTCAGTAAAATTAATAGCAAATTTCAGGAGCTAGAGAAAAATGACCCAGAGAAATTAAAAGATGCGCAATGGCTCAAGGAAAATGTAAGTTTCACCGGTGAAGTTTTATTGGGACACTTAAGGTATGGAACTTTTGGAGGTAATTCTGTAGAACATTGTCATCCCTTCTTAAGACAAAACAATTGGAAAACAAGAAATTTAGTTTTAGCAGGGAATTTTAATTTGACGAATGTAGAGGAGTTGTTTAACCTTCTTTTATCAATAGGACAGCACCCAAAGGAGAAGTCAGATACTGTTACGGTCATGGAAAAAATAGGTCATTTTATGGACCTAGAAAACCAAGATTTATTTGAAGAGTACAAGCAAAAAGGTATTGATAATGCAGATATCTCAGAAGAGATTGCAAAAAATATTGATGTTCGAAAAGTGTTGGATAGGGCCTCAAGTGATTTTGATGGTGGATATGTTATGTGCGGTATGTTAGGCCACGGTGATGCTTTCGCTCTTCGTGATCCAAACGGTATAAGGCCAGCATTTTGGTATGCAGATGACGAATTTGTAGTGGTTGCAAGTGAAAGACCAGCTTTACAAACAGCATTTAATATCAAAAGTGACCAAGTAAAAAGCCTCGATCCTGGTCATGCAATGATCATCAAAAAAGATGGAAGCTATGCTGTTGAACAAGTTAGGACACCAAGAGAAAGAAAAGAATGTTCTTTTGAGCGAATATATTTCTCGAGAGGAGGAGATGCTGATATATATAAGGAAAGAAAAAAATTAGGAAAATATTTAGTTCCGAATATCTTAGATTCTGTTAATCACGAATACGACAACACAGTATTTTCATACATACCAAACACTGCTGAGTCATCCTATTATGGAATGATTGCTGGATTGAACACAGAATTACATAAAAGTCAAAAACAAGCAATATTAGCTTTGGGAGACAATATTTCTGAAGAAGAAATTGATAAAATTTTTAGAACAGAAATCAGAGCTGAAAAAATTCCGATTAAGGATGCAAAACTTAGAACTTTTATATCTCAAGACAGCGACAGAGATGATTTAGTAGCTCACGTTTATGATTCTGTATACGGAGTAATTGAGCGCGGTCAAGACAACTTGGTATTAATTGATGATTCTATCGTTAGGGGAACAACCTTGAAAAAAAGTATTCTTAGAATCATGGACAGGCTAGGACCTAAAAAAATTGTAATCGTTTCTTCTGCTCCGCAAATTAGATACCCGGATTGTTATGGTATAGATATGGCTAGATTAGGAGATTTTATTGCTTTTCAAGCTGCAATCGAATTGTTGAAAGACAAAGGCATGTCTCAAGTGGAAAATGAAGTTTATGAAAAGTGTAAAGCTCAAATTGGCATACCTAAAGAAAAGGTGGTTAATTATGTTAAGGACATATATTCGCCTCACACGCCACAAGAGATATCAAATAAAATTGCGGAGCTTCTTACTCCAAAAGATTTAAATGCTGAAGTTGATATCATTTATCAAAGTATTGAAATGCTACACAAGGCTTGTCCTGAACATACTGGAGATTGGTACTTTACTGGAGATTACCCAACTTATGGAGGTAACAGAGTAGTTAACCAATCTTACATCAATTACATAGAGGGAAATAGCGCAAGAGCTTATTAGAACTTCTTTTTGATGAGGCATTCACAATCTCCTGAGAGAATGTACTAGTAAAAGAATGATTACAGAAAAGAAATGAGTTAATTACTTTGCTCTGAAAGCTCCGTATTTCAAGATGCAGTAGATTGCTCTGAAACCATCCATAGCACCAATTTTCTTTCCATCTTCATACGTTCTTCCGTAATAAGATATGCCTACCTCGTAAATAGCAATTTTTGGTATTCTAGATACTTTCGCTGTTACTTCTGGTTCAAATCCAAACCTTCTTTCGTTTAACCTTAATGATTTAATGTGTTCAGATTTGAACAGTTTATAACATGTTTCCATGTCAGTCAAATTCATGTTTGAAAACATGTTAGATAAGAAAGTAAGGAACTTGTTTCCTATGGTATGCCAAAAGAACAGAATTCTGTGGGGGTTACTGCCTTGAAAACGAGATCCATAAACTACGTCAGCAAAACCATCTAACATTGGTTTTAACAACCTGTTGTATTCGTTAGGATCGTATTCTAAATCAGCGTCTTGGATTATAATCGCATCACCGGTAGCTTCTTTTATTCCTCTGTGCAACGCAGCTCCTTTACCCATATTTTTGTCTTGTTCAAAATACTGGATATTTAAAGAAGGATTCTTTTCGATGTACATTTGTACAGCTTCCTTAGTGTTGTCTTTTGAAAAATCATTTACGATGATTATTTCTTTTTCAATCGAATTTAATAACTCCACATCACGAACTTTATCTAATATTAAATGAATAGTTTTTCCTTCGTTGTATGCCGGGATAATAATCGATAAAGTTTTCATTTTATTTTTTTTGTTTATTCTAATGTCAAGCAATTTCAAAGCTAATATTTTTTAACATTCTTGACAACTCATTTGTTTTTCAATCGATGCTTGTCCTGCCTATTTAATTTAGTCATTGTTTGTGGTTGAAAAAGAAGTTCACAATTTGTATTTTATTTAAAGTATTACAGAGTTTTAAAATGAAAAAAAAATAACAAAAGTGAATACTTAATAGAGTGGGCAATTTATTACATTTGATTGAAAGCAAAACTATTAATGGGGGTATCTACGAAAAAAATGATTAAAAATTATTCAGTTGTAGCCATTGGAACAATTATCCTAATGTTGATTGGCTTTTACAATGGTTATCCCCTTGTGTATTCAGATTCGGGGACATACATATATAGCGGGTTCGATTTATTTGTGCCAAATGATCGTCCGATAGGGTATGGCCTTTTTGTGAAATTTTTTAGTTTCAGTTATACATTATGGTCGGTGATTCTGGCGCAAAATTTCATTACAGCGTATTTAATTTATGAGCTCTTTAAGCTCTTTAAAAAAGATAATTTTGAAATTAAATACCTTTTTACTGTTTTGTTTCTTACTATATGTACTGGGGTGGGATGGTATTCAAACCAGATAATGGCTGATTTTTTCACGCCTGTTTTTCTTTTATGTATTTTTCTTTTGGTGTTTGGAAAAAGCTATTCATTTCTAAAGTTTTCCTTAATCAGTATTGTTCTAATTTTTTCTTCTATTACTCACTTTTCGCACCTACTAATTGGCTTGCTGGTTTTAATTATGTTTGCATTTATAGCCTTTTTCTATAAGAAAAAGATAGATAATCTTAAGCTTTCTATTTCTATAAAGAGAATGGTATGTGTGAGCTTGGTTGTTTTGTCAGGATGGATAGTATTACCGACTATTAATTTTCTTGTTGAGTCTAAATTTAATTTATCAAAAGGGGGGCATGTCTTTTTGTTAGCCCATATAAACGATAAAGGTATTCTAAAGAAAGTGCTTAAAGATAATTGTGATAAAGAAGACTTTAAAGACTGTAAGCTTTGTGCGTACAAAGATAATTTGCCAGCTAGTATTGGTTCTTTTATCTGGAGCGGTGACTTTTTAACTAATACTGGAGGTTGGGTTGACAGTAAAGAGGAATATGACAAAATAATTAAATTAACCCTCACGGAGTGGGATTATTTAATTGAAAACATTTACAAATCCACGTTATACGGAGTTGTACAAATGGCGGATAATAATGTTGGAGAAGGTTTGTCTGCGTATAATGAAGGGAGTGCACCTTACGGTCAAATACATTGGAGATTTAATCATGAATTAAATAATTATTTAGGAAGTAAACAAAATAAATGGGGAGGTGTAAATTTGAAATTTGATTTACTAACTACCGTGCAGTGGATTGTACTTATAATTTCATTCGCAATTGTAATTTTTCTTCTGTATTCACCGATGCGGAAGACGCTTTCTCCCCTTGCATTAGCTTTCTTAATATTCACCATTTTTGTGATTTTCGCTAATTCACTTGTTACAGCGGGATTAAGCGCTCCATATCCTAGATATCAGGGAAGAGTTGTTTGGCTACTACCTCTTGCAATAATTATTATTGTCGTCGAAAATTTTAATCTGATGAAAAGTTACCTGCTGAAGAAGTGAAGAGCTAGGAGGAAGTGTTGTGTTTTGACGGTTATTTCTCGAGAAAATAACTTTTTCTTTATTAACTGCTAATCCTTCAGAATAAAAGGTTTTTCTTAGTTTAAGATACCATTGGTTTAATTTGACATACTCATAAGGAACGACTTCAACTACTGATCTTGTTCAAAGATTTAACTCATATTTAATAGTGTTTACTACTAGCTTGTTTTTTGTAGATTTGCGAGTAGAGAAATTCATTAATAAAATTGCATAATGATTATGAATGGGAATAATTATAACAAATTAATACGCAATATTCCTGGATTAGTTTTTGTGTTTTTTGTTCTGTATTACTTCGTGTCTGTTACCGGTATTCAAAATGTTATTAGCTGGGATGTTTTAGGTTATTACCTGTACTTACCTGCAACTTTTATATACGAGGATTTAGCCTTTGATAAGGCTGATTTGTATCAGGGTTTGGTGGCACAGTATAACTTATCAGACACCTTTTATCAATTAGTGGAAATTAATGGTCATAAGATAGGTAAGTATGGTTTTGGGATGGCGATTTTTTATGCCCCCTTTTATTTTTTAGGGGATTTATTTGCTAGCATTTCAAATGATTATCCGCGAGATGGCTTCTCGAAGCCTTATCAATTTGCGATACATTCTGCAGGTTACTGTTATATGGTAATGGGAATTTATTTGATTTCTAAAGTTCTTAAACGATTCTATACTAACTACGTCGTGGTAATTACTGCTACTTGTTTTTTGTTTGGAACAAGTTATTTGGCTAGCGCGCTGTTTAGTACTGCTATGCCTCATAATGTTCTGTTTTTTGCTTACGGATTACTTATTTATTTAAGTATAAAGTGGCATGAATCAAACCAAACAAAATATGTAGTTTATTTAGGACTTGTATTAGGGGCGTTGATTCTGTCTAGACCATCCGAAATTATAGCAGCCATTATTCCACTAATGTGGGGTGTGTCAGGAATCGCTTCGTTAAAAGAAAGATTAAAGGATTTTAAAAATAAAAAGAGTCAGTTGTTTATACTGCTGCTCATATTGGTGTGTTTCGGAATTCCACAGTTTTCGTATTGGAAAATACTTGCTGGAAAGTGGCTTGTTACTGATTACGGAAATCCAGCTGAAGGTTTTGATTTTTTAAGCCCTCACTTTATTGACGTGTTATTTAGTTTTAGAAAAGGATGGTTTTTGTATACCCCAATAATGGCTGTGGCTACAATTGGATTTGTTTTATTACGGAAACACAAGCCTCAATTATTTTTTCCGCTGATAATTTTCTTTGCTCTGAATTTGTACATTGTTTGTAGTTGGAGCTGTTGGTGGTATGCATCAAGTTTTAGTTGCAGGGCACTCGTTCAGAGTAGTTTTATTATGCTATTTCCATTGGCTGAAATTGTAAACTATTGTTTGAAAACGAAAGTTAAAAAGCTGTTTTATGTGATTATGATTTTACTTATTGGGCTGAATATATTTCAAACATGGCAATTTACAGTGGGGCTTGTTGACTCGACAAGAATGACGAAGAAGTCTTATCTAATGTCTTTTGGACGAACAGTGAAGCCAGAAGGGTTTCAGGAGTCATTACTTGTCAAAAGAGGAACTACTGGTGGGTTAGATATTATGCCAGATTCCAGTAGGATTAAACTAGTTCATACAATAGTTTTTGATTTTGACGATTTGGAAGAGCAAGATGGGTTAAAAAAAGCATCTGCATTTTCTGGAGCTAAAGGTGATTTTATAAGTGAGCAAAGGATTTATACCCCTGCAATTAGAATACCGTACCACGAAATAACAAAAGCTCCACATGCATGGTTGAAGATTAAATTGAAAGTTCGACCTACAGCCGACCCTAAAGTTGAGGAGTTTGTTATGATTAACGTCTTTGAGCATAAATCAAAATCGTACAATTGGAGATTCCTCAATTTTAAAGGTTATGATCTCACAGTAGGAGAGTGGAATGATTTTGAAACGGTGTATTTAACTCCAGAAATTCGATCAGATAATGATGAATTCACTTTTTATTTATGGAATGGTGGAAAACAGTTTGTTTCAATAGACCAACTAGAGATAGAGGTGTATGAAAGCAAATAGGGTACGAAAAATAATGCTTTTGTGGATTGGAGATAAAAGGGTTTCGTGTCCTATTATTGACCAGCAAAAATGAGACTGAAATATTATCAATACTGAAAAAACTAGCCGATAAAGGTTCTAAAATTGAATAAATAACGAGTTTTTAATTTGCTTTGAGATTAACTAAAAAATAATTTAACGATACAATATGAAAATATACCATAACCCTAGATGTAGTAAAAGTAGACAGACTTTATCTTTAATAAATGAAGCGAATAAAGATGTTGAAATAGTAGAGTACCTAACTAATAGACCTAGTAAGGAAGAGTTAGTGGAATTACTTGGCAAGTTAGGTGTGAAAGCGGAAGACCTTATCAGAAAAGGAGAAGCTGCCTACAAAGAGAATTTCAAAGGGAAGGAACTATCTGAGAAAAAATGGATAGAAGCCATGATAAAGTATCCGAAATTGATTGAAAGACCAATTGTAGTTAAGGGGGACAGGGCTGTATTAGGTCGGCCACCTGAAAACGTTTTAAGCTTGCTGTGAGTAAAAAACAAATACTTGTAAAATAATAATCATAAAAATAATTTTATTAAAAATAAATAGATATACTTGCACTCGAACGCAAAATGTTGATCGCTGTTTGATCAATATATATATCCTAATTTATTTTTTTAATGATTCTCAAGAGCAAAATAATTACAGCACTAATTTGTCTAGTTAGTGTAATGTCAAACGCAAAAAATTCTAAAGAGAACTACTCGCTAAATCACGAAGCTTATTTTAAAAGTCCGCGTGAATACTTAAGTCAATTAGATTCTGTTAAAATTGGATCAGATTTATTAGTTGATCGGTACTTACACGAAGGCGAAGTGTTCAAAACCAATGGTACTAGTAAAGTCACCGTTATTGACTATCACAATTTTTACAACATATACCAAACAATAAAATATTCTCTTCAAGATTCAGGAGCTATTGAAAAGTTTGATAATTTACTTTCAACTGCCCGTGGCAAGTACAATTCTGAAGATATTAACTTGATTTCAGTCCTGGATTTCTCCTTTAAAAGCATCGATTCATTAGCTGTAAATAATAATGAGTTTGTGCAGATGAATGACTACTTAGCTGATGATTTAGCAAGTAGTGAATCTTATTTGAATAATAGAGTAGTAGCTTTCAGTTGCTTTAAGTATAACCTGTATGGTGAGAAAATTAAATTTTTAATACCAGAGGAGTTCTTTTTGAAAAATCAAGATAGTTTGCAAATTATTAACATCAATGTTGATTTTGGAAATGGAGAAGGTTATAAATCAGTAGCCATAGGTTCTCCAATTACTGTTAATTATTCTGGTGGAAGTGAGTACTTAGAAATGAAGTTACAATTGGAGTATGTCAATATACATACTGATGAAGAATCTAAAGTATTTGCACACACCTCTGTATTTCGAAAGGGTTCCACTGTCCCAGAGGCTAGTAAGTTAATCGATGTAGAAGAAGTTAGTACAAGAGTAGAACGTAAAACAACGGAAGTTGTTCCTTATACAACTAGATTTCTTTACCCACAGCAGATTTCTCAAGGTGATTATCATCCTTATCAGCTCGTTGTAACTATTTTGTTTAATGAGAATAATAGAACTGGTACAAGTAGAAAGCTGAGAAAACCGCTAATTATGGTAGACGGATTTGATCCAGGGAATAAAAGAGATTACGTTCAAACAATTAAAGACGATCCTGACGCACTTCTCCCTAAAGAGAAAGATCTTCGAGGATTGTATGAGGTTTTAGATGGGCAACTGTCACCTTGGGATAAATTGGATGCGTATGATAATAGTATCGCTAATCCAAGGAGCAAAGCAAACATGGTTAGTGCTTTAAGGTCTCATGGGTTCGATATTGTTATTGTAAACTTTACTAACGGAGCGGGAGATATTAATCGAAATGCTGAGTCAATACGAGCGCTTTTGAATAATGTTATTAATACCAGTCGTTTTAGAGATAATAAAACTGAAGAGGCCGTTTTGATAGGGCCAAGTATGGGAGGAGTAATCACTAGAATGGCTTTAGCCGAAATGGAACACGCAGGTGAAGAGCATTTTGTGAAATCATGGATTTCATTTGATTCGCCACATACTGGTGCAAATATTCCTATTGGCCTTCAGTTTACAATGAACCGAATGGCTCGCACTAGGGTTCCGGAAATAAGAACTCCTGCCTTGAAGCCAATGGAGTCGATGAATTCCGTCGCTGCACGGCAATTGTTTCATCATCATCATGAGTCTTCACAGTCAGGGTCCTTTATTAAGGACGCACTGGGGACGGAATTATTGCGAAAATTACAACAATTACAATATCCTAAAGTTTCAAAAAATTATTCCATTACGAATGGGAGTCAATACATCCAGTACAGTAATAGTGTTTCAGAAATCGGGGATTTGTATGTGCTTAAATACGGTCAACCCGTATTAGAATGTTATGTTAGAACTCAAGTATCATCTGTTCCGTCAATGGTTAATATTGTTGCAGAAAATGTTGTTAATTTCCAAAGTGGAAGTGCAGCAGTTTTGAGAATTGATAATGCTCCTGGAGGTTGGCACGGCGGAATGTATTCATTCAATAGAGCTGAGGGGAGCGAAAGAATCAAATATGATGTTCAATATGAAAAAGCATCTTTCATTCCGACAACTTCAGCTTTTGGAATCGCTCTGACTCCAAACTCCGTGCAAAAAACTTGGGGTGAATATTCATCATTATCAGAGAATGATTCGCGTGCAAAAACAGTTGTGCCATTTGATGAAATTTTGGGGATGTCTGGCAAGAATCAAGAGCATATTGCAATTACGGTTGAAACGAGAAATTCTATCATGAATTGGTTCAATAAAGAGTTTGAAAATACTGCTAGACCTGTTCGTCGAAGTGATGCTAGCGGATCGTGGGCTTTTGCAAATGAAAGCATTAATCAGACTGCTTCTAAACCTGTAGCGTACATGGCTGAATTTAATATATCATTCGGAGGTGGGGATAACACTTTTACATTCAAAGATGGCGCAGATGCAAACATTGTATCAGGAAAAACAATTGAATTTTTACCTGGCTTTAAAACCAGTGATGGAGTAAAAATGGTAGCGAGAATTGAAGAGGTAAAAAAAGGAAAAGTATTAAGGAAAGGACAAGTTACAGAGTATGTAAGTTCAACAGAGACTTCTTTCACCGAGGCTTCTCCGATAATAGATAAGGTGTATAATTATGACGCTACTACTGTCGAGAACAATAATACCAAGAAAAAGAGTGCTGAGGCAATAACAGTAATTCAAATTGGTCCCAATCCAGTGATAGATTTTTTAACCATTAATGTAGAGGGAATTAATTCAACTTCGATTGTTGAATTGTTCAACATGGTTGGAGAATTAGTTTTTTCAAGAATGATGCTGAAAACTCAATTGAAAATTGATTTTTCACAGCTGAGTTCAGGATTTTACCTTGTTAAGGTATCGACAAGTGAGGAAGTCTATCAACAAAAAATAGTAAAGAAATAGCTGCTAAAGACCTGCTAATAAATACTAACTACAGTATTCGCAATATAAACTGTCCTTGTCGTGCGCAAGGGCAGTTTTTTTATGCATCAGTTTTGACGTCAGTGCTTCAACAACCTCCGGGAATATTTCGAGTATTTCAGATTTGCTGATTTCTTTGTTTTTGTATTTTAAAAACATGAATCCCGCCTTCCCGTTTTTAAAACTGTAGATACAAGGAGCTATATGGTCTACTTCTGGATGGTTTTGATAATAAACCCAGCCGTAAGTAAGCAATTGCAGCGCTTTTGACTTCTTGCTTTTGTCGGCATATAATTGTGATACGTCTTTAAAGTTTAAGTCTCTTGATTCCACCTTCCCAGTTTTATAATCTAATAGTATTTTTTTGTCTCCTATTTCGCATATAGCATCAACTTTACCATGGATTTTTACAGAGATGTTTTCATCGTTGACCGATAATTCTAAATTTTGTTCGATTGTGTCTTCAACTTGTAATACTGTATAGCTACTTTCTCGTATAAGGTTAAGTTCAAAATCTAGGAACTTTTTGACGTAGCTTTTAGCAACTTCGTATGTGAGTAGATTGTTGCCTGATTTTAAGTCATTTAAGGAGAAGTACTTTAAGAACTCATTTTCCAAGTACGTATTTGCTAATTTCTTGTAGTTTTTTAGCGTGGTCTCGTCCAAAGATTTTCCAAGTGATAGTTTGTGCAAATTCTCCAAGGTGTCATGAATGCAAGTGCCTAAAGTTGATGACTTTATACTCTCTTCAACTTCTTCAATTTCACCTAGACCAACAATGTATCGATAGTAAAAATTCATATTGCAGGCAGCAAGAGTGTTCATTGCAGAAGGGGATAGTCCTTTTGCTAGTTTTGCTTTAATGGATGTAATTAAATCATCCGTTTTGAAAATTTCTTTTTGTTCTATCTTGATATGCGGAGTAGGGTTGTACTCACGAGTCGTTATGCTAATGTTAGGATTGTACTTGGGCAACTCATGCTTTATTTGCTCGATGAATCGACTTTTTTCTGTACCTGCGCCAAAGTCATCGCTGCCGGTATGATATAAAATGTCAATAGTTTTAGCTCTTTGTAATAGTCTGTAAAAATGATTGGCAAAGATTGCGTCGTGCTCAGTATGGGTAGGTAAACCAAATTCCTTTTTTAAATCGTAAGGAATGAACGAGTTGTTTTTCTTTCCAGCCGGAAGCACACCTTCATTTACAGACATGATTACAACATGTTCAAAGTCTAAGGCTCTACTTTCAAGCATTCCCATTATTTGAATACCTTTTAACGGCTCTCCGTAAAAGGACACTTTTTCTTTGTTAACCAGTTGATTAATTAACAGTCTGTAAACTTTTAATGAGCTGTTACTTATTACGGGGTTGTTTTGAATGATGTCAGTCAGCTTTCTAAAAACGATTGTGTAGTGGTAAACGAATTCAATTTGCAAAGACCTATCATACTTCCCTGAAGACGAAACACTGAACTTGTCTTTTAAAGTGGAGAGTATGTGCAGTATTTTTTGCGTGTTATCAGCAAGGTCTTGAGAATCAGAAGAAAATATAATTTTAAGTATTTCGGGATTGTCAATGTATTTTGAGATGAATTTTGTCCCCACATATACCTTGTTAAACTTAACAATGTCTTTTTTTAGTTGAACTATTTGATCCTTGTCGTCAATTAATAATTCAGCATAATTATGTTCTAAAAATTGAATAACATTTTTGTAATAGAAGGCACTTTTCTCTTTGCCCGTTTTACTGTACCATAAGTCAAGCATGATGTTGATGAAACTTGACAATGGAGTAAGTTTTAGTTCGTAACCCATGGTAATGTTTGCAGCCTCAACGTTGTCTGGAAGAGCATTTAACACAGGAAGTAATAAGTCTTCTTTGTTCAGAACTAAGGCAGTGTTTAGCTCGTTGTTGGTCTTTTTTGAGAGAATGTCGGCCGCTAATATACTTTGAGAGTAGTTGGTGTTGCAATTGTGAATATTAATTTCTTTTTCCCCCAATTGAAAGTTTTTTTCCTCCCAATTAAATTCGCTGAACGACCAATTCTTTTTAAATTTTCTTAAAAAGTATCCAGCTTCTTGATTTTCATCTGTAATGTAGTAATCATCGGCATCCCAATAGATACTTGCCTTTTTCCTTTTTAAAAAGTGACTAATGATGATCTCTTCAGACTTGCTCAGCGCATTAAATCCGGCAAAAACTATGTGTTCGTGTTGAGTTTGATCACTAATTAATTCAATGTTTTCAGCAACAGTTCTAAAAATCATTCCAGTATAAGTCTCCTTATTGTCGAGAGTAAGCTTTTTAAACGAGTGATATAAACTGCCAAATCGCTTCCACAACTTTAAATAATTTATCTGATGTTCGGTGAGCGGTTTCCCATCAATGTTCCAGGTTTCCATTGCTCGGACATCATTGATGTACGAAAAGATTTCAATTGAGTTTATAACGTACTTATCAATTTCATTAAAGTCTGCCAGTAGTGTAGGAGCCCAGTTGATAAATTCGTCTATTAATTCCGGTTTTTCATTTTCACCTTTCAGAATCTCTTGATAGCAATCAAATAGTTTGAAAAATGCTGATAAATTATCTAGAACATTTAGTTCTGATAAATCAACCACGAAATCGTCTAAGGTAATTACAGTTGGAAGTTGAATTGATTCAGAACCGTAAATGGTATAATAGTTCTTAGCTAAGGATTGCTTTAGAAATGTGCCGGCACGTTGAGATGGCAATACAAAGCACAGGTTTTCCGGTACTGTATATTTTGATGCGATATCGTGTGCTAGTTTATTTAAAAAGCTCTCCATTAATTATGCTAAATTAACTTTTAATTTGCTCTAAGTTAAATCATAAACATGAACTGAAAGCACATTTACTTTTTAGATTTTGTAACTTTACATTTGTTAAGATTTTAGCAAAATATTATGAAAGAATTTGAGGTTCCAGAGTTTTATAAAAGTCCTATAATTTCAAGGATTAAAGCTGTACGAAAAAACCTTGACCCCAAGAAAAAGGATCGATCACCAACTATTTTGGATTTTGGACCGATCGAGTTTTTAATTGCTCGACATTTTGGGTTTTGTTATGGTGTTGAAAACGCTATCGAAATTTCTTACCGAGCAATCTCTGAAAATCCTGGAAAACGGATTTATCTACTGAGTGAAATGATTCACAATCCAGCTGTAAATTCAGATTTACTTGAGCGAGGAATAAAGTTTATCATGGATACAAAAGGTAATCAGCTTATTTCATGGGAAGAAATTAAAGAAGGTGACATTGTGATGATCCCAGCTTTTGGAACAACATTGGAAATAGATGAGATTTTAAAACACAAGAACATCGAACCAATGGCTTACAACACTACTTGTCCATTCGTGGAAAGAGTATGGAAGATGTCAAACAAATTGAGTCTAAATGATTACACTATTGTAATTCATGGTAAACATAACCACGAGGAAACAAGAGCTACCTTTTCTCATTCTTCAAATGATGGTCCGTCGCTGATCATAAAAGATTTGACTGAAGCAAAGGAGTTGGCTAAGTACATAAGAAAGGAGTTATCGGATGAAGAGTTTTTTATTCAATTTAAAGGGAAGTACAGTAAAGGGTTTAAGCCGAGTAAACATTTGCGTAAAATTGGTGTTATCAATCAAACAACCATGCTTGCCACTGAAACTAAGGAGATTGCTGAATACCTAAAAAATGAAGTTGAAGGATTTTACGGAGAAGGAAAAGAAAGTTTTGCTGATACGCGAGATTCATTGTGTTACGCTACAAATGATAATCAAAGTGCTACCATCGGTCTGTTGAAAGAAGAAGCAGATATAGCAATAGTAGTGGGGGGTTATAACAGTTCTAATACAACTCACTTGGTTGAGCTTTGTGAAGAGCAATTGCCAACATACTTTATTAATGGTCATGAAAACTTAATTGACAGTGAGCGATTGTCTCATTTTTTATGGAGGAGCAAGGAAGTGGTCGAGACTCAAAAGTTTTTACCTAAAAAGAATAAAGTAAGAGTTATACTTACCTCTGGTGCAAGTTGTCCAGATGCGGAAGTAGACAAAGTGTTGACCAAACTACTTTCGTATTATCCTGAAGCAAAGAGCAGTGAAGAGGTGCTATTAAAGATTGAAAAAGATAATAATATATGAGTTTTTATACTGGGATAATAAGACCACTGTTTTTTAAGCTTTCGCCAGAAAAGATTCACCATTTGGCATTTTCAATGATGAAAATAGCTAATAATACTCCTGTGGTAAAACACATGATTCGATCGCAATTTAGTGTTAAGTCCAGTAAGTTAGAAAGAGAGTTGTTTGGTTTGAAATTTTCTAATCCAGTTGGATTAGCTGCAGGATTTGATAAAGACGCAAAGTTATTCAACGAATTAGCTGATTACGGTTTTGGTTTTATAGAGATTGGGACTTTGACTCCTAAAGGTCAATCAGGGAATCCTCAACCAAGACTTTTCAGATTAAAAGAAGATACAGCACTGATAAACAGAATGGGTTTCAACAACGATGGTGTAGATGCTGCGGTTGAAAGGTTAAAGAAGCGAAAGACTAAAATTATTATTGGCGGAAACTTAGGTAAAAACAAAAGCACAAGCAATGACGATGCTGACGAAGATTACCTTATCGTATTTAATAAATTGTTTGATTTTGTAGATTACTTTGTGGTAAATGTAAGTTGTCCTAACATGGGTAACCTCACCGAACTTCAAGAGAAGGAACCTCTAAAAAGACTTTTAGCAAAAGTAATGGCTGAAAATTATAAGCGTAGTTCACCAAAACCAGTTTTATTGAAAATTGCACCGGATTTAAGTGAAATTGAATTGAATGATGTTATTGAAATTATCAAAGAATTAAAACTTAGTGGAGTTGTAGCAGCAAATACTTCAACCAATAGAGAAGGATTGAATACTTCGAAAGATAAGCTGGAAACGATTGGTTATCCTGGAGGGCTTAGTGGGGTGCCAGTTAAGAATCGTTCAACAAAAGTGATCAAGTACCTTTACAGTAAGTTAGGTGATGATTATCCTATTATTGGAGTAGGAGGAATACATACAGCAGATGATGCATTAGAAAAGCTAGAAGCAGGAGCTAAGCTTGTTCAGGTTTATACTGGATTTGTTTATGAAGGACCAAGCCTCGTTAAAAGTATCAATAAGGCTTTATTGAAGGGGTGAATGTCAACCCGAGCCCAGCGAAATTATCAACTGACCATTTTAACAGTAAATTAATAAGGATGAACTTATTTTAAATTCATCCCTTTAATTATGATTTCGTAATTCTGTCCAGCTTCTTTTTCAAAAACGACCTCAAGGGAGCTACTTTCATTTCCTTTAATCAAGATGTAATTGTCTGACCACATTGCAGGAGCTATATCTTCTTTTGTAGCACTATTAATTATTGTAAACTGAACACCAAAAGCAATTTTGGAACTTTCATTTTTAAACATAATTTCTAGTCCGTCAGGTGTTTCACTAGTTTGCGTTGTCAAAGAAACTTTTTCTAAATCTCTAAGTCCTGTGAAATTACAAAAGCTCAAGTTTGGCGTGTAAACCCAAGAGCTGTTATCGTAATTAGGATCAATAACGTCCTCGATAGGAGAAAGCCAGTAATTGTTTTTATGAACTGTTCCATTATCTTCCTTAGTAGTAACAAAAACAAACTCTGTGCTGTCTGTTGTAGTTATTAAGCTAAATAGTTGGTGAGATCCAGAGCCTACATTCGCTAACGTCGTGTCAAGAGTGTAGAGTAGTTCAGAATTAAGGTTGAAGACTTCAACTGACACTTTTGTAGACTTTAGTGCATGAGGTTTGTCATTAACCAAGTATATTGAGTGGTTGCCATAGTTGTATATTCCTAGCACTTGCTCGTTAGCTTTTTTGGTTCCAAAATAAGCTCCAGTTGGTCTTAAATAGAAATCGTATAATTGCCAAAATGTTTCAGGCCAAGCTGAATTTAACATCCACTGAACAATACCTGTTGTATTGGGTTGGTTAACTCTGAAAGCTTCAAACATCGGTCGAATAGCTTCGTAACTGGCAATTTGCGAAACTAGAGCAAAGTCTTCTAAGTCAGAAGATGCTCCGTATCTTGCTTCAAAAGCTTTCATGTACTTGTCCATGGTGCCAAAAGCGTAACGTCCATTGTGAAAATTCCACGTAGAATCAATAGGGAAGTTTACATCTTTCCCATACATTTTTACCAAAGAAGAATAAACTGGAGGTTGAGGTCCAGGACCTGTTTCGGTGTTAAACCCGAATGCGCCACCTCTTAATGTGTCGTTGTACCAATAGTTAGGCGTGACATAATCGTATGGTCCTTCCATTTTAACACCGGTTCCCCCAGAGACTTCACTAGTGTGCCACTTTGCAGCTCCCAAATAAGGAGCTGACGGATTAACTTCATCTAGTATTGCAATGAATTCTTTTTCAAGATCAGGGTGAGGCAAGAAATCACTTCCACCAACCCATGAATAAATTGATGCATGATTTCTCAAGTATTTAACTTGACTTCTCCAGTAATCAGCCACTAGTTTAATTTCCTCTTTTTCATCAGCACAACCATATTTATCCTCGTTACAAGGAGTGCCAATGTAATCATGCCATTCCCAATGACAACTAAAACCTACCATTGCAAGTAATCCGTACTGGTCACATAAATCATAAATGTGGTGATCCTTCCCCCAAAACCCTTCAAATCTTACGCAGTTCATGTTCATATCAACAACATAGTTCATTTGTTGAATGTCATACAGGGAGTCATTTTCTAAGAATAGTTTATCCAACCATCCGGCTCCCTTAATAAGTATTTTCTTACCGTTTACAATGTAGCCTCTGTGGCCATTCACATTTTTGTAATCTGATATCTTCCTAATTCCAAACTGAACATGTTCCGTTGAAGAAACCTTGTTGCTCACTTTTGCTGATAAGTCTAATTGATAAAGGTTCGGGTTTCCGTATCCAATTGGCCACCAAATTTTTGGATTCGCAACTTTTAGTTCAGGGATGTCAGCAGATGTTAGTTTTACTTCTTTGTTTTCTTTAGCAGCAACAACTACATCATGTGTAAAATGAATGTTGCCAAAAGCACCATTCAAAGAAATTGTTTGCTCTTTATCAGTGTTGTTACGAAGGATCGTCGAAATTGATATTTCAGCCGTAGAAAAATCAGATATGTTTAAATCAGATTGGACGAATGTTTCCGATATTGCTACCTCATTGCTTACGTCAAGGTGGATGCCTCTCCATATCCCCATGTTTTTGTCCGGAGGGGTAGGAGCCCAATCTACAAATCCAATGGAATAAGCACCAGTTGCAGGAGGTAATATCATAATTGCAATGTGATTTTCACCCTGCTTTAAATGTTCCGTTACAGCGAATTCGAATGTGTTAAACGCGCCAACTATTTTTGAAGAATCGGCAATTAAAACTCCGTTTAAAAAGACTTCTGCTTTATAATTAATACCGTCAAAATTCAAATTGAAAGACTTATTTTTCACATCCTCTAAATTAAAAGTTGAAGTGAACCACCAAGGTTTTAGTATTGAATCCATAGGGATGTTAGCCATGTTGTTGTAGCTGTATGGCTCCTTGTAAATTCCGTTATCAACTAGGATGGACATGACTGTACTAGGTAGTTGTGCGGCTAACCATCCATCATTGTTATTGTTTGAAGAGCTTAATTCAACTCCGTTTTCTGACACTTCTGCCGCTCGTTTTAATAGCCAGCCATCATTCAATGAAAGGTTAGAGTTTTCATCTAAAGATAATGTTTTAGCAGATTCAGTTTTGGCATCTCCGCATGAAAAGAAGATGAAAGTCACTGAGATAAATAAGTATTGAAGAATTTTCATAGCTGAGTTTTATACCGTAGTGTAATCGCTAACAAATATATGGTTTCAGACTTATTTAACAATAAGCAAAAGTTGATTGTCTTGGAAATGTCACAAGTATTGCCAAGTTTCATGCCCTCCTTGATAATAAATCAATTTTTCAGCGGTGTTTTGTTTAGACTTTTCAAGGAGGTTTAAGTATATTTAGCCACTGAAAAAGTTAAAAATCTAAATAAGACGGAATATGGAAGTTAGAAAGAGAATTAGAACCTTCGATGAGTATAAGGAAGAGTATAAGAAGAGTGTTGATAATCCAGAGGGATTTTGGGAAGCTCATGCTGATACTTTTGTGTGGAAAAAGAAATGGGATAAGGTACTAGATTGGAATTTTTCTGAGCCAAAAATCAATTGGTTCGAAGGTGGTGAATTAAACATCACTGAAAACTGTTTAGATCGTCATTTAGAAGAAAGAGGAGATAAGGTTGCAATTTTATGGGAACCAAATGAGCCAAGTGAAAAAGCCATTAAACTGACTTATAAGCAACTTCATCAAAAAGTATGTGAGTTTGCTAACGTGTTAAAAGCACAGGGAATAAAAAAAGGAGACAGGGTGTGTATGTACATGCCTATGGTTCCTGAATTGGCAATTGCTTGTTTAGCAACGGCAAGAATTGGAGCGGTGCATTCAGTTGTTTTTGCTGGTTTTTCAGCTCAAGCGCTGTCCGACAGGGTAAATGATGCAGAAGCAAGAGTGATTTTAACTTCTGATGGAAACTACAGAGGAAAAAAGAATATTCCAGTAAAGGCTATTGTAGATAAAGCTTGTGAGACATCTCCTTGTGTGGAATCGGTAATTGTTGTGAATAGAACAGGTGCTGATGTAACGATGGTTGAAGGAAGAGATAAGTGGTGGAATGATGAGGTAGTAAAAGTAGACGGTAATTGTCCTGCAACAGCTGTTGGGTCAGAAGATATGCTATTCATATTGTATACCTCAGGTTCAACTGGTCAGCCAAAAGGAGTAGTTCATACTACGGGAGGTTACATGGTGTATACTGATTATACTTTCAGAAATGCTTTTCAATACGAAGAGGATGATGTGTATTGGTGTACAGCTGATATAGGTTGGATTACTGGTCACTCGTATATTATATACGGTCCATTATTAGCCGGAGCAACAACAATGATGTTTGAAGGTGTTCCAACTTATCCAGATGCTGGGAGGTTTTGGGAAGTGTGTGAAAAACATAAAGTGAATCAGTTTTATACTGCGCCTACTGCTATTAGAGCTTTACAAGTATACGGTACAGAGTTCGTCGAAAAATATGATTTGAGTTCTATTAAAACTTTAGGCTCCGTAGGTGAACCTATAAATGAAGAAGCTTGGCAGTGGTACCACAAAAATGTTGGACGTGGTAAATGTCCAATTGTAGATACTTATTGGCAAACTGAAACTGCTGGTTTCTTGATTTCACCGCTAGCTGGCATTACTCCAGAAAAACCAACTTTTGCAACACTTCCAATGCCAGGTATTCAATTGGCTATCATGGATGCTGAAGGAAATGAAGTTGAAGGTAATGGGGTAGATGGTAACTTATGTATTAAGTTTCCTTGGCCATCAATAATCAGAACTACTTACGGAAATCACGACAGGTGCAAAGAAGTGTATTTTGGTACTTATAAAGATATGTACTTTACTGGAGACGGCTGTAAAAGAGATGAAGATGGCTATTACAGAATCACTGGAAGGGTTGATGATGTTATCAATGTTTCAGGACACAGGATGGGAACTGCTGAAGTGGAAAATGCGATCAACGAGCATGCTAACGTGGTTGAATCCGCAATTGTTGGTTTCCCTCACGAAATCAAAGGGCAAGGAATTTATGCTTACGTAATTTGTGAGAACACTCCTGAAGATGCTGATGCATTTAGGAAAGAAGTGCTGCAGATGGTAACTAAACATATCGGACCTATAGCTAAACCAGATCAAATCCAAGTAGTTCCAGGTTTGCCAAAAACGCGTTCAGGAAAAATCATGAGGAGGATACTAAGAAAGGTTGCTGAAGGTGATGTTTCTGCCTTAGGAGATACTTCAACTTTACTTGATCCAAGTGTTGTAGATGATATTATTGCTGGTGCAATGGTTGAAATTAAAAAATAGTACTAGATAGATAAGTACATTGAAAGAATAGAAGAGGTTGTCAGTTTGTAAAAGGGCCTAGTAGCAATAGTTACTGGGCCTTTTTATTTGCGCTAGTTGAGGTAATGAAATGCTAACTAGGTTCAGTAACAAATGTTCATTTATAAATGTTCTCCGCAATGTTTACAATACTCTGCGTTGTGGTCATGACCTTCTTGGGAACAGTTAGAACATGATTGCGTGCTTACAGTATTGGATTTACTAATCTCTGCACCAACAATTCCAGTAGGTACGGCAATTATTCCATATCCAATAATCATAATAAATGAAGCAATCATTTGTCCAAGGACTGTTTGTGGAGCAATATCACCATACCCAACAGTGGTTAACGTGACAATAGCCCAGTAGATACTTCTAGGTATACTTGTAAACCCAGCTTCTTTACTTTCGATGAGATACATTAATGTTCCCAAGATGACTGTGGCAGACATCACTGCAAATAAGAAAACAATGATTTTCTGCTTACTAGCTAGCATTGCCGTTTTTAAAGTATTGGCTTCAGATAAAAACCTTCCTAATTTCAATACCCTAAATACTCGTAGTAACCTCAAAGATCTGATTACGGAAAGTGATTGTGTTCCTGTAATGAATATTCCTAAGAACGTAGGAAGGATGGAGAGCAGATCTACAATTCCATAAAAACTAAAGATATACTTAAGTGGTTTTTTGATACTTATGATACGTGCTATGTATTCAATGGAGAACAATAAGGTAAACGCCAATTCGATGCAAGTGAAGTACGTTCCGTATTGAGCTTTTAATGACTCAACACTTTCCATCATTACAACAATAACGCTGATAAGAATAGACCAGAGTAAAACAACGTCAAAAAGTTTACCTCCTTTGGTATCTGCTTCGAAAATAATTTCGTGAACTCGTTGCTTCCAATTAGACATTTGAGTCATAACATTAAGAGTAATTTTATTTTATGAAGTTAATGATTATCAAACTTACCAGCAATCAGCGTCCAATGTTTTCATTACGTTTTTTACACCATACTTTTTAGCTAAGTAAGCATCGTCGCAATAATCTCCTCTTTTGAAAACCTTTTTAATTTCAGCTCTAATCAAATAAGCAAAGCCATAATTGGGATCAATCGTCAATCCCCTATTACAATACATCAGAGCTTCTCGAAGTGTTTTTTTGTCTACATAAGTCCAGGAGCGAAAATTCAAATTATCTACTTGTACTTGATTAAATTTATCAGGAGATCCATTGGGTACTTTGTTAGCAACCAAGTTGTCTTGCGTATTTTTTACAGTTAAGACCGGTCCTGTGGAGTGGCTTTTTGAATGGGAAAACCCTGTAACAGCACGTCCATTTTCTAGGAGTAATACCGCGGTATTTATGTTTCCGTCTGGATTGCTAGGGTTGGTTAATGTTGCTAACTTAAAGTATTTGATGGCTTTCTTACTTTTGCCTTTCATAGAGTAAAGTCTTCCTAAATTGTTGTATTCGTTAGACAAGGCTGAATTGATTTCTCTAGTTTCAGAAGGAACTACTACTGTAATTTGGTCCTTAAGAATAATGACTGCACTATCTTGGTAAAAAATAGCTTGTTTAATTCTGTCGGAATGACTTAGAATTTTTGCAAGAGAGGAGTGGTTGTCAGAAATGTTAAACAATTGTAGTAATTCTACAGATACGTTCAGATTTTGAACGTTTATTTTGATGAAGTCTCTTAGAAGATGATGCCTGTACT
>Ga0115000_10000152_pt1 | contig 61501 bp, 59 predicted proteins | sample ArcticOcean_MG_C_6_FD_89690 | JGI IMG/M metagenome (GOLD analysis project Ga0115000, IMG submission 89690) | Marine microbial communities from western Arctic Ocean - ArcticOcean_MG_CB8_128 | ecosystem: Environmental > Aquatic > Marine > Oceanic | place: Arctic Ocean: Canada Basin | collected... | reverse complement strand
ATAACCAATTATCTGCTCTGGTGAATATCTTTTCCTGGCCATTTTATTCCCCCCCCTTAATCAACAGGTTTTTGACCCAAATCCTAACATAGCGAATGGATCAGTTTTCGGGGGGCAGGCCATGGGGAGGCGAGGCGTTTGATGTTCGCAGGTATTACGTTAGCCACGATAAAAAAGACATCGGTGCATTCAAAACACCACCCTTACGCGAAGTATCCAGAACCACTCCTTATATGCACGATGGTCGATTCGTAACTTTAAAACAGGTTGTTGATCATCATAACCAAGGCAGCGTTAAAAATCAGTTCTTGGATAACCAGGTCATTCCGTTGAATCTTTCGGAATCTGAAAAGCAAGATTTAGTCGAAATGCTTCGCTCGTTAAATGGTGAGGGTTGGAAGCATGCAAAAGCTCCGCTTTCGTTTCCTGAGTAAAAAACAATAAAACCTTTCTGAGGATAAAAATATAAGAAATTGGAAAAACTATAAAGAGACTTTTAATTTGTCAGAAAATATTTTTTTGCTGGCAAGAAGTGGAGATACCAATAAGCTCAGGGAGTTTGTTGAACTTAGCCCTGAGTTAGATGTTGACCAAAAAAACCATAAAGGATACTCCCCTTTAATGATTGCTGTTTACAACGGCAAAGTTGAGGCGGCGGAGTTCTTGTTGGGAAAAGGTGTTGACCCTAATTCTATTGACCTGTCGGGAAATACTATCCTTATGGGGGCAGCTTTCAAGGGAGATGTGGGATTGGTAAAGCTCCTGCTAAACCGAGGTGCTCTCAAAGAAATAGAAAGTTTTACTGGCTTCACAGCAGAACAATGAGCGAGCGCTTTTGGTCGCATGGATGTCGTTTCAATATTAAAACCTAATTCAAACTATTCCTGATCCCAAAATATAATGAATGCAATCAAAATCATTTGGGGATTTGTAAAGCCAAATACAAGAAAGGAGGCAATAGCGAATGATGAAACCTTAACCACTTCTGGTGGGCACCCGGTTGCAGAGAATCAACATACATTAACTGCGGGAGAAAGAGGCCCTGCATTACTGCAAGACTTCAATTTAATAGAAAAACTTGCCCATTTTAATCGAGAAAAAGTCCCAGAAAGAATTGTTCATGTAAAAGGTTTCGGCGCTTATAGAACCTTTACCGTGACGCATGATATTCCAAAGTACACGCGGGCCAGCGTGTTCAGTGAAATTGGAAATAAGACAGATGCCTTTTTAAGGTTTTCTGCCGTTGCGGGGGAGAAAGGTTCCGCAGACACGGAAAGAGATCCAAGAGGTTTCGCAGTTAAATTTTATAAGGATGAAGGTATATGGGATTTGGTGGGCAATAACACCCCGGTATTTTTTGAAAGAGATCCATTAAAGTTTCCCGATTTTGTTCATTGGCGAAAACGTGACCCACAAACAGGATACAAAAATCCATTTCGAATGTGGGATTACTGGTAGCACGTGCCACAAGCGTTTCACCAGATGACCATTCTCTTCAGTGATCGGGGAATTCCAGATGGTTATCATTTTATGAATGGTTATGGAAGCCATACGTTTCGATTTTGGAATAAAAATGACGAAAGGTTTTGGGTAAAATTTCATTTTAAGTCCGATCAGGGTGTTAAGTGTCTGGCAGGTGAAGAGGCTGCAAGAATTGCAGGGGAGGATCCGGATTATGCGGGTCGAGATCTTTTTGATTCTATAGAAAGAAAAGATTTCCCTCGATGGAATTTAAAAATACAGATCATGCCTGAAGAGGATGCAGATACATATAATGTTAATCCTTTTGATCTAACCAAGATTTGGTCTCATAGATTATCCTTTAATAGATGTGGGAGTTTTGGAACTCAATAGGAATCCGGAAAACTACTTTGCAGAAGTCGAGCAAGCTGCATTTTATCCCTCCAACCTTCCTCCTGGGGTTGGTGTATCACCAGATAAAATGTTGCAGGCAAGGCTTTTTGTTTATCCCGATGCGCAGAGATACCGAATCGGTGCGAATTATCAAGCGCTATCCGTAAACCGGCCTAAAAACGGAGCGAAAAATTATCAAAGGGATGGTGCTTTGCGTTTTGATGGCAATCATGGTTCTAAAGATAATTGTGAGCCCAACAGTTTTGGCGGACCTATTCAGGATACTACTGTCAAAGAACCGATATTTAAAATTTCAGGAGATGCACGTCGTTATGATGGGCAAAGAGGAAACGACAATTATTCTCAGGCAGGAGCGCTCTATAACATTATGTCTGAAGAGCAAAAAGATAGCTTGACGAGCACCATTGCAGGAACCATGCAGTCTATTCCCAGGGACCTTGCAATAAAAAACATCGAGCATTTTAAAAAATGTGATCCAGAATATGGAAACAGAATTGAGAAAAACTCGATTAAAACCTAAAAAAATTCTTCCTCCGTCTCTTGGTTTGAGCCTAGTCTGTTTTTGTTGAACCCCCATTTTGGCACTGGGTTTGGTTCTTCGCGGCGGGGGAGGCGTTTCTCGGGCAAGACTGCGGCAATTATTTTTAAAGTATTTGGAAACGGGATCTTAATATGGTGGCATGGTGGTGAGTCGATTGTCATCTACGGGTCCACCGACAGTAAAATGATACAAACTTTGGTAGCTTGAATCTTTGATTCCAAAAATATGATGCACAGGGTCATCAAGAAAGCATCCGATCCCGGTACTGCGAATACCGCTCACTTCAGCTTGAAGGTAAAGTACTTGCCCAATGGCCCCACATTCCCAATAAAGACGTGGATAAAACCAGGGTCCATAATTTTTGAGAGGTTCTTCGAAAGCGCTGATCATGCCCAGGCTGAAACAACCTGCTCCGGCGATGTCCTGCCCGCAAGATACTCCAGCCGCCATGCGTCTGCAGTCATACTCTTCCAGTAAAAACAAATCCAGTTCATCAGGGCATCCTTCGGGCTTCTCCCATTTGAAATGTTTGCTGAATGCGGCTTTCAAATCTTCGAGTTGGTTTTTGTTGCGCACCAGAAAATATACGCCGCGTGGCAAATCATCTACACGATGGACGAACAATCCTAAGTGCACCTGAGGTTCCCAAGGGAATGTCTGGAAAGGCAGTGGGCAAGAATTAGGAATTGTTTTTATCAAAATTTGATAGAAGGTATCACGTGCGATTTGAGTTTTCCCATCCATAGCAACGGCACTCCGCCGCTGATGAATGGCTTTTCTTAATGGGAAAGTATCGTCATCAATAAGGTTTGTACAATCTTCCCTCTTGGCAGCGCTAGGTATAGAACGGTCAGGTTTGCTCGCAGCTTTTGAAACCTCCTCTATTCCAGACCAATCCATATGACTACTGCTTAGAATATTGGGAATGCCTTGCCAGTCCAGATCGGAGAAGCCCTGCACATAATCAGGCTCATCTAAACTTATATTTGGTTCGTTGCCCGATGGTGAGACAGCAACGAGACAATCGGGAACTTCTGTTTCGGATTCATCTTTTGGGGGTAATCCTAAAATAGTTTCTAAATCGCTGTGAGTCAGGTGATCCATTAAGTGAGTCCGCCAACCCAAACCCGCGCAAGAGATATTGAGCGCGGCTAGGGCATGTCCGAGATCATGCTGGCAGTAGCGATAAGCTCGTTGTCCATATTTCCAGGCTTCGCGCCAGTGGATAGAACTTAAACCAACAAATATTGTGTCTTCAGACAAGCGCATTTTTTCCCAAGTCTCCATGGAGAAATGAGCTCTGACTTCTAAACCATGAGTCTTTGGGCTGTAATGAAAAACAGAAGGTTTATCTGTTAGACCTTGTACAGGCCCACAAACCAGATAGCCTTCGGTAGGGTGTAAGTTGCCGCTAGAGGGGTTGACTCTCAACGCCCATTTTGAACCTTGAAAAGATTTCCACGCAGAAAGTGCTAGACAGTCAAAAAATAGTTGTGAGACTGATTCTAAATTTAAAGGGCAAGCAGAAACCTTATTGGGTATTAGAGCTTCAGAGAAAGTAGGCTTTTCTGACGGAGCGGTTTTGATTAAGGGGACTACCTCAGCCCCTTGATATCTCCGAAACGGATCAGGCTGACTGGCCCAATCGAGTTGCCCGGGGCCGGGCGCAAAAGCATGTTGATTATGTTTGGACGAACGATGGTAATGGAATATTTTGTTTATCATGCTTGCCTTGAATCAAGAGAGGAAAGAGTGAGAATATGTTAATGGAAAAAGAATTTTTTCGATTGACGAGTCATTAGCCTTCTACAATGCAGACATCTAAGTCTTTGCCGATGATTTCTGCTATTTCATTTTTTAAAGTTTCATCGAATGTATTTATGCTGTCTTCATCGCAATTTTCGATTTTCCAATCGTAGCCTTCAAAGGGATTGTTGCATAAAGTTTTGATTTCAGTGATTGCATCATCCCGGGTCGATGCTTTCAAGACCGTTTCCAAATTAGTATTGACGAGAATATGGGCGACATTCAAATCATAATGGGCGGTTAATCCGTCCCAGAAAATATTTTCATCAGTTTCTTCCTCTTCAATGCGCTCTACGATAGCATCCGTTAATTTAGCATCAAAACTGTTGATTCCGCCGTCTTCGCATCCGTCAATTTTCCATTCATACTGGGTGAACAGATCTTTTTTGTCGACCATTCGTTCCACTTCCTTGTTGGCCTGTTCTTTCATGGTCCGAGATTTCAAGCGAACCTCCAGATTGCTATAGACATGAACGTTTTGAACTTTTAACTTAAAATTTGCCATTTTTAACCCTCGACACCCTTAAATTTTGATTGAAAGCCCTATGTTTGAAAAGGCTTAAAGTGTGGTTGCATATCTTATTTTCTATAGTTAAGAGGAGAAAAATAGTAAAAGGATTTAAGCTTGTTGCCGATTTTAGAATTGTTGCTGAAATGGCCAAGGGATAGATAGAATTGAAGGTTCAGAGCTGCAGAGTAAATGAATCGCCTGGTAATGGGTCTGCTAAACTAAGACGCTAGAGCCTAGATTTTGAATTTCCATTAGGGTACGAGTTCAAAATGAAAAAACTGAAAGTTTTGGTATTGCTTCTGCTGGCAATCGCGCTGATCAATTATATCGATCAAATGCAATACCTCACATTGGAAAACCTGAAGCTCAATCGAGACCGTCTGGAAGCTTTTTATCAGGCAAATACACTAACCATGATAGGAGGATATATAGCGGTCTACATTATGATTGGGTTGTTTTTGCTCCCCGGTACCACTTTTCTCAGTTTTGCGGCAGGGCTTATTTTCGGACCCTCATTGGGAGTGGGTATTGTGGTCATTGGCTCGACCTTGGGGGCAGCGCTTGCATTTTTGGTGTCTCGTTATTTGTTGAGGGATTGGGTGGAGGAAAAGTTTGGAAAGAAAGTCAGAGGTGTAAACGATAACTTATGCGAAAAACCTCTCAATAGTGTTTTATTCTTCAGATTGATTCCGCTATTTCCTTTTTTTGCTGTCAATATAGGTTTTGCCTTGTCGCAGGTTCCTTTAAAATATTTCTTTTGGGGGACTATGTTTGGGAAATTGCCCGCAACGTATATTTACACCAATGCGGGGAGTAATTTGGCAACAATCAATTCCTTTGCAGAAATTATGTCCATGAAGGTTCTTGGTTCCTTGTCACTTCTAGGTGTTCTAGCCCTTATCCCGGTTTTTTATAAGAAAATGAAAGCCTAAGAAGAATCTTAGAATTTTAGATTCTTTTCAACGCTTGACTGGAAGCTTCAATTAAGGTTAACTAACTTTTCTTTACTAAACTAAGAGATCAGAAGGAATTTATAATGGCAGAAAGACATAGAACACCAAAAATGGCGCAGTTCCTTAAAGACAATAAGGCGAGCCTTGAAGAATTTGGCAATCGCAAAGGTGAGAAGTATGTGCGTGAACCATGGATGCTAAAAGCCAACCCGGCTGCTGAACATACAGTTGAAATTGAGGTTGAAGACTGCCAGTGTGATGGTAATTAATAAAGATTGAGACTCACTCGGTTAGTTATCTTTTAGAGGCTCGATAGGGAAATATCGCGGTAGACGCCAATTTCAATCGGGCGTGGTCCGGTTAGGAAACAGTTTTTAGCACTTTCAAAAACCGCTGAAACTCCTCCTGCTTAATATCTCCCATATTGGCAATACGAAAAATACTTTCGCTCAGGTTTCCCTGCCCTGCGTAAATGACGAATCCGTTAGACTTTAATTCCGCGTGCAATTTTTCATAGCCCAGCCCCTTCGGTAGTTTTAATCCGGTAAGGCAATTACTGCGCCACCCTTCGGGAATTAAAAACTCCAAGCCAAGATTTTTGAATCCGTGACGCAAAAAATTAGCTGCATCACCATATCGTTTTATTCTTCCCGCTACCGTTTCTTCGATCAACTCATCGAGTGCGACATCGAGCGCGTAATGCGCTGGGATAGCCGGGGTGAAGAGCAGTCCCCCCGTTTCCTGAGCTTTGTGGTATCCCGTTAGATTGAAATAAAGAGTGCGTGCAGGAATTTTGATTAAGCGTGCCAAATCTTTTTTGCGGAACAAAACAAAAGATACCCCTGGCACTCCTTGTAGACATTTATTGGCGGTGCCGACTGCGAGGTCTATGGAGGAGAAGTCCATTTCATCTCCCGCAAGACTACTAATGCAATCGACCAAAAAAACTTTGCCATATTTTTTTGCCAGTTCGCCAACAGCCTGTAGTGGATTAAGTAGCCCGGTTGTTGTTTCGTGGTGAACTAGGGAAACTACTTCAATATCACTTTGCTTTTTTAAAATATTTTCGATGTCGTCCAGATTCGGCGGAACTCCCCAGTCGAGCTTGATAGTGTGACGATAAAAATTGTAAACATCGCAGAGTTTGCCGACGCGTTCGCCATAAACGCCGTTTTCGATGACCAGCATGGAGCGCCCTGAAGTTAAGGAAGACGATACCGCCATCTCCAACGCCGCAGTTCCCGATCCTGAAACCAGCACCGACGTAAATTCTTTGTCGATATCGAAGGCCTGTAGAAGTTTGCTGCGAATAGCGGCCATTAAATCAGTAAATTCTTTTTCTCGATGGCAGAGGTCGGGCAAGGCCATGGCCTGTCGCACTTTGTCTGTGATGTTGACAGGGCCGGGATTGAGCAAAACGGTTCGAGGCATGAGATATAATTGACTAAAAGTTTATAATTTTGACCAGTTTACCTTACGCAGAGACTTGCGTACACAGAGAAAATACATGCATTGCTATAGGCACCCTTCCTGTTTTAAACTCAAGAGGATGCGAAAATATTTCTTCATATTGGGACTGGCATTTCTGTTGATTGCCGATTTAGCAAACGCTGACTTTTCCAGCCTGACTCTTCCTCGTATTGTCTATGAGGGGGGTAACGACAATGCTCGCCCAGAGGCATTGAGAAGTCTGCTTGCCCAGATGGCGCGCCGCACATCGGTGGAGGTCAATCGCGAACCCATAGCATTGAAGCTTTCTGATCCGAACCTGTTTAAGTATCCCTTCATTTATCTGGGTGGAGATAAGGCGTTCGATCCTTTCCCAGAAAGTGAGTTGAAAATATTGCGCAAATATTTAAGCTATGGTGGGTTCCTTTTTATCGATGACAACTCCGCCGAACTCGATTCGGGGTTCGACCAATCTGTTAGGAAGCTGGTCGCGAAACTTTTCCCTCAAATGCCATTAAAGGATATTCCCCGTGACCATTCTGTGTTCCGGTCGTTTTATTTGCTCAATACCGTTTCAGGCCGAGCGATTATAAAATCACATTTAGAAGGCGTTTCGCTTAAGGGGCGAACCGTGCTCATATACTCGGCCAACGATCAGGCGGGTGCCTGGTCGCGGAATAAATTGGGCGACTGGAATTACGATATTATGGCCGGGGGGTATCGTCAGCGGCAATTATCTATAAGGCTTGGGGTCAATATCATCCTCTACGCATTGACGCTCGACTATAAGAAGGACATGGTGCATTTGCCGATCATTCTGGAACGTCTTCGCAGGTACCAATCGCCATGAACGGGTTAGAGAAAATTTCTGGGTTCGACCCTAATGACTACGACCAGTGGCAGGTGAACTGGGCACCGGAAGATCCGTGGTTGATTGCTATTTCCCTCGGCTTGATGATCCCTATTGCGCTTTGGTTTTTCTGGACCAGCCTGAGAAAGGTAGTTTCGAAACCACAAAAAGTTTTTCTTTTTCTGCTTCGTGTTGCCGCTTTTTCGCTTTTGCTCATTATTTTATTGCGTCCGGAATTGGAATTTAAGAAAAGTCATTCTCTGAAAAACCATATCGCAGTTTTACTCGATAACAGTAAAAGTCTTTCCATCAAGACTTTTCCTAAGGAAGTCCCAAGGATTGATCTCGTAAGGAAAACGCTGGACTCCAATAAGAAATATTTTGACCAGTTAAAAAAAGATTTTCAGATTGACACTTATTTTGTGTCCGATGGAGTCCAAAAAGTAAGCTCCGGATTGAAAGATTATCGGGCTCACCGCCCGTATACAGATTATCGTCGTGTTCTGGAAGAATTAAACAAGATTTATGAAAACAAATCGCTTCAAGGAGTATTTCTTTTTTCAGATGGGGCCGACTTGAGTCAAGAGTCTGGAGAAATATCGCCAGATATTTTGGAGTCGCTTGCAAAGATAAGCGGACCCGTACACACCCTGCAGGCAGGCAGTAATGATCAGTTCAGAGATCTGGCGTTGGAATCTGTTTCCGCTCCGGACTTGGGATTCGTCCAGCAGCCTGTGCGCTTATCGTTGACCGTGTTCTCATCCGCGCTGGGCAATCGTAATGTTCCCTTGGTGTTGAAAGAAGGCGATCGTATTCTTGTTTCGAAGATTATTGAAATTCGCGAAGACCAGAAAAAATATAAAGTGGACATGCAGTTCACGCCACGAAAAATTGGCAAACGTATTTATACTTTGAATCTGCCGCGTTTTGCCGAGGAGTCCATTCTTACCAATAATCAGAAAGAGTTTGAAGTTGATGTGGCGCGAGACCGAATACGCATCTTGCATTTAAACGGTCGTCCGTCATGGGACTCGCGATACCTGCGCGAAGTTTTAGCGAATAACCCCAGGGTAGATCTACTCTCGTTTTTTATTTTGCGCAACCTTGGCGACGATGTGGTTGCTCCAACATCAGAACTTAGCCTGATACCTTTTCCCTCCAATCTTTTGTTTGATGACTATTTAAGCTCTTTTGATCTGATTATTTTTCAGAATTTCAAGTATGAGCCTTTTATCGATAAAAAGTATTTATTGAATATTCGGAAGTATGTTGAAAAGGGCGGAGCTTTTTTGATGGTTGGTGGCGAGCTTTCTTTTCACGGCGGCAGCTATTCGCGCACCCCGATAGAAGACATTTTACCGGTGAGTTTCAAAGATGTTGCGACAAGTTTTATAGATAAAGAATTTCGCCCTAAAATCAGTGGTGATTATTCTAATCACCCGATTTTACGTTTGGAAAAAGAGTTGAATGAGGAGGTCTGGAATGCTCTACCACCCTTGCAAGGGGCGAACTTTGGGCTTATCGCTAATAAAGATGCCTATGTGCTACTTAAAAATGAATCCGAATCTCCGATTCTTGTGGCAGGTGAGTTTGGGGAGGGGAGAACTGCTTTGCTGGCTACCGATTCTTCTTGGAGTTGGGGTTTTGGAAAGGCGGGGGGTAGATATTTTCATCGATTTTGGAACAATGTCATTGACTGGTTGATTGCCGAGCCTGAAACACGTCGCCTGCAATTAGAGTCTGACAAGGAACGCTATTGGGAAGAAGAACAGGTTTTGATAAAATTTAAATTATTGAAGGAAAATTATCAACCGGCCATAAATATTATAGGTAAGTTGACCCTCTCTTCTCGTTCAGGCAAGGTCATCACAAAAGAGTTGAAGACAGATGAACTGGGTGGGCAAGTGTTTCCCTTTATTCCTGAACAAGCTGGGTTTTATGAGGCTGTGATAGAGATAGAAGGATTGCAGGAAAAGATTATGTTTTCTGTGTTGAAGGACAATGCAGAATTTGAAAAGCCTCTGGTGAACGATTTTGTCCTGAAAAAAATCGCCCAGGTTTCAGGCGGCCAATACCGGGTACTTGATGGTGCTAACGATTTAAGTGTGCTCCAGTTTGAGAACCCTGAAATAAAAGTTAAAAGCCATAGTCGACCTTTTTCTCTTTGGAAAAATTGGTGGGCTTATGGTCTCGTTGTCGGATTTTTGTTTATGGACTGGTGGCTCAGACGAAAAGCAGGGTTGAGTTGACTCGAGGTCAGCCTAACCATTTCCTTAACACAATCTTTACATTGCTTTAACCAAAGCTTCATTGTTAATTAGGGCTTTATCTTGTAAAATCAATTTGTGATACGGAAACTTCGTTTTACCTCCATCAATAAAACCCTTTCCAATTAAGAAAATTGTATTAAGAAATGGCAAAAATAGCTGAAAAAGATGGTTTGAATATACGCCAATGGGTGCGTGACCGGATTCTTTTCCTCGCGGTGGGAATATTCGTAATTGGTGCTGCGGGTTATATCGGCGCGGATAAAGTGTTTGACAGCCACAGCATCTGGTTTCACCCTGTCCGCGAATTCGCGTTGTTGATATCCCTGATCGGCGTGATTTCGCTTGGGTACGAGGTTTTCTTACGAGAGTTGACCTTCAACGAATATAAGGAAGCGTTGCAGGAAATTGTCAATCCCGATGCAGTTCGTTTGGGGATAAAAGGTATTTTTAAAAACCGTTCTGAACTGGCACAGGCTACTTCTTTCGAAGAATTGTTTGGAAGCGTGAAGAAAGAGGTTTTTATAGGGGGTTCTTCGCTGTTATCCATTTCGACTGCCAGCCGCGAACTGATCAAGGATAAAGTCCTTAATGGAATCAATGTTCGCTTGTTGGTTATGGATCCAAATTCCCCAGTGGTCGAGCTGATCACAAGGCAGGGCGGCGGTCGCCACACGTTTCTCAACGAAATTAAGACATCACTCCTTTTATTGCAAAAACTGTATCACGAAATTGAAGACGCGAACACGTCAGGAAAAGGTGAGTTGCGTGTCCACAGTTATGACAGCATCCCTTCTCATTCATTCATTTCAATTGATGCGCAAAACTCTTCCGGGATGATCATCGCCGATATTGGTCCTTACCTCGGGCGCAGTACGCCGCGACCGAGTATGCAGGTGGTCAATAAAAAGAACGGCATGTTCTGCTACTGGAAAGAGATGAACGATATCATGTGGGAAAGCAGTAAACCGGTAAAGATGGAAGCGGTCGATCCATCCGCAGTCGAAAGTAAGACTTTAGTTTTGGCGAGTGGAAGCAAAACAGAGTTTTACGATTCTGAAAGCGATAGTTGGAAGAAAGCTTCGGTTTGTCAAATGGGTAATGGCTGGCGCGGGATCAAAGGCGGCCAGTGGGTATGGGTTCGCGAAACCGTAACAAAAGAAGAAGCCATAACCGGCAGCCAGAAAAAACTCCGTCTGCAATTTAATCTGCCCATTGGAAGTGCGGGTTCTATCCACACGGCAGAAATGTTGCTGCGTTCCGACGACACCTGTCACATCACGGTGAACGATGTGCGCTTGTTGCAGGAATATGGTGGCGCCGAATATCCCGATCCTTTCCTCATCGATATTGACCAATATGTCCATACTGGAGATAATACCATAACCTTCGATTTGGTCAGCTACGCCAAGCCCGATGCAAAAGCCCCGGAAGATAATCCAACCGGTATCCTCTACCGCCTCCAGGTCGAATACTCCTAATAAATTTTGGTGTTTTTATTTGTAATTAACGGGCAGAGATTCGTGTGGGATTTGCAATTTTCAAGTCAGCCTCATCACGCAAATAAAGCGGGTAGTCCAAATTTCCTAGTCCAGCCAACTTATTTTAAACAAAGGGTTAAATCCTTCCTCATCGCGCTGGTTTTGGGCGCTATCTCACCGTAAATCAATTATTGACAGGGTAGGGCAGACTGCTATAATCTCGACTTCTATGGCCTTTTCGTCTCAGGTTTGTGGCTAACATATTATAGTTGCAAGGCTAAAGGGTTTTTGGGGAGGGCGGTTCGGGTGGCTTATTGCCGCCTATATAATATAGTAACGTTCCTTCTGTTTATCTGTCGAGGTTGGCGGGGTGCTTTAAATGGCTGAATATTTTTATATTTCATTGTTCGCGGTTGTTGCCCTCGTGGTGATTGGTGCCTTATTGGCATTATCCACTTTTCTTGGTCCACGCAACCCGACTCCGGAAAAATTATTGCCTTACGAGTGTGGCATTGTGCCAACGGAAGAAGCCAAGGGCAGGTACCCTGTACGTTTTGCTACCATCGCAATGCTTTTCATCATCTTCGATGTGGAGGTGGTGTTCATGTATCCGTGGGCAGTGGCATTGGGAGAACTCAAACTTTTCGGTTTGATTGAAATGCTTATTTTTATAATTATTCTGGGAATCGCATACGTCTACATTTGGGGACGAGGAGGATTAGAATGGGATTGATTGATCAAGCGGTCGATGCTTTAGAGACCGAAGTAAATAATTTAAAGTCAAATGTTAAGGACGCTGTGGAGGCGATGGACCATGAGTACTCCGGCTCCCTATACGATACAATTTTAACCACCAAGCTAGGAAAAGTGGTTGGTTGGGCACAGAAAAATGCTCTTTGGCCGGCTACCTTTGGTTTGGCGTGTTGTGCTATTGAAATGATGGCAATGGCAAATTCTCGATGGGATGCCGCGCGTTTTGGTGCGGAGGTTTTTCGCGCTTCGCCGCGTCAAGCCGACTTGATGATTGTGTCGGGCCGGGTTTCGCAGAAGATGGCTCCTATCCTCAAGCAGATTTACGATCAGATGCCAGAACCCAAATGGGTTATCTCGATGGGGGCTTGTGCTTCCTGCGGGGGTATCTTCAATAATTATTCGATTGTGCAGGGAGTGGATCGTGTTGTGCCAGTTGATGTTTATGTTCCGGGATGTCCTCCCGGTCCCGAAGCATTGCTCTATGGCGTTATCAAGCTCCAGGAAAAAATTATGATGGAAGCTGGCACGGACAAGGCCAAGAAGAGGGCTGCATGACGAGCGAAGAAATTATAGAGAAGGTGAAGGCGGAGCTTGCCGATGCCATTCAGGGTGCGGATTTACCGCAAGGTGATGCGGTAATTTTTGTTGCGCCGGATTCCTGGCATGCTGTTGCCGAATTTCTAAAGAACGATGCGGATTTGAAATTCGACTACTTCTCTGATGTGCGCGGTGTTGACTACCTGCTTGAAGAGCGGGAGCCACGCTTCGAATCGGTTTACCAGCTTTATTCCATCGACCATCAGCATTCTATACGAGTGCGTGTTGGTATAGATGAAGAGAACCCTTCGGTTCCGACAGTTTCGGACCTATGGAAAGGGGCTCTCTACCCCGAACAAGAATTGTTCGATATGTTTGGCATCAATGTTGATGGTCATCCGACGATGGAGCGTTTGATTATGCCTAAAGACTGGGAAGGCTTCCCATTAAGAAAAGATTATCCGTTAACAACTGAGACCGTCACTTTTTCCTATAACAGGGGTTTTAAAAGTGACTTGGTTAAATCGAAACCACCGACTCGATAGGGTGACTTGTGAGTGTAACTGACCAAGGATTACTGCATCGCGATAAAGACACGATGACCCTCAACATGGGTCCACAACACCCGAGTACCCACGGGGTGTTTCGTGTCATTCTTGAGATGGATGGCGAGGTGGTCCAAACCGCTGAACCAGAAATCGGTTATCTGCATACGGGTATCGAAAAAACTTCCGAAAATAAACGTTATGGGCACGTTATCCCAATGACGGATCGGTTGGATTATCTCAATCCGCCTGGCAATAATCTTGCCTTCTGTCTTACTACGGAAAAACTTTTAGGCGTTGAAATTCCCGATCGTGCAAATGTTTTGCGCGTCATCATGTGCGAGCTTTCCCGCATTGCCAGTCATCTTGTATGGTTGGGAACGCATGCACTAGATATTGGTGCGATGACGGTGTTCCTATATTGCTGGCGAGAACGCGAGATGATTCTTGATCTCAATGAGGAGATTTCTGGAGTCCGCATGATGACGAGTTATATTCGCATCGGCGGAGTTGCTAAAGACGCGACTCGACCCTGGTTAGATGGTATCCGCGATTTCATCGAATATTTTCCAGCAAAAGTTGATGAGTATGAAAGACTGCTCACCAAAAACCCTATCTGGCTTGACCGTACGGAGGGAATCGGTGCTTTTACAAGAGAAGAGGCGATCAACTGGAGTTTTAGTGGTCCTGCATTGCGCGCATCGGGAGTGAACTGGGATATTCGCAAAGCTCAACCTTATAGTGGTTATGACAATTATAATTTTGATGTGCCGGTTTTAAACAACGGCGATATTTTTGATCGCTACCGTGTTCGAGTCGAAGAGATGCGGCAGAGTCGCATCATAATTAAGCAAGCGTTGGAACGTCTTCCCGAAGGCCCTTACAAGACTCCAGATAATAAAGTTTCGTTACCACCACGGGAAACACTCCACACCAGTATGGAAGCTTTGATTCATCATTTTAAACTGGTGTCGGAAGGAATCAGTGTGCCTGTAGGTGAAACTTATGTGCCGATCGAAGGCGCAAGAGGCGAAGTCGGATTTTATATTGTTAGCGACGGAACCAATGTTCCGGCACGCGTTAAACTCCGAGCGCCTTCTTTCATGGCGATTCCGGGGATGTGTAAAATGATGGAAGGGTGTTACATAGCAGATGTGGTAGGGATTATAGGCAGTATCGATATTGTTATGGGAGAGGTAGACCGTTAGCCCGGGCAATGTGAATAATCGGGATTGTTAAATTTGAAAACAACTGATCTGCATTCGGAGTTTGTGTGTGGGCTGTGGAAATTTTGCAGGGAAATATAAAGATGTCGGAATATAAATTTTCAGAAGATCAGGAAAAAGAGATAGCTACCATTTTTGCGAAGTATCCGGTCAAAACATCGGCGTTGTTGCCGTTGTTGACCCTGGTGCAACGGGCAGATCAATTGGTGAAACCGGAAGCGATGGTTGCGATCGGCAAGAAGCTGGATGTCTCGCCGGCCTATGTTCAGTCGGTTTTGTCTTTTTATACGATGTACCACACTGAGAAAGTGGGGAAGTATATGATCCTTTTCTGTATCAATATTAGTTGTCAATTGAACGGCAGTGACAAGCTTCTTGAGCACACTGCAAAAAAGTTGAATATCAAGGTGGGGGAAACCACATTTGACGAAAAATTTACTTTGCATCGCGAAGAGTGTCTGGCCGCTTGTACTGAGGCACCGATGATGCGGGTTAATGATACTTATTATGGAAACCTGACCGAGCAGCGTATCGATCAGATTATTGATTTATTGGATTGATTTATGACGCAGATTTTATTTAAAGATATTAATAAAGAAGGCCTTCATACGATGAAGGTGTATGAAGAGTTGGGTGGCTATCAGTCTTTGAAAAAAGCGTTCGCCCAAAAACCGGATGAAATCATTGCGGACGTTAAGGCTTCTGGCTTGCGCGGACGCGGTGGAGCCGGGTTCCCAACTGGGTTGAAATGGAGTTTTCTCGCTAAGGATGTTTTCCCGCGTTATCTTTGCTGTAATGCGGATGAGTCGGAACCGGGAACCTGTAAAGATCGCGAGTTGTTACTTAAAAATCCACACCTGCTTATTGAGGGAATGATCTTATGTTCCTACGCCTGTCAGATTGAAACGGGTTATATCTATATGCGCGGCGAGTTTCACGACCTGAGTTTTATTATGGATAAGGCACTCGAAGAAGCGCACGCAAAAGGTTATCTGGGTAAAAATATTTTAGGAACGGGATTCAATCTGGATATTCATACACATCTCGGCGCGGGGGCTTATATTTGTGGCGAAGAGTCGGCGTTATTAAACTCTCTTGAAGGTGGACGTGGTGAGCCGAGGATGAAACCACCTTTCCCTGCAGTCGAAGGGTTGTACTCAAAGCCCACGGTTATCAATAATGTCGAAACACTCTGTGTTATCCCTTACATCGTTAATGAAGGCGCGGAAAAGTATGCGTCTTTTGGGACGGAGAAAAGCAAAGGCACCAAGCTGGTGAGTGTTTCCGGGCATGTGAAAAAACCGGGAAACTATGAAATTGAAATGGGAACTCCGACGAGCGAACTTATTTATAATCTGGCGGGTGGAATTAGAAATGACAACAAGCTCAAAGCTTTTATTCCCGGTGGCTCTTCTGTTCCCATGTTGCCAGCGGATAAGGTAGACACGCCTTACGATTATGAATCATTAGCGGCGGCAGGCACCATGCTGGGTTCGGGGGCTTTGATCGTTATTGATGATAGTGTCAATATCGTCGAGACCACTCTACGCCTGATCAGTTTTTATATGCATGAGTCCTGTGGAAAATGTACACCCTGTCGTGAAGGCACTCGCTGGCTCTATCAGATTGTTGAGCGCATAATGCAGAACAAGGGGCAGCTGGAATATATCGAAAAGCTGGAAGATATTTGCGGCAATATGTCGTTTAAAGCTTTTTGTCCGTTGGCAGATGCTTGTGTGGCTCCGGTAGTGAGTAGCATTAAGCATTTTCGCTCGGACTATGAAGAATATTTTAAGAATGTTGGCGTATCGTAATGATAACGGCTACTTATAATTTTTGGGGAACTCATGTCTGAAGTTACTTTAACGATTGACGGAAAATCGGTCACGGTTCCTAAAGGGACGAAAGTGGCAGACGCGGCTAAACAGGTCGATATAGATATTCCTGTCTTCTGCTATCACGAAAAAATCGGTCCGCTGGGTTGTTGCCGCATGTGTCTGGTTGAGGTGGAAAAAATGCCGAAGCTGATGACTGCCTGCACGATGGACGTGGCTCCCGATATGGTGGTTAGAACGACAACGGAAAAGGTTGAAAAAGCGCAGAAGGGAGTTCTCGAATTCACGCTTCTCAATCATCCTCTCGATTGCCCGGTATGTGACAAAGGCGGTGAATGCCCGCTTCAGGATAATACGTTTAAGTATGGTCCTCCTGATACACGTATGGAATTTCATCGCGCTAATAATGTCAAGGCAGCGCCGCTTAGTCCGGTCATCACTATTGATCGGGAACGTTGTATTGCTTGCCAACGTTGCACCGCCTACAGCGAGCGCATTGAGCAGGGGCAAGGTTTGGTTATGCTGAACCGGGGATTTTATAACGAGGTTAATACCTTCAATAACGAACCTTATGATACGCGGTATTCTGGAAATGTTATTGATATCTGCCCGGTAGGGGCTTTGACCAATACCGATTTTCGTTTCAAGGCACGCACTTGGGACTTGACGAACCATGACACTTTATGTGCGCATTGTGGTGTTAACTGTAATATCACTGTCGGTACGCGGTTGAATAAATTGATGCGCATTGAAGCGCGGCCCAATGATGCTGTGGATGATGGTTGGATTTGTGACAAAGGGCGCTGGGGTCATAATTTCATGGAAAGCCAGAACCGGATAACTGCAGCCAGAGAAAATAGTGTTGGTGCAACTCAACCCACTTCCTTCCCGAACTTTCCTATTGATGCACCTACTGAGCATGCTGCTGAAAAAGTGGCAGAAGCTTTCAAGAAAATTGTCGATGAACACGGCCCAGATAGTGTTGGTTTAATTGGCTCTGCTTATGCGACGAATGAAGAAAGCTATCTCTATCAAAAAATGTTCCGATTGCTGGGAACGAATAATATCGACCATAAAACATATCAGGACACTCCGGGGTTACCGATCGATCATTATGATATTGAGCAGATCGAAAGTTCTAATATCGTTTTGTTGATCGCTAGTGACCCGACCGAAGAGTTGCCGATTCTCGATTTAAGAATCAAGAAAGCTGTTACCAACAGTGGAACACGGCTTCTTTGCTTAAACGATCAGGACACGGCGTTGGATAAATATGCCGACCAGAAAGTGAAATACAAAGTCGGATCAGAAGCATCGGCAGTAGATGCGCTGGCAGAAGGATTGGCCCGTGAATTGGGAGATGCTATTGAGTTTTCAGCTGCACTCGATCAAACGGGAATTTCTGCAGATGAAATGAAGGCGCTGGTGGAAGCGGTGAGGTCGAGCATGAAAGTTTGCGTGGTTTATAATCCCGCCGCGCTTTCAGGCGATGTAGGGCTCAGAGTCAAACGCCTGCTTCAAGTGATCTCCAAAATTCCCACAGTTGAATGTGGAGCGATACCCGTTGCACCGGCCACCAACGCAGTCGGTGCCATGGATATGGGACTGGTTCCCGATTTTTATCCTGGAGGTGTTTCGGTGACGGATACAGAACAGGTCAAAAGCTTGTGGGGAGAAAACGCACCAACGCAGGCCGGGTTATCGGCTTTGGAAATGATTGCGAAAGCAAAAAGCGGTGAGTTAAAAGCATTATTGGTGCATCGGTCGAATCCTGCAGTGGATTTTCCTGGGGGAGCGCAGGTTGTTGAAGCTCTTAAGAATCTGGATTTGTTGGTTGTCCACGATATGTTGGAAACGGAAACAACTCAACTTGCGAAAATCGTTCTACCTTCTAATGGCCCGGGTTTCGATGAAGGTACCACCACCAATATTGGCGGTAGGGTGCAAGCGAGAAGAAAATCTTTGGACACGAATCATATTGCAGACTGGAAGCTGCTCAGCGTGATGTTGAAAACGCTGGGAGATGAAACGGATTACCCGCGAGCGGCGAAAGTATTGGATGAAATCTCTAAAAAAGTCCCTGGCTATCAGGGAATAAATATCAGAGGCGTAGGTAAGTCGGGATTGAATCGCGAAAAAGTTTCATGTGAAGAAATCTCTATTGGTAATGCGAATATTGACAGTAGCGGTAAGTTGCGTTTGCGTATTGCTAACTATTTATTTGCTCACGATAAAATTTTAGATGCTTCATCGAAGCTTGCGCATCATTTCAAAGCCTCTATGGCTTTCCTTAATGAAAAGGACGCGGGAAGTATGAAGGTGGGCGATGGAGATGCCGTTCGTATCCTTGGAAATGGAATGGAAATAAACGCCGAGGTTAAGGTGGATAATCGCTGCCTAGCTGGAGGTGTGGTGGTGCCAAGAATTTCTAATGAGCAGGGTGTTAATGGACTGGAGAATCTTGATGGCAGTCCTGCCTGGGTAAGTATTGAGAAAATTTGATTGTTATTTTTTGGAGTGAATGGATTTGGATTGGGTCACTGAATTTTTAAATGAGTTGTGGGGTTTCACCGTTCAGTCATTGACCGACAACGTTCTTTTAATTGTTGGAAGCGTTAAGGCTATAGTGATTGCTGTAGCGGTCATGTCTGTTGTGCCGGCTTTGGTCTGGCTTGAGAGAAGATTAATGGGACGATTTCAGGTGCGTCTTGGTCCTAATCGTGTAGGCCCATTTGGTTTTGGTCAGCCTATGGCAGATACGATTAAACTGCTTTTTAAAGAATCGATCATTCAGTCTTCGGCAGACAAGTTTTTGTTTCACCTGGCTCCTGCGGTGGTCGTGTTTACAGCTATCGTTGCATTCGCGGTGATTCCCTTTGGTGCGCCTTTTGAAGTTTTCGGTCAGAGAATCGAGTTATGGGGTGCCAATGTTAATAGCGGTATCCTATTTGTTTTCGCTATTTCGGGAATGGGTATTTATGGAATGGTGCTGGCCGGATTGTCTTCCAATAATAAATATTCGTTGATGGGCGGCTTGCGTTCCTCAGCGCAAATGATCAGTTATGAATTGACGTTAGGACTTTCTGCATTGAGCGTCATTATTCTCACGGGCTCTTTGAGTCTGATTGATATGGTGGAGGCTCAGGAGACAGTGCCTTTTATTCTCATTCAACCGCTGGCGTTTCTTTTGTTTTTTATTGCTGGAGTGGCAGAGACCAACCGCGCTCCCTTTGACTTGCCGGAAGCGGAGCAGGAGTTAGTCGCCGGATTTCATACGGAATATACTGGGATGAAATTCGCCATGTTTTTCATGGGCGAATACATCAATATGGTGACTATGAGCGCTTTGGTTACTATATTGTTTTTAGGCGGATGGAATTCGTATGGAATTCCGATTTGGCCAATTGTTGCTTTTGCCGGAAAAGTACTTTTCCTTTTATGTGTTTTTATCTGGTTACGTTCAACATTTCCAAGAATACGTTATGACAGGTTGATGACGTTTGGTTGGAAAGTTCTGCTGCCTTTATGTTTGTTAAACCTTTTGATCACCGGAACCATCAAGGTGTTGTGACCTATTATGTTGCAGGCTACTTTTGCGGGTTTTAAAAATTTATTAATTGGAATGAGTGTGACGTTTCGCAATATGTTGACGAAACCGGTTACTATCGAATATCCAGAAGTCAAACGCACGATGCCGAAGCGGTATCGCGGCCGTCATTTTCTCAATCGAGATGAAGAAGGTCTGGAACGTTGTGTGGGTTGCAGTCTATGCTCCATCAATTGTCCTGTGGGTTGCATTCATGTTGTCTCAGCAGAAAACGACCCGGAAAATCCTGTATCCAAAGGCGAGAGATATGCCGAGGTTTACGAAATCAATCTTTTACGATGCATCTACTGTGGTTATTGTGAAGAAGCCTGTCCTGTAGATGCGGTGGTTTTGCGCGAGCATTACGAACTTGCGGATTACGACCGGGATAATTACATCATGGAAAAGCAGGATCTTCTGGTGTATCCGGAACCGAACAAGTTTAGAGTCAATATTCTGGGCAACACAGAACGTATAAACAAGTAGAGGAGTGGATGTGTGTTTGATTTAGCGACTGTTTTCGAGTTCACGCGCGATACAGTAATTCTTACAGTAGGTATAACAGCAGTGCTTGCCAGTCTGGGAGTGATTTTGTGTTCCTCACCGATTTATTGTGCGCTCTATTTGATCAGCCACATGATTTGCCTTGCCCTGCTTTTTCTTCTTTATAACGCAGAGTTTTTGGCTGTGGTACAGATTATTGTTTACGCCGGAGCGGTAATGATTCTCTTCTTGTTCATCATCGCGTTACTGGGAGGGAGGAAAGAAGTTCAAGAGAACTCATTGGAGCGCTCTATTGCATTCGGACTTATTTTTACTCTACTAGGGGAATTGTATTTGTCGGCAACAGTAGGTCCGACGAAACAGATCGAAGGAACAATCAATTCCGAAATGTTTGGTACCGCGAAAGCAATTGGATTGGAATTGTTTTCCAAGCACATTGTGGCTTTTGAACTGGCTTCGGCTGTGCTTCTGGTCGCTGCGGTAGGTGTTATTTGTCTGGCAAAGTTTTCCTTCACTCCTTTAAAAAGGCGATAAATATGGGTCAGGAATTTGTTTTGCTAGTGAGTGCATCGGTGTTTTGCATCGGAGCCTGTGGATTTGTCATTCGCAAAAATCCGTTGATCATGTTTATGTCGGTGGAGTTGATGCTCAATTCGGTGAACTTTCTTCTGATCACTTATTCGAGTTTTTTAAACTCTCTCGATGGCCAAATTTTTGCTTTGTTTATTATGACCGTTGCCGCCGCCGAAGTAGTGGTAGGACTGGCTATTATTCTTACAATTTTCCGCACCCGGCATGAAATGGATGTGGATCATATCGATGCGCTGAAAGGGTAATCTTTGTCAAGTAGCTGGCTCATTTTATTATTTCCTCTGGCGGGATTCATCTTCCTTAGTTTGTATGGAGAGCGAATCTCAAAGGCTCTGGCCGGCTGGATCGGTTGCGGTGTTGTAGGTGCGTCTTTTCTCGCATCTCTGGTGGCGTTGAGTGATTTGCTTTTTATGCCTGCGGAAGAACGAGTAGGCCGGGTTCATGTGCTCTATCAATGGATATCGGCGGCATCTTTTAAACTAGATTTTGCCATTCTGGTTGACCCACTTTCTGTTTTCATGTTCCTGATTGTTACGGGTGTCGGTTTTGTGATCCATGTGTACTCAGTCAGTTATATGCATGATGATCCCGAGTATTCACGGTTTTTTGCTTATTTAAATTTGTTCATTTTTTCTATGCTGGTGCTTGTAGCGGCGGCGGATTTCTTTTTCCTTATTGTAGGTTGGGCTTTGGTCGGTCTGGCTTCTTATCTCTTAATTGGGTTCTGGAAAGAGAAGACCAGCGCGGTACTTGCGGCGCGTAAGGCATTTGTTATGAATGTGATTGGCGATGTCGGTATGGTTATTGCGGCATTTGCGATTTTCGAATCTTTCGGTACCTTGAGTTTTGTTGAAGTTTTTGCAGCTGCTCCGGGAACGTTTCGCCCGAATGACGACCAAATTCTTTTAATCACTCTATTACTGCTTGTGGGTGCTTTCGCAAAGTCTGCACAGCTTCCGCTACATACTTGGTTACCTGATGCGATGGAAGGGCCTACTCCTGTCAGTGCCTTGATTCATGCCGCAACCATGGTTACCGCCGGGGTTTATCTTATTGCGCGTTGTCATGTTTTGTATGAGTTGGCACCTTACACGATGTATCTCATTGCCGGTGTCGGTGTGTTGACCGCAGTGTTTGCAGGCACCATGGGAATGGTTCAATACGACATCAAACGAGTGATTGCTTATTCCACCATGAGCCAATTGGGCTATATGTTCCTTGCGATGGGACTGGGGGTTTACAGTTTGGGTATGTTCCACCTGATGACACACGCGTTTTTTAAGGCTTTGCTTTTTCTTGCTGCGGGCAGTGTTATCCACGCATTGGATGGAGAACAGGATATTCGCAAGATGGGCGGACTCCAAAAAATTATGCCTTTGACACACGCGACTTTTTTAATCGGTGCTCTGGCTTTGGCCGGATTCCCTCTTACGAGTGGATACTTTAGTAAGGAAGCCATCATTCTCAGTTCTTATCACGAAGATATGGGAAATTTTGTTTTCTGGGCAATAGCAGTTCTCACCGCGGGCATGACGGCATTTTATATTTTCCGTGTTTATTTTTATACGTTCATAGGTAAGACAAGGAGTCCTGAGGCACACCCTCATGAATCGCCCCTTCTGATGGTTTTGCCTTTACTTATTTTAGCTACTTTAGCTTTGGGTGGCGGAGTGCTGGGGCCATGGGTCGATGAATTCTTGGGGCCTGTATTTGGTCGCGAAGTGCATCACCACCATGATGGAGCTTTGGAAACGATCGCTCTCTTTGTAGGCATAGGGGGTATCGTAACCGCTGCATTGCTTTATTTTACAGGCAAAAAGCGGATGGAATTAGTTAAAGAGGCATTTGCTCCCCTTTACGATTTGTTATTTAATAAGTATTATATTGATGAAATTTATGACTTGTTGATTGTGAAACCTACCAAAGCTATTGGTGCTTTTTTAGAAGAAAAAGCTGAAAAGGAGGGGATAGACTTTGCCGTAGATCAGATAGGATTTCAGATCAAAGAAGTGAGTCGCGGGATCAGTGTCTGGCAGTCGGGCAGAGTGCGTAATTATGCGCTAAATATGATTGCTGGAATGGTGGTCATTTTATTATTTGTAGTTTTCCTGTAGAGAAGAATGTTATCCCTCATCATTTTGATTCCTCTGGTTGCAGCACTGTTGCTGATTTTTGTTTCCAGAGATAATACCCGTCTTATTAAGACAATTGCCATAGGTGCGGCTTCGGCCACCTTGATCGTCTCTTTGTGGGTGCTGGCTTCTTTTGATATGGGTAATCCGCAAATGCAGTTTGTGCAGAGTTTGCATTGGGTACCTGCGTTGCATATCAATTACCTGGTGGGGGTTGATGGTATCAGTTTATGGATGGTTGTGTTGACGGCATTTCTCGGCATGATATCAATTCTACTCTCATTGAAGCAGGAAAAAAGTCTGAGAAATTTTGTCGCTCTGATGCTAGCTCTGGAAGCCGGAACACTTGGTGTTTTCCTGGCATTGGATACCATTTTGTTTTATGTGTTCTGGGAGTTAATGCTGGTTCCAACCTACTTCATCATTGGTATTTGGGGTGAAGGACGTCGTGTGTATGCGACGATGAAGTTTGTGATCTTCACATTGGTGGGTAGCCTATTGATGTTGGTTGCGATCCTTTCCTTAACGATGGTGCATTATGGTGCTACGCATGATGTGACGTTTGATCTACGTATTTTGACTCTTACTCACATCGATCCCTCCATGCAGATATGGATGTTCCTATTCTTTTTTGTGGCGTTCGCGATTAAGATCCCTGTCTTTCCTCTGCATAGCTGGTTACCACACGCCTATGTAGCATGCCCGATTCCCGCATTGATACTTTTAACAGGTGCGATGTCTAAAACCGGGGCTTATGGTTTTTTACGCTTTTGCCTACCGCTCTTTCCAGATGCCGTAGAGAGTATGGCTCTAGTTATAGGGCTCATGGCCGCAGCAGGAATGGTTTACGGGGCTTGGATTGCTATTGCACAAAAAGATATAAAGGCATTGGTAGCCTATTCGAGCATCAGTCATCTAGGCTTTATTGTATTAGGAATTTTTGCTCGAAATGAAGAAGGCATTGAAGGCAGCATTTTACAAATGCTCAATCACGGAATCATAGCTTCGGCCCTATTTATAATTGTAGGATTTATTGAAATAAGAATGGGCACACGAAACCTTACAGAGTTGCGCGGACTCAGCAAATCCATGCCGGTTCTTTATGGAACGTTTATGCTCGTCATGCTGGCCGCGCTAGGATTACCCGGCTTGAACGGGTTCGTAGGCGAATTCTTGATATTGATGGGAGTCTGGACCTCTCATCTATTGTCAAGCCTGTCCGGCATTTTGGTGCTGATGGGTGGACTATCAATTGTATTTGCATCTATATACATGCTTTATATGTTTCAGGGAACCATGCAGGAAAATTCCAACTCTAAAAATGTATCGGACATTAATTCTGGTGAATTCAAACTTCTACTTCCTGCCTGCCTTTTGATCTTGTTGATTGGGTTGTACCCAAAACCCTTCATCGATCGCGTGTCTCCTTCCGTTGAATCGTTGTTGCACCTTGAGAAAACCGTCAATTTAGATGCGGAAAAAGATAGCGCCCAGCATTAGGCGTAATACTTAACTCACAGCGAGACATTGTTCAACGAGAACAACACATTTTAATCCCGGATTCCAATTTATGAAATTTGGAGAAAAAATCGTAGAGGGTGTGTTTCTGGAAAGACCGAATCGATATCTTGCGCGGGTGGAAATCGAGGGTAAAGAAACTCTGACGCATGTTCCCGATCCTGGCAGGTTGCCTGGTTTATTGCTTGCAAATCGTAAAGTCATGCTCGTGCATCAACCCAGCGAAAAAAGAAAAACAGATTATACGCTTGTTCTTGTTCGGCATGGATCGATCTGGGTATCAACATTTCCGGCGTTTGCAAATTCTTTGGTGGCGAATGGATTGATGGAACAATCTCTTCCTTTTCTTTCGGGCTATTCCAGCTTTGCCAGTGAGGTCAAGGCTTGTAATAGTAGATTCGATTTTCGATTGGGCTTTCCAAAAAACTCCGCTTATGTGGAAGTGAAATCAGTGAGTCTGGTGGAAGACGGAATTGGAAAGTTCCCCGATGCACCGACAAAGAGGGGCATCAAGCATGTTAAAGAGTTGATAGAGTTTTGTGGTAAAGGCTATCGCACCGCAGTCTTGTTTGTGTCGCAGAGGTCAGATACAAAATCGATAACCTGCAACGATGATATTGATCCTGAGTTTGGTAAGTACTTGCGACTAGCGGAAGAAAAGGGTGTGGAGCTTTATGGGATAAATTGCAAGGTGACACCCACCACCATTTCTCTAAATGAACCCATTGAAGTGGTTCTATAGTTGGATTTTAGTTCAAGTAGGAATCGATTTTTGGAATCACGACCCAGGTATCTTTAAGCTTTATCCATTCTTGTGTCACTATAATGGTTTTCAACTTGGTGCTGGGCAGGATGGTAACTTGATAACGTATCGTTACTTCACTTCTGTTGAAATCTTCTGCAGAATCAGAAGGAGTAAGACGAACCGGCTGATCGTCTTTGAAGAGTTTTAAATCGAGGGTGGTATTTTCTAAAAAAGTAGTTTTTTTAGAAACCTCTAATGATTTCTGCAGAAAATCTTTAAGAAGATCTGGATGGACGAATCGTGCCGCCCGGGCAAACGCCTTGCTTTCGAACTCAAAATTGAAAGCTTGGATTTTTATATCCAGCTCTTTCTGGCTTTGTTTAAAGGGATCCAGGGTTCCACAGGAAACGATAAGCATATAAAGAAAAAAAAACTTAATGCGGTGTTTACCTATCAAATTGTTCATGAGGAGTTTTAGCCGAGGATTGGGTTTTTTAGTGCAGGAAAAAAACTTTTTCAGTCATTTAAAGTATAGATTATTTCTTTCATCCCCGCCAGTGTGAATGCATTTGGTTTTTTATATTAAATACTTAGGGAAATATTGTGAAAAGAAAACCAGAAGTAAGAAGAAGGAGCGCTTCTCCTAATAAAAAGACAATTACCTTATGGGATCAAGCCTCGCGCTGGTATGACACGTTGGTAGGTGCGCAAGGCACCGATTTTCAAAAAGATATTATTATGCCAGGTGTGTTTGAAATGTTGAGTCCCAAGAAGGGTGACAGAATACTTGATCTAGCTTGTGGACAAGGGGTTTTTTCACGATTTCTGTCGCAAAAGGGAATGCATGTCGAAGGGCTTGATTCTTCTGCTGAGCTTATCAACCATGCGAAATCCCGTTCAAATTCTAAGATACGTTTTCGTGTTGGAGATGTGTCGGATTCAACAAACTTTGCAAAAGACCGCTTCGATGGAATGGCCTGCTTGATGGCCATACAGAATATTGAAAATATGGAAGCTTTATTTGAAAATGCTGCAATTGGATTAAAACCTCAAGGTTATTTTGTTGTGGTGATGACGCATCCCTGTTTTCGAATACCAAGGCAGACTCATTGGGGGTGGGATGATGAGAAAAAAATTGAATATAGAAGAGTAGATCATTATAGAACTGAGACAAGTGTGCCTATCCTTACACCTCCTTTTGCAGATGAAAACTCCTTTACCCTCACCTATCACCGTCCTCTTGAAAGTTATGTTACGGCGCTTTCGAGCGCAGGGTTTGCTGTCGACGGGCTGGAAGAGTGGATATCAAATAAAAAGAGTCAGCCAGGAAAAAGAGCAAAAGCCGAAAACCGTTCACGAAAAGAGATACCTCTCTTTTTGGCTTTGCGCGCCAAATTGATTGCGTAAAAGAATTTATGAAAAGTTATAGCTACGAACTTCCCGAACAAGGGAGACTGCTTTCGATGATTCGAGAAAATTTGCTGAAGGTCGGTGAAGAATGGCGAGAGATTGCGGATTATATGCTCGAAGGACATGTTGAGTATAAACCGCTACAAAGTAATCCAATGCGGTCGGGAACCCAGTTTGTGTATCAAAGGGCTCGATTGAACCTGACCTTGTATTTCCCAGAAAAAATATTCAATCGTTTCATGGGGTGGATGGACTCCGGAAAAGTTGAATTGCTAAGAGCCGTTATTCAGTCCTCACTACCAAAGCGGTCTGGCTATGATATCTACGAGTTTAAGATTCACGGAATTATAGGTGACCCATAGAGGTTTAACGAAAATATCTATGTTGCCATGTCCTGCCAGGAAAAGGCAAATGGAATGTCTTCTTCAATAGCTTGTCGGATGTTTTTCATCCAGTTCTGATAGAACGCCGAGTTGTGTACTGTAAGAAGATTCATCGCTAAAATTTCTCCCACCATTATTAGATGCCGAAGATACGCACGCGAATAATTTTGACATGTGTAGCACGGGCAATTTGAATCAATAGGTTCTGGGTCATTTTTATATTGAGCATTCCTGATATTGATTTTCCCATCAGTAACAAACAAATTTCCATTTCGGGCATTGCGGGTGGGTATGACACAGTCGAACATGTCGACTCCCATTGCACTGCAAGTCAATAGGTTTTCAGGGGTTCCGACACCCATCAAATATCGAGGCTTTAATTTGGGTAGCAGAGCCGCTGTTAGCTCTGTCATATCGTTCATTAAATGTTTTTCTTCTCCCACGCTCAATCCACCAATCGCATAACCGGGAAAGTCTAGTGCAGTAATTTGTTCTGCGCTTTCTTTGCGTAAGCTGGGGTGCATTCCCCCTTGTACAATTCCAAATAGAGATTGATTTTCGGTTTGCAGCGCATCTTTGCATCTTCTCGCCCAGCGGGTGGTGAGTTGCAGAGACTTTTGAGTTGTTAAAATATCTGAAGGGTAGGGTGTAGGTTCATCAAAAGCCATGATGATATCTGCGCCCAATGCTTTTTGTATTTCTATAGCCTTTTCCGGAGAAATAAAATGGCTGGAACCATCAATATGTGATTTGAAGGTCACCCCTTCTTCAATTACCTTTGTCAGCTTATTCATACTAAAAACCTGATAGCCACCGCTGTCTGTAAGGATAGGGTGGTGCCAGTTCATGAACTTATGGAGCCCACCCAGTGACTGAATCAACTCATGTCCTGGTCTCAAATAAAGGTGATAGGTATTCCCGAGAATGATTTGAGCGCCGATGGATTGCAAATTTTCTGGTGTCATGGCTTTAACCGTTGCCTGAGTACCAACGGGCATAAAACAGGGGGTATTGATTTTTCCATGAGGCGTTGTCAAAATTCCCAACCGTGCTGAGGAGTGGCTGTGCTTTTTTAATACTTCAAATTTGATCACTGTTTTATTCGGGTGTAGGTGGGTTGTCAGCCATATTGACAGTGAGTTGGCTGTAGGGAATCGTTAAATTGTTTTCGTTGCAGATTTGAACCAAGGCTGTTTGAATTTCCCATCGATTCTCTTCGTAGTGGTCGGCACATTTCCCATCTACGTGAACGATGATCATCAGGTTCAGTGAACTGGTTGCCGGGTTGTCGAATCGGACTTCGAGAAAGGTGAAGTCCGGAGAATCTCCTAAGAAAAATTTAGCGAGAATATTTTTTAGTCCATTCTCAATGAGTCTGGGAATATCTTCACCAATTCTGTCTTGGACTTTATAATCCATGCCTAGTTCGATGCAGTAACGAAATCCTGCTGAGATATTAAGAGGTGAATTATTCATGAATTCTATCGTTGAATAAAACTTTAAGGAATCGCCCTTCATGCGAAGGATAACTTGCTCAAGGGTTTGGTGTTTTACGCATCCGTAAGAACCGTCACTCAGAATAACCCAGTCTTTGACTTTATTGGGGAACCAAGGCTCGCCCTCGACTACGGGGCGAGAATGCTTGTCAATTAAATCCCGGACCGGGAGCCTGAGTTCTCCGCCTTGCAGGTTTTCATTAATCAGAATTGCACTCAAACCTATATCTTTTACCAGCCAGGGCACGCTGTTCCAGATAAACCTTTCTCCTTCGCGAACTGTTCCGAGATTGACGATAAGTTTTATTTCTTGAAGAAACGTTGGAAAGTATTGCCGTGATGTCCATGCAACAAGCAAGAGGATCATGACAATAAGGCTTATCAATAACCAGTCGTTGAAAAAATATAAACAAGCTAAGCCTACAATCAAGCAGATTATAAGAATGAAAATATTGTAAGCTGCGCTGAAAAGCTTTCCAAAAGCTGGACTCAACTGAGCAAATAAATTCAGTCGCAATATCCATCTTCTGAGTCGGTTGAGTAGCCACCAAAGCCCACAAAAGGTCGTAATTGTTATTAGTAAATTTGTCCCTCTGTTTTTGAAAAAATCTTTGATCTGGTTTCTAGCAGAATCCAATAGTGACTCCCCGGAGTAAAGAGTCACCTTCAGATCTTTTTTGGCTTTGTCGAGATTCAGTCGAGTTAGCTCAGGATCATATTTGTTTTGCAGTAGAACCAGTCTGGAAAGATAACGCCTGTCTTCGGGATTGGAAGAGTTTTCAACTTTTTTACGCGTACTTTTAAGGTCAGTCAGGTTTTTGGAAGCCTCGTTGTGGATGACTAGCGTGTTTTTCAAAGAACTAATTCGTTTTTTTAGAGAGTCTACTTTGCGTGGCTTTTCGGTCAGGTCACGGATTTCCTGAAGAAGAGGAGCGGTGATATCTTCGAGCTGTTTGGTCCATGGAGATTTTCCCTTTTTCTTCAAAGAGCTATCTTCCAATGACAGATTGGTTGCTCTGGAGTCAAAGTATAGATTTAAACGGTCGATCTGTGTTTGGAGGTCTATAATTTTTTGAAAATTTTCTTTGGTTTCGGATTTCTTTCTAAGGGCATCAATTTCTTTTTCAAGAAAAATGGTTTTCTTAGTGATTAAAATCAGATGGCGTTGAAGTTTTAAACTGGTTTCCTCTGAAAAAGAAGAAACAGGAAAAGTTACAGAAAGAATTAAGAGGGAGGTGATTGCCAGACGGGTGAAATGAATATTAGAAAGAAATGTAGATAATTTCCAAGAGCTCATTGCGGTCTTCGCGTTTGTTATTATTATTTTCGTTTGAAGAGCTGGGACTATATCATTGATTTGGCTAGGATAACAATGTTTCAAGAATGGCTTTTTGCACATGCAACCTGTTCTCTGCTTGATCAAAAACAATGGAATCTTTTCCATCTAGAACTTCAGGTGTGATTTCCATGCCACGGTGGGCCGGCAGACAATGCATTACTAATGTTTTCTTTCCGGTGGCATCTAATAGCTTCTGATTAATCTGATAGGGAGCCAGAAGTTTTTCTTTTTTCTCCAGGTCGCCGGTATCGCCCATGCTTATCCAAACATCGGTGTAAATGATATCGGCATCTTTTACAGCTTTTATTGGATCTTCAATAAATTCAACTTTCCCATTTCCGCTAAGGGCGGGTAATGAATCAGGTTTGAAGTCGGGAGGGCAGGCGATGGCCAATTCCATTCCCATCAATGATGCTCCTGTCATCCAAGAATAGGTTACATTGTTGCAGTCGCCTACATAAGCTATTTTTATGTTTTCTATTTTTCCGAATTTTTCTTTAACCGTAAAAATATCAGCCAGAATCTGGACGGGGTGATTTAAATCTGTGAGCCCATTAATGACAGGTATGGTTGCATGCTCGGCCAGATCAACAACTTCCTGATGGCCATGAGTGCGAATTAAAATTCCATTCAGATAGCGGGAGAGTACTTGTGCGCAATCTTTAAGTGTTTCCCCGCGATTCAACTGTAATTGGTCTCCAGTTAGGAAAAGAGCTTGCCCGCCAAGTTCGTACATTCCAACCTCAAAAGAAATTCGAGTTCGGGTGGAATGCTTGTTGAAAATCATACCTAGAGATTTACCTTTTAAAGGAAGATGCTCTATGCCATTTTTTCTTTTCTCTTTTAAGTCTGTTGATTTTTCAAAGAGTGTCAGAACTTCTTTGCGGCTAAAGTCGTTGACGGTTAAGAGATCTTTTTTCATGAATTTATTCCGAAATTATATTTTACTTTTTGATAGTCGAAGTAGGCTTTCAGATAAAACAGGCATCAGGCTACTTATATCTTTACGGGAAATATTTAAAGGAGGAAGAAAACGCAAAACATTTTGTTGAATGCAATTGATCAGAAAACCCTTTTCCATACAATCGAGAACAACCTGTGCTCCCGGTTTATCAAGTTCTATTGCTAATATCATCCCTTTGCCGCGGACATCTTTGATTGTGGAGTGTTGCTGCGCTAGTTTTTGCAGACATTCAGAAAAGTATGCTCCTGTTTCTAATGCCTTTTTTAAAAACCCCTTTCCAGTGATGACTTTTAGGGATGCTAAGGCTGCCGCGCAAGCAAGAGGGTTGCCTCCAAACGTAGCGGCGTGAGTTCCAGGCACGAATGATTTCATAACTCGATTTGTAGCGGCCATGGCGCCTATGGCCATCCCGCCTCCCAAAGCCTTCGCAAGAGTTATAATGTCGGGCTTGGTCTTAAATAGTTCGTGGGCAAATAGTTTTCCGGTTCGACCAAATCCCGTTTGTACTTCATCGAATATCAATAGCAGGTCATTTTTTCTGCAGAGTGATTTTAAATCTTTAAGATAGGAGGGGTTGGGTACGTTTACACCGCCTTCCCCTTGAATGGGTTCTACCAATAGGGCACATGTTTTTTTGCTGATTGCCTTTTTAACTGCTGGGATATTGTTGAATGGCACATATTTAAATCCTGGCAAGAGAGGTTGGAATCCGGTGTGGAATTTTTTCTGGGCAGTTGCTGACAAAGCCCCCATCGACCGGCCATGAAAGGAGTCATGCATTGTTATAATTTCTATGCGGTCTGTATGCCCTTGATCAAATGAAAATTTCCTCGCAAGCTTTATTGCCGATTCGATGGCTTCGGTGCCACTGTTGCAAAAGAAAAATTTATCAGCAAAACAGAGAGATGTGAGCTGTTCCGCTAATTGAGATTGCGGTTCGATATGATATAAATTGGAAACATGCAGTAGTGTTTTTGCCTGTTTTTGAATTGCAGAAACAACCGCTGGGTGGCAGTGACCCAAGTTGTCAACGGCAAGGCCGCTCACAAAATCCAAATATTGCTTGCCAGCTTTATCCCATACTTTCGAGCCTTTTCCCCTTACTAGTGCAATAGGGTATCGCCCATAAGTTTGGGCAACATGTTTTTTCGTTAGTAGGGCAATTTTTTGATTCTTGTTCATAAAAATTTATTAAGGAATTGTTAAGCCGAAAACTTTATCATAAAAAATAAACGAAAAATATAAAAACCTTTGATACTGTTACATTTATGGAATAAAAAAAGTATGCCTTTGTAGTGGCTTCTTATATCGTCAGGATAATCTTGTGAAAACTTCTCGGTCTGGATTCAAATGGCTTCTAGCTGTTTTAAATCTACTTTTTCCGCAAAACTGTATATTTTTTAGCGGCGACAGGCGAGAGGGAGGTGAATATCTTTGCTGCATCTGCTTTAATGATATTGCCCTTATCCATACCCCAATATGCTTTGTTTGTGGAGTTCCTGTAGATGTTTTTTATAACTATCCGCAAGAAGAATTTATTTGTGGGGTGTGTAGGTAAAGTCCTTATAGGTTTGATCGAGCGCGATCGTTGGGCCATTATGATACCGTCTTGCGGCAATTGATCCATCATTTCAAATATCAGAAACAGCTGGGTGTTCTATCTGATATTGATTGTTTGCTTGGAAAATATTTTTCCGAATATGGTAAGGAATACTGGGTTTTAATTGTGTCTCCGATTCCGTTACACTTTAACAAAATGAGAGAGAGGGTTTGATCAGGCTTTTCTTTTGGCTCGTCAGGTTGAGGGGGTTTTGCATGCTCCCTTGGAAAGTGCTTTGTTAAAGCGAGTCATGGTGACCTCTCCGAAGGCAACCAAAACCAAAGCAGAAAGAGGGCAAAATATTAAAGGAGCTTTTGAGGTCAATCGTCCAGAATGTGTCGCAGGGAAAAATGTTTTACTGGTGGATGATGTATTTAAAACCGGGGTAACTGCAAATGAGGCAGCAAAAACATTAAAGAAGGCGGGCGCAGGAAAGTTTATATTTTTACTCTGGAGCGAGTGGTTGTGGGGTAAGGCTTGGATAGGTAACTGAGGAAAATTGATTGGTGTTTTAGGGAAAATAAAAAAATATGGATGAAGCAGCTAAGACAGAAAAGATACGTGGTCCGGAATTCTTAGATAAATATTTTTCTGGAAAAGTTTTAGATATTGGTTGTGGAGATGACCTGGTTGCTCCTAACGCTGTCCCCTTCGATAAAGAGCAGGGCGATGCCCAGGAAATTTTAGATTATCTCAGCTCAAATACATTTGACTGTGTACATAGTAGCCATTCCTTAGAGCATATGAGGGATGTGCCGAAGGCATTGGAGCAATGGTGGCAATTGGTAAAGCCAGGTGGGTCGATGGTTATTGTTGTTCCCGATGAAGATTTATATGAGCAGGGAGTTTGGCCAAGTTTGTTTAATCGCGATCATTCTGCGACTTTTCGGTTGAATAAATCGGACTCTTGGTCTCCCGTTTCTTATGATCTGGGTGAACTATGTTCTGCTCTGCCTGGTGCTGAGGTGATTTCCCTGGAACAGCAGGATATAGGGTACGATCATTCCCTAAAGAGTCATGGGTTGGGAATGCGAGGGAAGTTTTTCATGCGTCTGAACCGCTCTATCATTAAGAGGCTGAACAGAAAACAAGAGTTTCTTGCGAAACTTGGATTTAATACCCAGTCACTAAAATACAAAGTTAATTTAATATCCGTAAAGCTTGGAGCTCTGATTGATCAGACTTTGGAAGACGCCGTGGCGCAAATTCAAATTGTTTTGCGAAAAAAAACTGAAGGTTAAATTTATCTCGAAACACGGCTCCCAGAAGTGACAATTTAAAATATTACCTAAGCGAAGCCGTTACGAAATACCAGCACACTATACTTCCTGCATAACCTAGGAAAATGACAGGTGCCCACTTTAAGTGAGACATGAAATTGTAATTTGCTTTTTCAACTCCCATAACGGCCACCCCTGCTGCTGAGCCTACAGATAGCAGACTACCGCCTGTTCCTGCGGTCAGGGTGATCAGTAACCATTGGTCGAGTCCCATAGTCGGATCCATTTTCAGAACGGCGAACATGACAGGGATATTGTCGACAATAGCAGAAAGTATTCCCACTATAATATTTGAGTAGGTCGGCCCTAGGTTGCCATACATGCTTTCGCTGGCGAGAGCTAGATACCCAATGTATTGCAAAGCGCCCACGGCTGTAAGAACGCCAAAGAAAAAGAGAAGAGTATCGAATTCAACACTTTCTATTTTCTTGAAGATGTCAAATCTTGGCTGATCTCTTTTTTCTTCGGTGGCATCCATTTTTTTGAGGTGTTTCAGGTCGCCCCAACGTTTTAAATAATAACCTTTGATCATCAAGAGACCGAGACCAAACATCATTCCCATGAATGGGGGAAGATGCAAGAACTGATGGAAAGAGACCGCCGTGGCAACAGTGAAAATTCCCAAGCAAATGATGACCTTGGCGCCGGCTTTCATCTCAACAACTTCTTTATCAGGTTCCGGTTGCTCATCGGGAACAAAGAAATACATGATCGTTGCAGGAATGATCCAGTTCACAATGGATGGTAGCATTAGATAAGAAAACTCCATAGTTTGCACTTTTCCAGATGTCCATACCATAAGGGTTGTAATATCCCCAAACGGACTCCATGCACCACCTGCATTAGCGGCAACAATAATGTTTACGAATGCGGGAACGATGAACTTGCCATTGCCATTGCTGACTGCCAGCGCCACAGTAGCCATTAGCAAGGCGCTTGTCAGATTGTCAGCAAGCGGTGAAAGCAGAAATGTAATTAACCCTGTAGCCCAAAAAAGTTTTTTAAACCCTAATCCTTTTTTTAACAGCCAAGAACGCAGAGCTTTAAATACATTTCTTTCGTCCATCGTGTTGATATAAGTCATAGCCACAAGCAAAAAGAAAAAGAGCTCACCAATTTCTGCAATCAACTCTTTGACAAAATGATGGGCACTATGTTGAGGGTCATGCGAGCCATGTTGTGCTTCATAAATGCCGATCAAAGCCCACATGAAACAACCGATTAAAATAACTGGTTTCGATTTCCTCATATGAATCTGCTCTTCAAAGATGACAAGAGTGTATGCCAAACAAAAACAAATCAGAGAAACATAACCAACCCATGTGACTGTTAGACTATGCATACTGGGATCCTATTTTTTAATAAATTTAAAGGCGGAAACTGATAAAGGTGTCTGCCTAATGAAAGTTTTTTGAATGAAAATGAATGCCAATGATATAGAAATATTCATAAAAATACAAGCATCAGTGTCTTTAGTTTGTCTCGAGGTATAGAAACATTTTAAGTTTTTTTTTCTATTTAATTATGCAAAAATCCGGTGAGGCTGAAGTTTTTTAGAAAGCGGGAAAAGCTTATAAATTAAGTGGTCTGTCCATGGGTGACGCGAACTATTAGAGTTGACTGGTGGTGGATATATGGTAGAATTTTATTGAATAAGCAGTGCTATCGGAAACCTAATAATTATTTGATTTTATTGAGTGGTTTGTCTGCATCCCAGTACCTTTCTGAAGGTAAAAAGCTAATAGATGAAGGGATAAGCGATTTTTTGCCTAACGGCAAATCCTATCCTGAAAGCATCCATGAAGCGATGAGCTATAGTCTTTTGGCCGGAGGGAAAAGGTTGCGTCCCGTGCTGGTCATGGCGGCTTCAGAAGCGGTAGGAGGAGATCGACCCGCAGTTTTGCCTTTCGCAGTCGCTGCTGAGATGATACATACCTACACCCTGATTCACGATGATCTCCCTGCCTTAGATAATGATGATCTGCGGCGAGGAAAACCCACAAACCACAAAGTTTTCGGTGAGGCTACTGCTATTTTAGCGGGTGATGCCTTGCTGACCCAAGCATTCATCCTGATGACCCGAGCGGCAGGGATGGAGTCCATTCCAATTGATTGTATCTTGAAAGCAACGCATGAAATGGCGAGTGCTCTGGGTTCAACGGGAATGATTGGAGGTCAAGTGGTTGACCTTGAGTCGGAAGGCAAGCCGATTAACGCGGAAACTCTAGAATATATCCATATATACAAAACAGGGTTTCTAATTAGAGCTTGTATCCGATGTGGTGGAATTCTAAGCCAGGCTACAGAGAGCCAATTGAATTCCTTGTCAAGATTTGGGGCCCATATCGGACTGGCCTTCCAGATAATCGATGATATTCTCGATATTATAGGAGATCAGGAAAAATTAGGTAAGGATATTGGCAGTGATCTGACAAAAGATAAGGCCACTTACCCTGCATTGTATGGTTTGGATGAATCGAAGCGAAAAGCCGAAGAATTGGTAGTAGAAAGTATAAAGTGTTTGAAAGAATTTGATAATCGAGCCGACCCCCTCAGGGAAATTGCTCGGTTTTTTGTGCAACGAACTTTTTGACTGGGACCGCCATGAGCAAGTTTTTAGATAAAATTGATAGTCCCCAAGATTTGAAAAAAATACCTATTGAGAATCTTCCCGAAGTAGCGAGGGAAATTCGTGACATGCTTTTGGATACAATTTCTAAAACCGGAGGTCACCTGTCTTCTAATTTAGGCGTGGTAGAGCTGACGATGGCCATGCATTACGTTTTTGACAGTCCGAAAGACAAGTTTGTCTGGGATGTGGGGCATCAGTCCTATGTCCACAAACTGTTGACGGGAAGAAAAAACCGGTTTGACACTTTGCGTCAGGCTGATGGACTTTGTGGGTTCACTAAACGCGAAGAAAGTGAGCACGATACTTGGAATTGTGGGCATGGTGGTACATCCATTTCGGCGGCACTTGCTTTTGCCAAAGCGCGTGATCTGAAAAAAGTTGATAATGATGTGGTAGCTGTCATCGGAGATGGTTCTCTGACGGCAGGGATGGCTTTTGAAGGGCTCAATCATACGGGGCACATTCAAAGCGATATGATCGTTGTTCTCAACGATAACGAAATGTCTATCTCCGCTAATGTCGGAGGTATGTCCGCTCATCTCAGTAAGATCATGACCGGCCAGGTTATGTTGAAGATCAAGTCGGAAATCGATCAGTTTTTACTCGCTGTACCGGGAATAGGAAAAGAAATATCCCGTTATGCACACAAAATTGATGAGGCTATAAAAGGAGTTTTTATTCCGGGTCGATTGTTTGAAGATCTCGGTTTTCGCTATGTCGGGCCGGTAGACGGGCACGATGTGAAAACTCTTATCGAGACTTTTACAGCGGTTAAAGACCTTAAAGGGCCAACCCTGATGCATGTGGTGACCCGTAAAGGCAAAGGCTATGAGCAGGCAGAAGAAAAAGCCGATATTTGGCATGGCGCTAAACCGTTTAATATTTCTACTGGCGAATTCTATAAGAAAAAATCCAACCCGGCATATACCAATGTGTTTGCGGACGCTCTGATAGAACTAGCCAAAGAAGATGAAAAAATAGTTGGAATCACTGCTGCCATGCCGGATGGAACGGGTATCAGTAAATTCGGTAAAGAGTTTCCAGATCGTACTTTTGATGTGGGTATGGCAGAGCAGCATGGTGTTGCTTTTGCTGGTGCGTTGGCTATCGAAGGCTTTCGCCCAGTTGCAGCAATTTACTCCACATTCCTTCAGCGTGCCTACGATCAGGTGGTGCATGATATTTGTCTGATGAATCTTGATGTTACCTTTGCTTTGGATCGAGCTGGAATTGTTGGCGAAGACGGTGCCACTCATCAAGGGCTTTACGATATAGCCTTCCTCCGTACATTACCGAATATGGTGGTCATGGCGCCCAAAGACGAAAATGAATTACGCCATATGCTTAAAACCGCTGTTGACCATAAAGGTCCTATAGCTATGCGTTATCCTAGAGGGGCTGGATTGGGAATTCCCTTGGATGCGAAAATGAAGGTGTTGGAAATAGGTAAAGGCGAAGTGGTTAAAGATGGCTCTGATATCGCTATCTTTGCTTACGGTCACACAGTGGACTGGGCAATGCAAGTTTCCGCCATGTTCGAAAAAGAAGGTGTTAGTGTTGCCGTAATAAATGCGCGGTTTGCTAAGCCGGTAGATAAAGAATTAATAGTCCAATATGCCAATAGTGCACGTTGCCTTATTACTACTGAAGAGCATTCTTTGAAGGGTGGATTTGGATCTGCTGTTCTTGAGGCGCTTCAGGAAGAGCAAGTTTTTGCTGTACCTGTTAAATGTATTGGGTTGGATGATATGGTTCTGGAGCACGGTTCATCTGCGCAGCAGAGAAAAGACCTGAAACTAGACCCGGAAGGAATGTTTGAAACCATCATGACGTTCTATGGATCGATTGCAGAAATGGAAGCTTCAGGAAATGGCAAAAAAGCGGTTAGTGCTAACGGAAACAAGCCTGACCTAACTGTTAAGCGAAATCTAAATGGCTAGAACCTCTCACGTAAAACGCTCCACAAGCGAAACTAAAATTGAAGTTAAGTTGAACCTGGATGGCTCCGGGATTCAGGACATCAAAACTCCTGTACCCTTTCTAGATCACATGCTTTCGCAATTGGCAAAGCATGGCTATTTCGATCTGACGATTAAAGCCCAAGGCGATACACATATTGACTTCCATCACACTGTCGAAGATGTTGGGATCGCGGTGGGCCAGGCTTTTAAAGAGGCGTTGGGAGATAAAAAAGGCATCCGCCGATTTTCCGAAGCCAATGTGCCCCTCAATGAAGCGCTGGCGCAATGCATCATTGATATCAGTGGTCGGGCTTTTTTTGTGTTTAATGTTGAATTGCCGAAAGCCAAACTCGGAGAGTTCGATGTCGAACTGGTCTCCGAATTCTTTCAGGCATTTTCTGCCAACAGCGACATAACGCTCCACTTGAATTCTCCATACTGGAATAACCTACACCACATCACCGAAGCCATGTTCAAAGCATTTGCACGGGCATTGGACTCTGCTTGCACCCTCGACCCACGAACCAGTGAGGTGCCTTCGACTAAGGGAACCCTTTAGTTGATCGCAATTATCGACTATGGAATGGGTAACCTCCGTTCCGTGCAAAAAGGGTTTGAAGCTGTCGGTGTCGAAGCCATTGTAACTAGCGATTCAAAAAAAATACTTTCAGCGAAATCTGTTGTTCTACCCGGTGTTGGCGCATTTAAAGCCTGCATGGATAACCTGGAGAAATTTGATCTTATTGATACGGTCAAACAGTCGGTGCAAAGCGGTAAGCCGTTTCTGGGGATTTGTCTTGGATTGCAACTTCTTTTCAGTCAGGCAGAAGAGTTTGGTTCAGTATCTGGGTTGGATATTCTGAAAGGAAAGGTAGTTGGGTTTAAAGATGCACCTAATTTTGGTGACCCACTTAAAATCCCGCATATGGGTTGGAACAATGTGGAAGTAAAACCCTCTAACCCGCTATTCGATTCAGTTCCCAATCGATCCTATTTTTATTTCGTCCATTCTTACTACGTCGTGCCGGAAGATAAGGCCACCGTTGCTACCACCACGAATTATGGGGTCGATTTTGTTTCCGGAATTCATCACGAAAACATCCACGCCTTCCAGTTTCATCCAGAAAAAAGCCAAGAACTTGGACTCACTGTCCTCAGAAATTTTTCCCGTCTTTCTTCTTAAAGGCATTTGTTGTGAACCCTACCGCTGACCGGTCCGGTCATTTTCTGCGTGGAATCTTATTGTCTGTTGTCACGGCCCTGTTATGGGGAGTGCTGCCAATCATCTTGAAAGTTTCACTGCAAGGATTCAACACTGGAACGATTGCCTGGTTTCGTTTCTCATTAGCATTCCTGCTTCTGGGTATTATTCTGCAATTCAAAGGCAGTCGCCCTTTAAATATTCTTCGCAAGCCACCCTGGATGGGAGTTTTTGGCGGACTGTGTTTGACAGCAAACTACTATTGGGTCACTTTGGGGGTAGAGATCAGCGGTCCGTCCAATATGGCTGTGTTGATTCAAACAGCATCCGTATTTCTTGTTCTGACAGGTGTATTCGTTTTTCGCGAGAGGTTGACCTCTCGACAGATTTTGGGAATGTTCGTTGTTGTCGCCGGACTCGCTTTGTTTTTCTTCGATCAGCAAAGCCGGGTTGCCATGAGCAGTGATTATTATTTTGCCGATTTTCTCATTATCATGGCGGCACTGGTGTGGGTGGGGTATATGATCTCGCAAAAACTCCTTAGCCGGGAACATGGTGCTCAGTCTCTCAACTTTCTTGTCTATACGGTGGCAACTGTAACGCTGATAGGGACGGTTGAATGGTCGGAATTCGCATCGGCAGGGGATAATGCGTGGTGGGCTCTTGTGTTTTGTGGGGTCAATACATTGGTTGCCTACGGAGCACTAGCCGAAGCGGTGAAATATATACCTCTGGCCTTGATCAGCGTTATTATTTCCCTCAACCCGTTGATCACTCTTATAGGAATGGAAATTTTACCTGCAATGGGGTTTGCAAATTTACAACCCGACCCGATCGGTATAATAGGTTATTTTGGAGGGGCGATTGCAATTAGCGGAGTGGCTCTGGTTGTATATAGGTCTAATTCTTAATAGGGGTTTCTAATTAAGCTTTAATACCCGTAATCACACCTGTGGGCATTGCTTCTACTCGAAAGTAGCGGATATCGGAAATCCCGGCTCCCTTAAGCCAGTTGATTTTTTCGTTTACGGGATGCGCCCGACCTCCTTCAGTTAGCATGCCGATGTTTAGGCTGAACAACGTATCGTCCAAGGGACTGGTCTGGTCTTCATTGGTGCAAAAACCATGTAGCACGATGCGTCCTCCCGGTTGTAATGCTTTTACAGCTTTCGTTACCAGAGTTTTCCCTGTATCAGCATCATACATATGGAGAATATTTGCCATCAATAGCAGGTCGTATTGTGAATCGCCAAGATCATCTTTTTGGAAATTCCCAGGCTGAGTTCCAACTCGTTCCCCCAGTTCGTATTTTTCGATATAGTTCTTGGCTACTTCCAGAACAGGGGGAATGTCGAATACGGTCGCTTTTAAATGCGTATACAGCTTGCACCATTCCAGCGCATAAGTTCCTGGTCCGCCCCCCACATCCAGCATGTTTTTCGCGTCACCGATAGGAATCTCACGGGCGATCATCCATGTGGCTTTAAGTGCTTTATCGTGCATAGCATCGGTGAAGGCGCGCATTTTATGAGGATCGCCTCCCAGCATTTCCATAACACTTTTTATGAGGATTCCTGATTTGATAAATATTGCCAACTGACCCCAAACAGGATAAAGATCTGCAGAAAGCTGTATCCACTGCTGCATGGAATGGCTGCCGCCGGTGACAAGATAATCCTGTGCTGCTTGCGGCAAGTGGTACTTTCCACTTTCTTTAGTGATAACCTCAAGTGAGGTGAGGGCGTTCAGCAATCGCTCGGTCGCTTCTGGATCAAGATAACAGTTTTTGGCAACATGATTAGCATTAACGGGTTGCTTGAGTTGGTCAAAGACTTTCAACTCGTTCGCGGTGATGACCACGCAGGCAGGTTGAAACCCTTGTAGTATCTTGCTAATCGCCTTGTCTGTTTTCATTTTTTATCCTATTTCGAATAAGTTTTAGCTACGGTTATTGGACTTCATCGCCCGGTCGATTTCTCGGTCAGATTCTTGTTTCTTGAGCGCGGCGCGTTTGTCGTATAGCTTTTTGGATTTGGCGATGCCGAGATCCACTTTTACTTTGCCATTTTTGAAATATACTTTTAAAGGGACTAGAGTGCAGCCTTTTTCCTGCGTTTTCCCAATAAGTTTGTTGATCTCTTTTTTGTGTAAAAGCAGTTTGCGCTGCCGCATAGGGTGATGGTTGAACTGAGTTGCGGGAGTATAGGGGTCGATATGGAAATGGTTTAGCCAAGCTTCTGCGCCATTAATTGTGGCGTAGCTGTCCACCAGATTGGCTTTGCCATTTCTCAATGATTTTACTTCGGTGCCTTTCAACATCAATCCAGCTTCGAAAGAATCCTCAATAGTGTAGTTGTGGCGCGCTTTTTTATTTTGACAGACGATTTTTATGCCGTCTGGATCGTAAGGTTTCATAGGATTCTATAATTTCTAGATTGTTAACTTTTTTAAATCAGGCAATTTTTATTTTACTTTGAGGGTGACGGTTTGCCCTGTTTTTAATTTGAGCTTATTTTCTGCACTGTTCTCGCGACAGAAAACTTCAACCTGATTCCAACTGTTGAGAATAGCCCCACGTCTGGCCAAGATTAATTTGATAATAACCGGTGAGTAGTCCATCTATTTTATTCTTACCAATCTTGAATTCTATTGTATCTGATGATGCAAAGGTTTCGCTCATTAATTCTGCGGGTATATTTGTGGTGGCGTTTCCGAACCGATCGATATAGATGATTTTACCTTTGATGTTTTTGCTTTTTTTGTGGCTTCCGGTAGCTCTAGTCGGGCTGGCTTTAGAATACGAAGTCCCATTTTAGAGGCGGGAATGCTAGTGGCGATCCATGCGGCTACAGGCGCGAATAGGTCGCGTTCAGGACTTGAGATGTTTGGAAGATGTTTTGGGGGTTGATATTGTGGGTGATGTCAACAATATGAGCTTCGGGTTCGATATTGAGAATAACCCCCTTCATAACGCCAACGAAAGGGTCATCGAGTCCGAAGTCGTTTGTGAGTGTTATGAGAGGAAGCATCCTTCAACATGGTCTCCTGAAACCTGTTGCAGAGTTACGGGTATCAATTGGTTTTTAAGTGAATCGGGTCCGTTTAGGCTGATAGGAATATAGTTGTCGGTATGGCCTTTTAGTTTGCCACTTTTTCTGTCGCGCTGGTTTTCTATGAGTACGGTTGCCGTTTGATTGAGAAATTTACTTTTTAATTCCAGGCTTTTTTCTGCGACCAATTGAGTGAGTATTTTGTTGCGCTCTTTTTTAATATTTCCGGGAATATCATCTTTATAGTCATTGGCTTCGGTCCCACGCCTTGGCGAATAAGAAAATACATGCAGGTAAGAGAAGGGGAACTCTTCGATTAGTTTGCGGGTGTTTTCAAATGCCACATCGGTTTCTCCCGGAAACCCTACAATTATATCGGCACCCAGCCCTAGATTGGGAATCACGTTGGTAGCGCGGTGGAGTACATCTCTGTATTGCTCGCTATTGTAGTTTCGACGCATTCGTTGCAGAATTTCGTTGTCGCCGCTTTGCAAAGGAATATGCAGATGTGAGCAGAGTTTCTCCGTTTCGGCGATGAGCCGAATTAAACCGTTATCGATCTCCATCGGGTTGATCGAACTCAGCCGGACTCTGAAATCGCCAGGCAATTCGACAATATTTTGGACTAAGGAAGTGAATGTTTCTCCCGTATCCATCCCCCAGGTGCCGAGGTTGATTCCCGTCAGGGTAATTTCTTTGAAACCGATATCAATGGCTTCCTGGATATTGTTAAGGATGTTTTCTCGGCTGTCACTGATGGATTTGCCGCGAGCTCGAACAACGGTGCAAAAAGAACATTTCTCATCGCAGCCGGTTTGAACTTTTATGAAAGCCTTGGTCATGCCTTGAAAGTTTTTGACTGGGATGGTTCTAAAAATCCTTTTCTTATGGATGTCCGACATCACGATTTCGGTAGCCTCAGATTTTTGCCATTGCCTGTCAGGGTTTAGCAGCCTGCTTTTTAGCAGTTTTGCAATTTCCAGTTTGTCGGCGTTGCCCAGTACGATATCGAGTCCGGTCAGTTCAGAGGCTTCTTCTGGATTCAGTTGCGCATAGCATCCGGTGAATACAACCAGAGCATCTGGGTTAAGGGTGAGGGATTTTTTAACGGCGAGCCGAGAACTGGCATCGCTTTTTTGTGTAACGGTGCAGGTGTTAATGACATAGGCATCGGCTTTTTCTCGCTGACCGACCATGACAAACCCTTCCTTCTCGAGAAGAGTTTGCATCTCAGCGGTATCGTGCTGGTTGGTCCGGCATCCTAATGTGATACAAGAAACTTTCATATGGAAATTCGGATAATGTTTTTAGAGGAAAATTGAAAATAACTGAAATCCGTTATTATTTACTCTCATTTTAGACCAGAGGGTGGAAAGTAAGCAACCTGTAATTATGTGACTTATAAAGAGAAACAAGTCCTTGCTTGACCAAATTTAAGGAGTTTGTTAATATCCACGAAATCAAGTCACGCTAGGCTCTGGGTAGGACACCGCGTTTTTTTATTTGGATAAGAATGGATTCTTCGACAATGCAGAACAGTCAAAAAAAAGTGCATACGTTTCTTGAAAAATGGCTCGACAAATCGATTAAGCAATATGTGGGTCTAATGGATGAACAAAACAACGGTCACCTGCATGAGTTGATTATGGGAGGTATTGAAAAACCGTTGGTTGAGATTGTTTTAAAAGAAACCAACGGCAACCAAACACAAGCGGCAAATATTTTGGGCATCAACCGTAATACTTTAAGAAAGAAAATTGCGGAATACGAAATTAAATGCAAGAGCAAGATCTAGCAGTAATAATCCTCGCGGCGGGCAAAGGATCCCGCATGCAAACCTCCCTCGCCAAAGTCCTTATACCCATAGCTGAAATACCCATTCTTGAGTACGTTCTTAATGTTGCGGAAAAATTACATCCGGCTCGAACTATTGTTGTTGTAGGACATCAGGCCGATCAGGTGCAGGAAACATTTTCCAAACGCGGTCTGGAGTTTGTATTGCAGGAGGAACAACTAGGCACTGGACATGCGGCCCGACAAACAAAACAGGCGTTGAAAGATTTTAAGGGTAATGTTTTGGTGCTTTGCGGGGACATGCCTTTAATAAAGGCTGAGACTCTTGAGCGGCTACTACAGCAGCATAAGGAAGTGGCAGCAAAATGCAGCGTTTTGACACTCAAGAGTAAGGCGAAACACGACTTCGGTCGTATTATCCGCCATATTGATGGGTCGGTATTAAAGATTGTTGAGCACCGGGATGCTTCTGCCCAAGAGAAAATTGTTGACGAATTCAACTCGGGGGTATATTGTTTTGATAAAGAATTGTTTTATAAAGCCTTATGCTGTCTCGACGATGATAATGTTCAGAAGGAATATTATTTGACCGATACATTAGAATACGCAAGAAAAAATGGATTCTCCGTGGCATCGGTGCAAATAGAGGATACCGATGAAATTTTTGGGGTAAATTCTCCCGAAGACTTGAAGCGGGCAGAAAAGTTGCTGGAAATATAACGCCCGTCTCCCAATATAGAGCTATTGCCTTCCAATCGAGATTTTCTAAATGAAAGCCATCATTTTAGCTGCAGGTAAAGGTTCCCATCTCAGTCCTTTTTCGGACACTCGTCCGCAACCGATGATCGGTGTTGCGGGTCGAACTATTCTTGATAACTCTCTTGAGTTGTTAAACAGCTCAGGTATTAATGACATCTTTGTTGTGGTGGGACATAAAAGAGAGAAACTGATCGATGCTCTTCGAGAGCATGATCATGAAGGCTTAAATATTCATTATGTAGAGCAAAAACAAAACCGCGGGATTGGAAATGCTGTTATGCAGGTTAAAAATAAAATTTCTCCAGGAGAATACTTTCTTCTTCTGTATGGAGACATCCTTACAGCGAATAATATTTTTAGCAAGATTCAGCAATCTTTTCACGCTTTCAAATGCCCTGTAGCTTCTATCTGTCTGCCGCCCTCCAACGAACAGTTTGGCAATGTCTTTCTCAATGCACAGATGGAAATCACAAAAATCATTGAAAAACCGAAGAGTAATAGCCTCGGCAATTATGTTCTTGCGGGAGTGTTCGTTTTACCCGCCTCATTTTTCCAGTTGTTGGAATCGAGTGGGGCTTCGATGGAAAAAGCCCTCAAGAAAATGGTGGCAGGCGATGGTCTTCGTGCATCCATGTGGGAGGATGAATGGTTGGATGTGGTTCACCCCTGGGAAATATTAACGGCCAATAAAATGATCATGGACTTCTGGGAAGGGTCGTCTATTGCAAAGACGGCAATCCTAGAAGCGAATGTGACGTTACAAGGAATTGTCAAAATTGAAGCAGATGTATTGATCAAGGCGGGCGCGGTTATTGAAGGGCCTTGCTCAATTGGTAGTGGTAGTTATATTGGCAATAATTCTCTTATTAGAAGTTACACCTCTCTAGGAAAAAATTGTGAGGTGGGAAGTGGTGTGGAATTGAAAAATTGCGTTGTTATGGATAATACGCAAATCGGTCGACTTTCTTTCATCGGTGATAGCGTTTTGGGAGAAAATGTAGATATCGGTTCCGGCTGTATGACGGTGAACCGCACTATCGACTGGAAGCCCATATCCGTCAAAAATGGAAAACGTATTTCTACCGGTATGTCCAAGCTTGGCGCATTTATTGGCGATGGTGTAGTGGTTGGCGCGGGTAATATGATTCAACCTGGTACGGTGGTGCATTCGGGAGAAATTATTCCTGCCTGCTATTCCGTAACTCATAAATAGCGGGCGAATATGTGTGGAATCAGTGGAGTTGTTGGGCTGAAAGATGTGTCGCAGCTTCTTTTTGAAGGCATAAGAAATCTGGAGTACCGAGGTTATGACTCCTGCGGTGTTGCCCTGATGAATAAATCTCGCCTCTTTATTAAAAAAGATATCGGTGGGGTAGAAGAGTTTTACCGGAAACATGATGTTCTGCAGCAGAAAAGTAATATTGGAATAGCTCATACACGTTGGGCGACACACGGGAAGGTGACCAAGGGGAACACTCACCCTTTTACATCTCGTGATGGCAACTTTGCTGTAGTTCATAATGGAATTATTTCCAACTACCGCCCATTAAGAGACCAACTCAAAAAAGAGGGTTATAAGTTTTCATCGGATACAGATACCGAGGTGATTGCGCATCTTCTTGAGAAATTTTTCAAAAAAAGCCGCAATCCTGAAAAGGCATTGTTGAAAACCCTCAATATGATTGAGGGAACCTTTGCTCTGGCTTTTATTTGCACCTACCTACCGGGCCATATATTTTGCGCTAAGCGCGAGTCGCCCTTAATGTTGGGGATTGGTGACGAAATAAAATTTGTAGGTTCGGATTTCAATGCCTTCATAGACCATACTAAAAATGCAGTAATCCTGGATGATGGAGAATATGCCATACTTTCCCGTGACTCTTATGTTGTTAAGAATATTCTCAATGAAGAGGAAATAACCAAACCCATCACCAAAATTGAATGGGACAGTGAAACATCTAAAAAGGGTGGATACCCTCACTATATGCTCAAGGAAATTTATGAGCAGCCACAAACCATTTCCAATGCCCTGGATTTAGAACCGTCTGGCCTCGACGATGTTGTGGAGATGTTTGAAAAAGCGGAGTCTTCTTATTTTCTAGGAGTGGGCACGACTTTCTATGTTGCAATATATGCGCAATATATTTTTTCTGAATTAGCACAGAAATTCATAGCTCCAATTAGTTCGGATGAGTTTTTAAGCTTGGCAAATGTAGATAAAAAGACTCTGGTGTTTGCTATGTCGCAATCAGGTGAAACTTTCGATACGCTTTCGGCTTTGAAATTTTCCCAAGCGAAGGGTGCTAAAACTGCGGCGGTAGTCAACGTGATGGGTTCTTCCATTGCGCGGATGGTTGATAAAGTTATTTTGCAAGGGTCGGGACCCGAAATTTGTGTGATCAGCACTAAGGCGGCGCTATCGCAAATGGTCGTTCTCACTTTACTAGGGATGAAGCTAGGACTAAAGAAAAAGGTCATTAGCAAAAAAGCATATCAGGAGAACTTGAAATCTTTAAAGGAACTGCCGGCAATCATTCAAGGAGTTTTAAACGAGAGATCGGGTTTTATTCATCGTATCGCAAATAAATATTGTAAAAACAAAAACTGGTTGTATCTGGGACGTGGAATTTATTATCCGATTGCTCTGGAAGCCGCTTTGAAAATGAAAGAAGTGGCTTATGTACATGCTGAGGGAATGCCAGGTGGGTTTCTTAAGCACGGTACCCTCGCCATGATAGATGATGACATTCCTTGCATCGTCTTTGTGCCCCCCAAAGAAAAGAAAGATCTATACCAATCAACAATACATAGTATTGAAGAGATCCGTGCTCGATCCGGGTTTGTACTGGGAATCCATTTTACGGAGCAGGGGAAAAACCACGATTTATTCAGTGAGGAATTGATTCTCCCAAATGTTCCTACTCTGACTGCTCCGCTGATTCAACTGGTGATTGGCCAGTTGTTTGCTTATTTTACGGCTACATCTCTTAAAAGAAATGTTGATAAGCCTCGTTCTCTGGCAAAATCGGTTACTGTCGGTTAAAAAGTATAATATTCTATTGCCAGCCCTCTTGACCGTCTGTTAAATTACTCCCTTCTGAAATTTCATTAAGGTTTATTTATGTCTGAAAAAACTGTGAATACTGTTTTAACTATTGCCGGTTCGGATTCGGGTGGTGGAGCAGGTATTCAAGCAGATCTAAAAACGTTTTCGTCTCTCGGTATTTTTTGTAAAACCATCATCACCTCTATAACATCGCAAAATTCTTTTGGTGTACATTCGACTTATGATTTGCCGGTGGATGTGGTTGAACAACAATTCCGTGCAATTTCTGAGGATAAAAAATGTCAAGCAGTGAAAACAGGAATGCTTGGCAATGAAGAAACGGTTTGCTTGGTTGCAAAAATGATTAAGAAAAGTCGATTGAAAAATGTGGTGGTCGATCCGGTTGTTCTTTCCTCCTCGGGAAAACGTTTGTTGACGCGAGGCGGGGTGGAGGCGTTGAAAAAGCATTTGCTTCCTCTTGCATCTTTGGTCACTCCTAATATAAAGGAAGCAGAATTGCTTTCAGGAATAAAAATCAAAAGCCTTTCAGATAGAAAAAAAGCCGCACGCGCAATTTTAAAAACAGGTGTACGCGCTGTTTTGATTACCGGTGGGCATCTCAAGGGAAATCCTGAAGATTTGTTGTTGGACAATAAAGGGGTGCAGGTTTTTTCATCGGAACGTTTATCGAATGCAGATATGCATGGTACAGGTTGCGTATTTTCTGCAGCAATAACGGCCAAATTGGCTAAAGGGACACCTCTTCGGGAAGCAGTTGGAGATGCTAAAGAATATGTCGGACAGGCTATTGTCGGAGGGGTTGCTTCTGGTAATGGCACTCCATGTGTCGAACCTTTTGCTGCTATGTACCGGGAAAGTGAAAAACAGCAATGCCTATGTGACCTAGAAGATGCCATGGAAATTTTCACAAAAGAGCGGATCGGGAATTTGGTTCCAGAGGTTCAGACTAATATTGGTCTAGGTTTGAGCGACGCCAAAAGGCATGAAGATGTTCTTGCTATTCCCGGACGCGTTATAAAAAATGGAGAAGATATTTTTACCGGAGCACGACCGCAATTTGGCGGTTCTCGCCATGTGGCGAATATTGTGTTGACGGTGATGCAGCACGAGCCTGATAAGAGGGCAGTGATGAATATAAAATATACCGATGCTTTGCTAAGAATCTGTAAGAAACTGAAGTTTAAAATTGCTTCTTTTGATCGTTCCAAGGAACCGAAGAAAGTTCGGGTTCGCGAAGGTTCTTCACTTGAATGGGGAACCGAGAAGGCGATAAGGAGTTATGGCTCTGTCCCGGATATTATTTATGACTTGGGAGGAATAAGAAAGGAAGAGATGATTCGAGTGATCGCCGAAGATATGGAATCTTTGGTGAAAAAGATTCTCGATATCCACGGGCTATATGAAAAAGAAGGGTAGGAGCTATAACAAAGTTTTATCTACCAGGATTTCCGCCCCAGTTTTCAAATTTTCAATCCACTCCTGAAAAGCTTGGCGGCTTTTTTCTATTTTAATTTTATTTGTGATTTTCTTGGTCTGCTCGCTATCTGGCTCACCGGATATTTCTATGTCTGCCAACCGATAGAGATAAAAACGGTCGCGGACTTTTGCAGAGCTGAATTCTCCTACTTTCATGGTAAAGGCTTTATCTTTAATTTGGTTTATGTTGCCAATACCTGGAATCGAATCTGCTTTACTGAAAAAAGGCGTATTGCGGATGCTGATATCATACCCCTTAAGTACTTTTTCCAGATCTTTGTCTCTGGCTAGGTTTTCTTTTAATTCTTCAAATTTTTTCAACGTAGCAGCTTCATTATTACTTGCTGTTAAAGCCTCTTTCGCCTTTTCCTGAACATCACTCAGCTCAGGAATATATTTGGGCTTTTCTTCGGTAACTTTTAGTACAAAAGATACTTCAGGGGTAATGATGGGTTCGCTAATTTTATTCTTTTCTAAGCTAAATGCTGTACTGAAAAACTCGGGCTGGTTGCCGATTTCAAGGATTATATGGTTTTCTCTGGAAAAGAAATTGGTTTCTGCCGTTTGTAACTGATGGTCTTCTGCGGCTTTACTCAGGTTCTCGTCTTGTTGGGCGGCCTGATGTATGCGTTTTACTATTCTTTTTACACGTTGCCGGGCTTTGATTTCTTTTAGGGATTGGATGATTTCATCTTTAACCTCAGAAAGCGGTTTAATTCGTTTTTGCTCGACGCTTTCCAGCTTAATTATGTGATAACCAAAAGGGCTAAGAACAGGTTTGCTGATTTCACCTGGTTTTAGTTTGTCGAGAGCATTTTCAAATGCCGAGACCATGGTTCCCTCGGGGAACTCGCCCAGACTACCGCCATTTGCTCCTGATGAAGGGTCGTCAGAATGTTTTTTGGCCACTTCACTAAAATCGGCACCCTTATTAAGTCTTTCTAAAAGCTCGTTCGATTTTAGTTTGGCTTTTTCGTCAGCTTGCTTCTGTTTTTCTTTTTCTGTTATATCTTCCTCAATGTCCGAAGGCTTTAAGCTAGTAAGGATATGGCTGGCTTTGTATTTTTTCTTAACATTAAAGTTGGCGATTTTTGTTTGATAATACTCTTCAATATCTTCTTCTCTGGGTTCAATTTTTGATTGATATTTTTTAGCTTCAACCTTTACATATTGAACACGGATTTGCGGGGGAATTTCAAATTTGGATTTGTTCGCTTGAAAATAATCTCTGAGTGCTTGGTCTGAGATCGTAGTTTTAGATATGAAATTATCATTTGTGAATTTCACATACTCGAGCTTAACCTTATCCTCTTGATTGCGGAATTCTTTCAAGACCTCTGATTTTGAAGCTTTGGAGTGAGTGCGGAATATTTTTTCCAGCTTGTCTAGCAAAAGGGTTTCGCGTTGGGTTTCTTCAAACTCACCGGGTGTTAGCCTTTGGCTCTTGATATAATTTTTATAAGCTGGTTCACTGAATTTCTTGTTGCTTTGGAATGCCGGTATTTTTTTAATATAAGAGATTACTTCTTCGTTGCTGACCTTAATATTCTGCTTGCCTGCTTCAATGAGAAGAATTTTTTTCTGGATCAAAGCTTCCAAAGCCTGATTTTTTAAATCCAGACTTTTTATCATGTCATTGGAAAAATTGCTTTTGAACTGCTGTCGGTAAAAGTCTACGAGATTGTTAAATGTACGTTCGTACTCACCTTGCTGAATTTTTTCTCCATTCACCGAAGCGATAACTCCACCGCCAGAACCGGAAGACCCTCCCATACCCCATGAATAAAATATGGTGCCAATAAAAGCAAAAATAATTAACCAGAGGATGGCTTTAATCATCCATGAATCAGCGTGTTCGCGAATTATACTTAGCATTAAACCTTCCGGGACGTGTTCGTTTATAAAGCCTTCTATTTTATAAAAGGGCAAAGAGAATCGCAAGCCAATAGTACATGTTTATAGTTACAAATGAATATTTCTGTGAACACTCCTGATCAAAGGTTTGACAATGCGAGCTTGTCAAAAGATATGGGCTTTTATCTTGCAATTCGGGTGACCCCTTGTTATAAGGAAAGGTGTTGAAAAACAATTAGTTAGATAAATTAGCTGGAAACTTAAAGAGGATAGTTGGAGTGTTAAATTTTTTCTGGGATTTGTTCTCGAACGATTTAGCGATTGATTTAGGAACAGCTAATACTTTAGTTAATGTCAAAGGGCAAGGAATTGTTTTGCGAGAACCTTCTGTAGTAGCTATTAATAGTACTACAAAAGAGGTGCAGGCTGTAGGGGAAGAAGCCAAGCAAATGCTTGGAAGAGCTCCAGGCAGTATTACAGCCATTCGCCCAATGAAGGATGGGGTCATTGCACATTTTGAAGTTACCGAAAAAATGATCAGTAGTTTCATCCAAAAAGTTCACAATAACAGAAAAACTTTGGTTCGGCCTAGAGTACTCATAGCAGTTCCATCGGGAATTACTCAGGTGGAAAAACGGGCAGTTCGAGATTCTGCGGAATCTGCCGGCGCACGGGAAGTTTTTCTAGTAGAAGAGCCGATGGCCGCTGCAATTGGAGTGGATCTCCCTGTACAGGAACCCACGGGAAATATGATCATTGATATTGGTGGTGGAACAACGGAAGTAGCGATTATTTCAATGTCTGGAATTGTTTTCAGCAGATCGGTAAGAATTGCCGGGGATGAAATGGACGAAGCCATCGTAAATTATGTAAAGAAAAAATATAATCTTTTGATTGGTGAACGAACTGCTGAGGATGTGAAAATTCAAATTGGCTCTGCATATCCATTAAAAAAACGTATGACAATGGAAGTCAAGGGTAGAGATTTGGTTGCAGGAATTCCTAAAACACTGATTATTTCGGATGAGGAAATTCGAGAAGCACTCACCGAAACTTTTGGAACGATTGTAGAGGCTGTAAAAATTGCCCTGGAACGCACACCGCCCGAGTTGGCCGCTGATATTGTAGACAAAGGAGTGGTTGTTGCGGGTGGGGGATCGCTAATTAAAGGGCTAGATATTTTACTTAAAGAAGCCACAGGTCTGCCAATAACTTTAGCTGCAGACCCTCTTTCAGCAGTAGCTTTAGGTGCTGGCAAAGTTTTAGCTGAACCCAAGTTGCTAAGAAAGGTTACCATCTAGTAGTGCCCAGCAAGGGACCCAAAGGCAGAAAAAATATTATTATGGTTTTTTTTATTTTGCTATTTTCCCTAGCCTTAATGAGTTTAAGTGCCAAACAGGAAAAAGGAATTTCCTTCCTCGATTCAATGACGGGTCATATTCTTTCCCCGTTTCAAAATCTGTTTACACAATCCGTACAATCTGTTTCAGATGGAATCAATCATTACTTCGACCTTGTGAATGTTTCCAGGGAAAACGAGCGACTTGAATTTGAAGTAGAACGCCTCGTCAATGAAAAGAATGCTCTGCTTGAGCGAATTTTCCGTCAGAAACGTCTTTCCGGTTTAATGTCTTATAAGGAAGAGCGTAAGAAAGAGTCGTTGGTTGCCACCGTTATTGGCAGGGCCGCCACACAATGGTCTAAGGTTGTATTTATTGATAAAGGAACGCAGCACGGTGTTCGAACTTATTCGGCTGTGGTGACGAATTCAGGGGTCATTGGTCAAATCATTCATGCAGGGCCCACCACATCAAAAGTTTTGCTAACGATAGATTCACGCAGTGCTGTGGACTCCCTCTTTCAAGGTAGTCGCGTTTCGGGTGTGGTCGTTGGAACAGGTGAAAAACTATGCAAAATAAAATTTGTTCCGAACACCGCCGAGATTAAGGTGGGTGACCGAGTCTTGTCTTCAGGCTTGGGTGGTGTTTTCCCTAAAGGTCTTGTTATTGGAACGGTTTCTAAAGTTGTCAGAAAAAAACAGGGGCTATTTCAGGAGATTACGTTGGCTCCCAGTTCAGATTTATCTAATTTGGAAGAAGTCCTTGTTTTTCTTTCTTAATACTTAGCATGTATTATTTTGCGCAAATTTTAATTGTTATCATTTTATTTGCAATTCAAACCACTTGGCTTGGAATGTGTTCCATTGGCGGAGTGGTTCCAGACCTTGCTTTAATCTGGGTAGTCTACTGCGGGGTCCATTGCTCAAGAGCTATGGGTATTGGGTCGGGTATTGTGATAGGCATATTGCAAGATAGCCTATCCGGTGGATTATTGGGTGTGAACACTTTGTCGAAAAGTTTTATTGGTTTCTTTTTTGCAACTCTAAAAGATAAGTTTTACGTTGAAGGAGTAATCCCTGTCGCTTTTTTTCTAGTTGCATCTTCCTTGTTTGATGGTCTGGTGTTTTATTTTTCCATGAACACTGTTTTAAAAGGCGAGGTGGCATCCAGTTTTATATATCAGTCATTACCTGTTTATAGTATTTACAATGGGATAGTGGGACCTATTCTATTTTTATTGTTCAATCAGTTAAATAACTGGTTGAGGGCAAAAACTTCCGATCCTTATATGAATCCGGTTAAATAAATATGTTTCGCTACGGGACAGAAACTAATGACGCGATTAAGAAAAAGATTCGTGTCTTCGCCATTCTGGTGGTTTTTGTGTTTATCTGTTTGTCGATGCGAATTTGGTATTTACAGGTTTTAAAATGGCAATATTTAACCGGACTCTCAGAAAATAATCGAGTCCGTATGGTAAGCCTTCCAGCTTCCCGAGGAATAATTAAAGACCGGAATGGTGAAACCCTCGTTAGCATTAGGCCTTCTTTCAATCTCTATATCACTCCTGAAGATGCTGGAGATTCAGACCCTTCTCTGGATTTACTTGCAAAAATAATTAAATTTGAGCGTGGTAAATTAAAGGAAAATATAGGCAGGAAAAAATCTTTTAAGGATGTTTTGATCAAGGCAGATATTTCTCGTGAGGAAGTCGCATTTGTTGAGGAAAATAATATGCGTCTCCCGGGAATTAAAATAAAAGCAGAGCCTCTGAGGAATTATGTTTATAAAGATTTGATGTCTCATACCCTGGGATATTTAGGGGAAATTTCAAAATCAAAATTGAAAAATACAAACAATCCGTTTTACAGCCAGGGTGATTTTGTAGGGAAAAATGGTTTAGAAAATGTTTTTGAGTCCACCTTGCGAGGTAAAAAAGGATATCAAGAAGTGGAGGTAGATGTTTCTGGAAGAGAGCTTAAGGCTTTACGCAAGCTTCCTTCTGAAAGTGGGAATAATCTGATACTTACTCTAGATGTGAAAGTGCAGGCAGAACTGGAAAAAGCGATGACCAGCACTCCTGAGAAAATAGTAAACGGATCGGCTGTCGTGATAAAAGTCCAGACGGGAGAAATTCTGGCTATAACAAGCAAACCCACTTTTGATCCGAATGAGTTTGCGGTGGGAATAACCTCCAAAAACTGGAGGAAGCTGATTAATGATCAAATGCACCCTCTGCAAAACCGATCTATTCATAGTCTATACCCTCCGGGTTCTACCTATAAAATTGCTGTGGCTTATGCAGCTTTGGAAGAAGGGGTGGTCGACCCCGAAACAACTATTTACTGTCCCGGACATTTTAAATTGGGCCGTGGCAGGTATCGATGCTGGAAAAAAAACGGTCATGGTGCGGTAAACATGCACGATGCTCTGGTGCAGTCTTGTGATGTGTATTTTTATACAGTGGGTCACCGGATGGGAATCGATACTCTGGCGCGTTATGCGAGAAAATTTGGTTTCGGCTCACCTGCAGGGGTGGGGCTAAGTCGAGAAAAAAGTGGACTGGTCCCCAGCACTCAATGGAAATTGAAGAACCGAAAAAAAGCTTGGCTATTGGGGGAAACCATTTCTGCCTCCATTGGGCAGGGGTACAACCTGGTTACTCCGTTACAGCAGGCAAACATGATGGCGGCGGTTGCGAATGGAGGTATGCTGCTCAAGCCTTATCTTGTAAAACGAATTGAAGAGCCGGGCGGAACAACGATCAAAGAATTCCATCCGGAAATTAGAGGGCAGATTGCGGGTAGCTCTGAGAACATGGAAGTCATCCGAAAAGCCTTGCGCGATGTGGTCAACGGAGCTAGAGGAACAGGTAAAAGATCGCGCTTAAAGAATATCATCGTCTCGGGGAAAACTGGAACCGTGCAGGTCGTACGAATGAAATCCAACGAGGAACTGGCAAAGGAAGATGAGGTTCCCTATAAGTATAGAGACCATGCTTGGTTCGTGGCGTTTGCTCCTTATGAAAAACCAGAAATTGCAATAGCTGTTTTAGTGGAGCATGGTGGACACGGAGGAACTACGGCAGCACCCATTGCAAAAAAAGTTTTTAAAAAGTATTTTCAGCTATATCCGCTCGTTCCCGCCGCATAAACTGTTTTCGACTCAAACAACTTTGCCGAAAATTCTGCCATTTTGGATGTTTTTTTTCTTGAACAAAGACTCAAACTTCAGTAGTTTATCACCTTAACTTTATTAGAAAATATAGTTTAGCTAAACCTAGCATTTTTCTGCAGTTTTCGTTCTTTTGGTTTAAAGGTGAGGGGCGCAAAAATTTATGCAAACCTAACTTTTGGGACATTAGTGTATGGCTTATAAGAAAGAGGAACTTCCCATTACGATGGGTCAAAAAGTTAGCATAACGGTGCGAGGTGAAGTATTCAATGTTCTCGTCCGTGGGTGGCGTAAGGGCCAGTATATTATCCTGGATTTGCCCAGGGCGGGAGTAGAAGACTTTAGGGTTGCTCCTCAGACTGGAACCCAAGTGCATTTCACAAAAGAGGGTCTATTTGTAAACTTCAAAACTTCAACGATCATGTCAATTGTGCATGGCATGCCCCTTTTAATTGTAGAATATCCTCGTTCATTTGATTCGCATAACCTGCGCAAGCATCAAAGATTTAAGGCCAATTTTCCTATTCGATATTACTATGAAGCTGATGACCAAAAATATGAAGACTCGGGAATTGTTCGAGATATTAGCGCAAATGGAATTTTATTCACTCACACTAAACAGATTATTAGAGAAAATAAATTATTTTTGAATTTAGAAATTCCTAACTGCGGAAGCATTCAGAGCCAGATGGCTGATATCAGGAATATTCGCAAAAACCCTAAAAGCGAAACCTCACCCTTTGTGACAGGTATTAAGTGGCGTGATATTTCACCTGAAACAGAAGCGAGTATTGCGAAGTTGATTCAATCTCGATTAGCGGATCGAAGAAATGACATGCGCTAACTCATCTCGCAATTATTTGTAAATCTTTGGCCCGCATTTTTTTTATCCTATCTCTAAGTTTTGCGGCTTTTTCAAAATCCAGATTTTTTGCTGCAGCCAACATTTGCTTTTCAAGTTTTGCTATCATTTGCAATACAGGTACTCCTGATTCATAGGCTTCCTCTTCTTCTGCTAGGGCAAATGCCATTTCTTCACCTTTTCTGTTTTCCATACTGTCTTGAATCGATTTTTTTATCGAGGTGGGAGTAATATTGTTGGCTTTGTTGTATGTCCGTTGAATTTCCCGTCGCCGACTCATTTCATCCATTGCCGCTTGCATGGATTTGGTAATTCGGTCAGCGTAGAAAATTACTTTGCCGTCAACATTTCTTGCCGCGCGTCCAGAAGTCTGGATCAAAGAAGTGGTCGACCTTAGAAAACCCTCTTTGTCCGCATCTAGTATTGCTACCAGTGAAACTTCGGGGATGTCCAGTCCTTCCCTCAATAGATTGATTCCTATCAAGGCATCGAATACACCCAATCGGAGTTCGCGAATGATCTGTGTTCTTTCCAGTGTTATAATGTCTGAATGTAGGTATTTTACCTTGAGACCCAATTCCGAAAGATGTTCGGCTAGATCTTCTGAAAACCTTTTGGTCAAAGTAGTGACTAGCGTGCGCTGTTTTTTTTTGGCACGGACTCGAATCTGTTTATAAATATCATCGACCTGAGTGGCGATGGGTAAGATTTCGATTTCAGGGTCGATCAATCCGGTAGGCCTGACGATCAACTCTGCGACGTTATCTTGACATTTATCCAGTTCATAGGGACTCGGAGTCGCTGAAACATAAATGATATCTCTTACATGCTCACCAAACTCATCAAACTTAAGCGGCCGGTTATCGAACGCAGAAGGAAGGCGGAAACCATAGCGCACCAGACTTTCTTTTCGAGAACGATCGCCTTTGTACATGCCCTGTAACTGCGGCAACGTGACGTGACTTTCATCAACTATGAAAAGGGCATCATCGGGAAAATAGTCCAGCAGGGTAGGGCCGGGTAATCCCGGCTCGCGAGCCATTAAGTGACGTGAATAATTTTCTATTCCCTGACAATACCCCAGCTCTTTGATCATTTCGAGATCGAACAAGGTTCGTTGGTCAATACGCTGGGCTTCGATCAACATATTTTGACTTTCAAAATAGCCAATGCGTTCAATTAGTTCCTCGCGTATATTTACCATGGCCCGCTTCAGCGGCTCTTGAGGCATCACATAATGGCTGGCAGGGTAAATGGCAATGCGATCCAGTTCTGCAATGGGTTGCCGAGTGAGTGGGTCAAAGGAAGAGATACGATCGATCTCGTCACCAAAATACTCAATGCGAATAGCTTCATTTCTTTCGTAGACAGGAAGGATCTCTAAAACGTCGCCGCGTACGCGAAACGTACCGCGTTGAAAATCGATATCGTTCCTTTTATATTGAATCTCTACCAGCTTGGCGACAGCCTTATCGCGCTCCATTTGACTACCGCGTTCCAAAAACAACAGCATGCCCTGATAAGCTTCGGGGGAACCCAGCCCATAAATACAGGATACACTGGCAACGATGATCACATCGCGGCGCTCGAATAAAGACTGGGTGGCTGAATGCCGCATCTTGTCAATTTCGTCATTGATGGATGCATCTTTTTCGATGAAGGTGTCTGTTTGCGCAAGATACGCCTCCGGCTGGTAATAGTCGTAATAGCTGACAAAATATCCAACAGCGTTATCTGGGAAATAGGTTTTGAACTCGTTGTAAAGTTGCGCCGCGAGAGTCTTGTTATGGGCCAGCACTAAAGTCGGTTTCTGTACCCTTTGAATGACGTTGGCAATGGTGTAGGTTTTTCCAGAGCCAGTAACCCCTAAAAGGGTCTGCGCACTCGGGCTGGTGTTCAGGCCCTTGACCAGTTGTTCAATGGCCTGCGGCTGATCGCCAGCAGGGCTGTAGTTGGATTTTAGCTTGAAAGGTTGCATTGATATTAATAAATTATTATTGATTCACCCTCACCTCAATCCTCTCCCTTCAAGGGAGAGGAAGCAAAAAGTCCCTTCTCTCCCCTGGAGGGAGAGGGCTAGGATGAGGGGGATTGGAAAGATTAAAATTTCATTGGAGACAGTCTATCAACTTTCCCGCTTCAGGTCTTTAAGCAAACGCGCAAAATTTTCCTGATAAGCATCGTGGTCTTTCCATTCCTTAAAATCAACGATATGACGGGCTCTTTTGATATCGGCGGGCCAATCAGTTTTGATATCCATCACAGTATAATCTAGACGGATGGGGAAGAGAACGGTTTCTTTCCGCGTAGTTTCATTTTCAATAGCCGTCTCCACTTCTTTTTCTACCCAACTGCTTTCAACGGAATCTTTTGACAAAACCAGCAATAGCTTGCCATGCACATGAATCATTTCGTCGATACGGGTGCGAATTTTGTCGCCAATTTTCATGTCTTTCGGTGCAAATCAGTAGCGAATTCCTTGCGCCTGTAAATCGGCATGAAACCGATTAGCGAATTTCTCGTCTTCACTGGAATAGCTTATGAAAATAGAATGATACTGAACCGATTCAATTGAATTCAACAGGGGGGGAAGATGCTCAATAAACTGTTCAGGCAATCCACAATCCTGCAAAAACTTTTCCGGAAGATATTTTGACTTCATAAAAGTTCGATGGTCGATGCTGGAAGGCCCAAGTGGCCTAAATTTATCCAGCCCTTTTGTTTTCGATAAATCAAGATCTGAAAATAGGGTGTTCTGGATAATGGAGTTCTCTATGTTGGCCTCATTGAGTTTCGCATTAAAAAGGTTTGCACGAGTGAGATCAGCTTGAGTGAGGTCTACACTAGTGAGGTTTATTTTGTTCAATTCCCCACCACGCAAATAGAGCACAATTTCAGGGTTTTCTTCCTGCCATTTGCTCCAGACTTAGACGCCTTGTTCTAAAATTTTTACATGTACTGGATTTACCATAGTTTATGTTAAATTATAAACTTCGGAATTCCAAGAGCCGATCTCATCGTTTTTTCGTATTCCCGATTTAAAATCTATAAAGATCCTTATTTGTTCACAAATTATTCGGGCGAACGTCCGTTGGAGAAGAATTTTTGGAAAACCAGGAAGAAATTGTAAAAGTTATTCAATTGAACAACAGTGAAGTGACTTTAGTTGGCACGGCGCATGTTTCGAAATTGAGTGTCGAAATGGTTGAAGAGAAAATTGACACCGGAGATTACGATTGCATCGCCGTCGAGCTTTGTGCGCCGCGTCTGGAAAATATCACCAATCAAGCCTGGTGGAAAAACCTCGACATATATCAAGTCTTCAAGAAAAAGAAAGCGGGCCTGCTTTTAATCAACCTGGCTCTGACCGCTTACCAAAAACGTTTGGCGGAGCGGATAGGCGTTGAGGCGGGGAAAGAAATGATGCGTGCGGTGGAGCTGGCCCGTGAAAAGGATCTTCGCCTTGAAGTCATCGACCGAAATATATCTACCACTTTGCACAGGCTGGTTACCGAAGTTTCTTTCTGGCAAAAACTCAAAATTGTCGGCGGATTGGTCGCTGGCGTGTTTGTCGGCGAAGAAATTAGCGAAGAACAGGTAGAAGATTTGAAGCGCGGCGATATGTTGCATGCGGTGGTCAGTGAGTTTGGTGAAGCACTACCAGAAATCAAACGTGTGCTGATTGATGAGCGCGATGAATATATGGTCGGGCGGCTGGCGCAAATTTCTGCGGCTCCTAATGCGCCGAAAAAAATCATTGCTTTCGTCGGTGCCGGGCATCTTATAGGAATGATACCCAATATGGAATCACCGCCTAACGCTAGTCATTTGGAAGAACTGGATAAGAAACCACCGTCCAGCAAACTGGGGCTTTATATAGGCTGGGGCATTTGTGTTTTGATTCTCAGCATGTTTGTGGTGGGGTTCCAACAATCCCCTGAACTGGGAGGGCAACTGGTAATCACCTGGGTCTTACTCAATGGTGGATTGTGCGCGTTGGGAACACTTATCGCATTTGGCCACCCTGTTTCCATTGTTACTGCATTTTTTGCGGCACCGCTGACATCGCTGAACCCCACAATAGGTGCGGGGATGGTGGTCGGGTTGGTCGAGTCTTATATGCGAAAACCCAAGGTGAGTGACTTTGAAACCTT
>Ga0115000_10000151_pt1 | contig 62077 bp, 59 predicted proteins | sample ArcticOcean_MG_C_6_FD_89690 | JGI IMG/M metagenome (GOLD analysis project Ga0115000, IMG submission 89690) | Marine microbial communities from western Arctic Ocean - ArcticOcean_MG_CB8_128 | ecosystem: Environmental > Aquatic > Marine > Oceanic | place: Arctic Ocean: Canada Basin | collected... | reverse complement strand
TCGGGATTCAGATCTGGCTTCACCTAGCGGTGCTTGGGGTCCTCCTTTTTGCCGCCGCTGTGCATCTCTTCAGGGCCCCTACCCCCTGGCGGCCACTCATCCTCCTTACTCAGAGCATGGTTGTCGCTGGGTCGAGCATCGCCCTGTTGAGCGCCTCACTCCGGCCCGTTCTGACCCACGACTCATACCGGTTCATAATGCTCGGCCGGATGGCGTCAGCGGGCGACCTCGAGATGTCTGAGGCGATGCTCGCCGACTACCCGATCGGAGGCATCCAACTGCAGTTCCTAGCCGCGGCCCTCGAAGGCGAGTTTCTCGTCTACACGGCACCCGTAGCGGGGCTTCTTGGTCTCATCGGCGGTGTGTTGCTAATCCTCAACCCGGACCGGGAGCCGATACCTCGAGGAATCACCTTTGCTCTCAGCGTTGCTTCCGCAATGATCGTGGCGACTTCGTACATGCTGAGGCTCCAACTGTCATTGCTAAACAGTCATGTCATGGTCGCTGGGTTCGTGACCTTCGGCGCCGCGATTGCACTTGCGCCGCTGCACCGTTCGAGCCGACGGCCGGTCTTGATGACCTCTGCGCTAATGCTCGGTGCCCTCGCGCTCAGCCGCGCCGAGGGACCGTTCATCGTCGCGTTGATTCTGATCGCGCTCGCTGCCAGCGAAACCGCCCACAAGCGCGATTGGGTTCCGCTGTCCCTGATCGTTCTCGCACCGGCGCTGATCTGGTATCTGCGGATGATCCAGTCGGGCGGCACCGGGGAGATACTGTCGCCGGCGCGCGTCGTCGTCCTTCTCGTGGCAATCGCCGCGCCAATCGTGTTGATCTCAACCACCCGGTTGGCGATCCTACGCCAGCACACGGCTGCTCTTTCGACTGGAGCGGCCACCGCTGTCCTCATCCTCGTCGCAGTAATAAAGCCCGACGGAACCGCGGTCAGCACCGCACACCTCATCAGCAACCTCTCTGTATCCGGTCTGTGGGGTGTTGTTTGGTGGCTTGTTCTACCTCTCGCTGGAGTACTGGCGATCGCCGCTCCACCGATACGGAACGAAAAGCCCTGGCTGATCGTGCTTCTCGGCTTTGCCGTACTAATCGTCGTGCTCGGCGCGGTCCGAGACTTCCCGTACCGACTCGGCTTTGGCGACAGTGGCAATCGGATGGCCACGCACATTCTCGGGCTCGCTATCGGTTTTGTAATCGCCAAGATGCGACCACGTCCCGATGACGCGACTCAAATGAATTCCTCGACATAGCTGACCATTTGATCCAAGGCCTGCTGACGCTCGAAGGGTCGGGCGAACTCTCTCGCCGCCGCGAAGTCATTCTCGCTCCACTCTGCAGCAAGGTTTCTAGCGGCAAGAATCGCCGCCGTGACACTCGACGCTGTCGGTCGGGCGGCAAGGAAGCCAGGGTGACCTTCAAGAACCGCTCTAGCGCCACCTCCGGTTTCTTGTATGCACACCACCGGCACCCCCACAGCGGCCGCCTCAAAGATCTTTCCGCTCGTTGCAAGCGGTCCACCTCCTACCGGAACGACAATTACGTCGAGCGCTGAGTAGAACGCTGCAACGTCCTGTTTCTTGACGGGGCCGACATACGCAAACCCCTCGCCCTCAACCGGGAGCTGTACCTGTAAACCCGGCCTGCTCCCAGCGAAGTACCCAAGGTGGCCGCCGAGTACCAATTGGCTTCCGTCGGGCAGTTCCTTCCGAGCTGCTTCCCAGCCATCAAACATCGCTTCAAACGGCCAATGTGGGTTTGCGGTGCCAAGAATCCCGAACCGACACGGTCCTTTGGAAAGTGCCCGGTAGGACCCGACAACACTCGCAACATCGAAACCGTTGGGCACAACATGCTGGCGATCGGCCACCTCCGGATACAGCCGGCCATATTCCTCGGCGATCGCCTTGTTGACGTGGAAACAAACGGCTGCGTCACTGATCACGCTCGCTTCGTAGTCAAGATTGACGCCGTTGGTAGCCAGTCGTTCGCCGGTGTAGACGTCGATAGTCCAAGGATCGCGAAAGTCCAAGGAGTAAGAGACATCCTGAGCGGCGGCCACTTGTTTCGCGGCGCGAAACGCAACAAACGGATTGCCAGTCGCCAGCACATGGTCGAACTCATAGCCAAGTTGACCAAGCGCCAGGTTCACGGCATCGGGCCACCCTGTGTAGCGATCGGGTGCCGCCTTCGACCTATTGCGCCCAACGGCGGCGGTCAATCGCGCCCGTGCGGCCGATGCTTTGCGCCACAAGATGGGGTAACTCGCATGCAACCAGCCGACGTTGCGCGGATCAGGTCGGGGGCGGCCCAATCGTGCGTGCGGAATCCGGACAACCTCGACGGATTCCGGGACGAAATCCATGAGACTTTCGTCGGTTGATCCGATCTCCTCCTCGAGGAACCGCCGCGAGGTCGTGACGACTGTGACGTCCCACCCCCGCTCGGCGAACCGTTCCGAGGTGGCGAGTGCCCGATAGACACCAGAGGCACGCGAGGGCGGGTACCAAAAGGCGAGGTACAGCAGCCGCGGCGGGCAGCTCATCGATCGGCGATCGTTCGATCCAACTGGGCCGTCTCGCGGCCCTTGGTTTGAAACTCCAGGTAGGCATCGGCAACCTCGTTGACCTCGCCCTGCTGCCGAACGCTCCCCTGGTGCAGCCAGATTGCTTCCGTCGCCATCTCCGCCACCAGCGCAGTGCTGTGAGAGACAACGATGATCGTGCGAGCGGCCGCACACATCGTCTGCACGCGGTTGACCGCTCGGTCGCGAAAGCCCGCATCACCAGCACTCAGAGCTTCATCAATAAGGAGAATTTCAGGGTCGACATGGGTCGCAACAGCGAAGGCCAGCCGGCCGAACATCCCCGATGAATACGTAGTGGTCGGCATGTCGATGAATCCACCGATGTCGGCAAACTCGATGATCGCCTCCTGCTTCTCACGGACCTCGGCCAGTGACATTCCTGCGGCGAGGCCACCGAGCAACACATTCTCGCGACCCGACAGCTTGCGATTGAAGCCCATCCCAGGTGCGAGCAGATGGGCCCGACCCCAGAGGTCGATCCGACCACTCGATGGCTTCAACGCTCCCACCATCGCCTTCATCAGTGTGGACTTGCCCGCTCCATTTCCACCGATCAGCGCCACCGCCTTTCCGGCGGGAACCGAAAAGGAGACATCATTGAGGGCATGGATCAGACGCTTCTTAGTCCGCCGAGCGAACGGCGAAGTTCGCTCTTCAGGAGGGACTTCCACGACGGCGCTATAGGACAGCGAAAGGTCGGTGATGCGAACGGCGTCAGTTTCGAACTGCAAACTCATCCTCCCGTGACACAAAGACGAGGAAGCCAACGACCAACGAAACGGCTGACCACGCGAATGACCAACCGACTTGGCTGACGATTCCCGGTCCGTTCGGGTCAAGTGTTCCGCCGAACGCGATAGTCCATGCGGTCATGAGCGGGTAGAGCGGGTTCAAGCGGGCGAGTTCGGCACTGTCGAGGACCCTCGTGTAGTCCCAGATCACTGGCGACAGATACATCCACAGCCGCAGTACATGGGGCAGAAGGCGAGAGACGTCACGAAAATAGACGTTGAGCACGGCCATGATCAGCGCAATTCCGAGCCCGGCCATGAGCGTGAGCACAGCGAGAACAGGGATCCACAACATCTCGATGTGGGCCCCACGTTGCCCCAGGAAATGGATCGGAACGTACGCCAGAAGAGATCGAAGAAAGAGATTGCCTGCTGTGATCGCTGATGCCATCGGAAGCACGACTCTGGGGATCGATGACATCGCCAGGATCCCTCCGGCACCACTTTGTACGGCACCGACACTCGTGGTAATTACCCCCGAGAAGAACAGCCAAGCATAGAGATTGCCGACAATCATCGCCAGGCGCTCCATGTCGCTGAAACCACCGCCCCCGACGATCCCGACAAAAACGAAATAGATTAGGCCGAAGAGCAGTGGGTTGATCACGTGCCAGGCGCGACCAAAGAACGTATCGAAGTTGCGCGCCTTGACATCGGCTCGCGACCAGTGAACCGCGAAGGTGCGATAGGTCCAGGCATCGCGGATGTAGTTCCGCAAAGGGGGAAGGCCGGTGCGCGTTGAACGGCGAGAGATCAGTGGTGGGGTCGACGAGGCCTCACTCGTTTCCTGCGACATCTGCCCTCCAATCTCCATTGACCATACATATCAAGACCGATGCCAACAATGGTGCACCTCACCTCAGTCGAGTGCTTTGGGGCACTGCCAAGACTTGGCTAACATGACTCGATGCAGGGGGATCATACCGATCTCCACTGGAGTTCGATCGCGGCAGTCAGCCGGTCAGAAAGCGATTCGGAAACCGTGACGTCAACAGCGCATCCCTCCACGGTCGACAGCCGGTGGATCCTCGCTATAGGCGGGAACGACGAGGTCGGCCGACGCTGGATCGAACGACTTGGCCGCGCCGCGCAACGCGACTCAGGGAGCAGTCTCTGCTGGGCGCCCGGGCCGGCAGTATCTAGCACTCCGGTAATGCCCTGCATCGAAGAAACGACGGCCTCTGGCATCTTGCTCAAAGTCTGGGACACAGCCTCGCCCGACAGTCAGAGACTACGGAGCCGTCCACTCCGCTGGGTCACAATCCAACTCGATCGGATGAGCCATTCCATCGAGCGCACCTCTCCCGCCCGACGCATTGTGTCAGCGATACTTCGGCGCTCGGCACACAACCTGCGACGGATCAGCCAGCTATCAGACGGTCGCGTGCTCTGGCGGAGTATCCGGCCAATGGTCGCCGCAATCAACGACGACTCCCTCCCGAGTTGCATATATCTCTTCGATGACGACGCCCTGTGCACCGGCTATCACCTCGCCCGGCTCTGGCCAGATGTCAGATTTGCAGACGAGGACTCGGCGACCTCAACAAAATGAAGGTACAGGTCATCACTCCCTGGTATCCAGACGCCGCCTCTGTGTATCTGGGTGTGTTCGTCGAGCAACAGGTCCACGCGTTACGGGCACAGGGGGTCGAGGTCGATGTCGAGGTCCCCCATCTGTACCCAGCGCGGCGAGGGCCGATCCCGACCCATCTCATCGATGCGATGCGACAACTTGCTGAACGCGACCCCTACGCCATGTTTCGCTCTGCTGGCGCTACAACCTGGATACCGAGTCCAGTTCCGGCACGCTCGGGCTACGCCGGCCGCAGCGACGCATTTCGCATGGGGCTCAGCCTCAAGCGCGAGTATCTCGAGTCAACGGCCGACGTTGTGCACGCTCACCTGGCAGTGCCTACCGCCTCTGCGCTACTCGATCTCGAGACCAGGCCGCTCGTCGTCACGGAGCACCAGTCAACCCTCGATCTGGTCCTTGCCGAACCGAGGGCTCGCGAGCTTTATCGCCGCGTGATCGACGAGGCCGCGGCGTTCATGGTCGTCTCCACCCATCTACGCGATCGCCTCATGGAGGAGTTTGGCTCCGGCGTTGGGGAACGGATCGATGTGATGCCAAATATTGTCGACCTCTCCGATATCTCGTTTCGCTCCGATCACGACCGGGCGATGCGCCATTGGGTGTTTGTCGGTGCGTTGATCGCGAAGAAGGGGACCCGGCTGCTGGTTGAGAGCTTTGCCGCCTTTCGAAGAACCGCGGAACCGGAAGCCACACTGACTCTCGTTGGCGATGGCGACGAACGTGCTTGGGTAGAGAGTTTCGCACGGAGGGAGCGAATCTCTCACGCCATCACCATCCTTGGGGCGAAACCCCGGTCCGAAATCGGATCCCATCTCGATCGCGCTGATGTCATGGTGCACATGAGCCCGGCCGAGACATTCGGTGTAGCGGCGCTTGAAGCGATCGGGGCAGGACTCCCGGTGGTGTCGCTAGCGCATGGAGGAGCCGTTGGGGCCTGGGCCGAGATCGAGGCCATCGCCGGCTCGCTCCTTCCCCTCGACTCGAAGCCCACCGAAGTCAGCAGCGCTGTGGCGGCCCTGGCCTCCAACCCGGCTCACCTCAACCCACAGGCGGCGAGAGACTTCGTGGTCGAGCGGTACTCCGCCGAGACAGTTTCGACGCGACTCGCGGCGATCTACGAACAGGTGCGTCGATGACCACTGTGGCAGTTCTATCGCTCCCGCTTCGGCTCAATCACGCACTGGCGTGGATCAGTCAACACCCAGGTCGCGTGGTCCTGGTGGTCACGTCAGCTGAGGTCGTTAAGGATTCCATACTCCCAGCGGGGACTGTTGTCAGCGTCACCGGCGCTCAACAGCCGACCGACGCGACCGACCGTCTGCTTCGGTCGGGAACGGCCCGGCGCATCGTCCGATGGGTTCGACGCGGATCGCGGATCGGAGGGCGAATCGAGCAGGCGATTCGCCGCGCCCTTGTCACGCGTTTTGCACAGCCCAGCGATGGTGCGACCGTCCATCCACCAGCAGTGGATTCACTCCTCCTGGCGAAGCTGGGAGAGATCCAGGCGGCCGATCCGGTCGCGTTTCTCGCCGTCTTCGATGTCACCGATCTCCCTACTGTGTTGGCATTCGCGGACAATAGCGGCGCCGAGGTGGCCGTCCTCTAGCGCCTCGGATCGGCTCACGTCTGAACCCCAGCCGATGGGGTCCCGTAGCTCTAGTTCAGCAACCTCGGTCGTTCGATTCTTCAGGTTCGAGATGCCGAAAGGACTCGCAGGGGCCCACAGTCAGTCCCTCCCCCTCGTTGCCCGGTGACTATGCTTGACGCTGTGCACACACGGCCAGATGGCCCCACGGCAGAGCGGGTCCTTGTGGTAGCGGTCGACGGGCCACGCCCCGAGATCCAGGAACTCGCGTCCAACCGGTGGGTCGATCTACTGGTTCTCCAGCATCACACGGTCGGGGTGACACTCACCCATGAGGCGTGGGACGAGGGGAAGCTGCGGAGCAAAGCATCCGTAAGGCATCAGACAGTGGATCCTTCGCTCCTCACCGCTGCAGCGATCCGCCTGGTGAACGAAGCATCGCCTGTTCGAATGCAATCACTTCGATGTCTGGTGCAGCAACCCGAGAAGGCGCCGGAGGTCGTTGAGGCGCTTCTTGGGGCGTTCGCGTCGTATTCGGTCCTTGTGTTTGATGACGTCCCTTACAACGGCAGCATTCTTCGGCTTGAGAACCGCGCCGACCGGTGCTTTGTCCCGAACGATGCCGCTCTCAAGGAGTGGGATGCGAAGCACACAATTCGCGCGGAGGTCGGCACGCCTCCAGACGAGGGGCCACTCGGCTGCCTCCTCGGTACAGCAACCAAGTCCGAACCCAACGTCAGATCGGCCGATGGCACCCACCGAGTGCTACTCATCTCATATTTCGGGCCGCCGACCACGCTCGTTTCGGTGCAACGTCTGCGCTACTGGCATGAGACGCTCGGTGCCGTGGCGGAGGAGCGCGGCCAATCCGTTCATGTGGAGTGGCTGACTGCCACCGTCGCTGGCGAAGACAACCCTCGACTTCATGCCGTACCCGACCCCTCCGACTACCTCGCATCGAAGACCCGGCTCCAACTCTTGGAGATGCAGAGCTTGAAGCTGCCAACCATCGGCGTCTCGTGGGGCGAGGCGGTCGCTGAAGAGTTGAGGTCCTGGGAGCAGCACTTCGACACCGTGGTGATCTCCATTGGCCCATTCGGCTACGCGAACCTTGGAGAGGTAGTAAAGGATCTTTGGGGTGCACGGGTGATCCTCGATTTTCGCGACCCCTACGGCGGCGACGCACGAATGGGGTTCACGCTTGACCGACGCACATGGGTGAACCAGCACGAGCGGCGGGCAATCCGCTCGGCTGATGTTGTGGTGTCGGTCAACGATCGGTGCCTGGAGGTGATCGGCCCTGGGATCGAGGTCCCTCGTGCCGCCATCAACAATGGTTTCGACCCCGCCGCAATCGCGGCTGCGCGCGCGACCGGCACAACACACGAACGAGATGACGATCTGATTCGCTTCATCTATTGCGGCACGATCTTTCGCCACCTTCCGGTGGAGCGCGTCCTCGACGCACTATCCGCTACGCGTCACAGGCTCCTTCATGTCGGTCGAGACCAGTCAGCGTCGCAGGCTTTGGCTCATCACGTAGTTGGCCAACGCCTCGGTTTCGTCTCCGACAAGGTCGAACTGAACAAGATTCTGCTTGGGGCCGATGCCGGCATTGTGCGCGTCGGTGGCGAAGCCACCACCGCAACCACCAAGATCTTCGACTACATCGGTTGTGATCTAGACGTAGTCGTCGTAACGGATGGGGCCCCGCGCAGCGGAGCAATCCATCAAATGACAGAGGGCCTTCAGGGAATCTACTGGGTCCGCAATGAGCCGGAGGCTCTCGCCGAATTCTTCGACACTTACCGGCCGAGCCGGAGCCAGCGGCCTCAACGCGACCTGTTCAGTCGGAGGGCGCAGACCGAACTACTGCTCGATTTGATTATCAACGACGACGGGAACTAGATCGATGGACGACTCAGCTCACACTCCCCCTTCTCCGGAGGCTCTGGAGCAACTACTGCTTGGTGAAGCCGTATCGCGCTTGAGCCGCGAGGTCAGCGACATCCGCAAGGATCTTGACGGCCGAATCGAATTCAACGCTCGACAGCTCCGATTCATGCGTCAATCAGTCGATCGAATGCGCCTGGACCGTCAGGTGCGACGGCTGCCGAACGCAACGCGACAAGCAATGCGGCGCGCACTCGGGAGGAGGGCGCCGGAGGGAGCAGTCGGTGAACGGCACGCCACCCCGCTGATTCCCTGGCAGCACTCCTCCGCCTCCACGCTATTGATCGTTGCGCATGCATATCCGCTGGATCTTCGTTCATACGGAGGCCAGCCGCTCGCTCGACGGCTTCCTCACTACATCGACGCTGGCCACCACGTTGTGGTTTTCATCCCGACCAAAGGAGAAGCCACCGATCAGATCGCACCCGACGGTGTGAGGGTTGTGGTGAGTGATCTTAATCATTTGAACGAGGTTGCTAGAGAGATCGGCGCTACTCAGCTTCTCATCCACTCTCCTACGCCCGAGATCTGGGCCCACGCGAAACCGCTTTCGGCACTCATGCCGACTCACACATGGATGCACGGATTCGAATCGCGCAGTTGGCGTGAGCTGGGGTTCGATTTCACCGCTCAAGAGGTCGAAGAGCGGTCGCCGAGAATGGACGCGTACGACACCGAGAAACGAAAGGTCCTTGCTGAGATTCTGTCCGCACCTGAGATCACCAGCATCTTCGTGTCGTCCTTTCTCCAACAGGTTGCCGAGCAGTTCGCAGGATGCGCGGCGAGCAATGCTCATGTGATCCACAACATCATCGACCTTGAGGCGTTCCCTTATCGCGCTCGCACCGCTGCGGACAGATTCCGTGTCACGTCAGTTCGCAGCTTCAATAAGCGAAACTACGGAACTGATCTGCTGACCTTGGCTATTCGTGAGCTGCGATCTCAGCCGTGGTTCGACGAGCTTGCCATTCGGATCATCGGCGACGGACGATATTTCGACGAGGACACCTCCGAACTGAGCAACCTTCCCAACGTCTCCCTGGAACGTCACTTCGTCGGCCCGAATGATCTTTCCAGGGTGCTTTCACAGTCTGGAATCGCGCTGCTCCCGACCCGCTGGGATAGCCAAGGCATGATGATGGGCGAGTCGATGGCCTCAGGCCTCGTCCCGGTAACCAACGGCGTCGCCGCTATCCCGGAATTCGTCGATGCCGAGAGCGGCATCCTCGCCGGAGATGGGGACTACAAGGGCCTCGCCGACGGCATCGCTGCCCTTGTGGATGACCCCAACCGATATCTTGAGCTCTCCCGAGGCGCATTTGCACGGGTGAAGGCGCAGTGTCATGTGGGGGTTACGGTCGCAGCCGAGCTGGAGCTCATCGCAAATGCGAAGCAGGATGCCAACGTGCGCTCGTAGACCATCCCGGATGACTAGCTCCGAAGCAGGCGCCGCCACCAGGGCTTGTTCCCGCCGCTAGACATGAATGTGGGTAGCACCTGTTCATAGGACCGGCAGAGATTCTCATCTACCAGATCCGGGGCCAGATACCAGTCCCGATGCTTGTAGGTAGGGTCACCAAAGATCGTGTCTTCGAGGTGCAACCCTTCCGCCGAGAGGCGATACGCGTGATAGCCGTGGTGCTTGACGAACGACTGGAGTCGATCTTCGGTTCGCCCCGCGAGTACCTCACAGATGATGTGGGGACGGATCGTTGAGATCAACTGGTCGCCTCCCGCGAGCACATCTGGCTCCGTGCTCTCGGTATCGATCACAAGGATGCAGCCAGTGTCGCCATTCGTCCCACTCGCCGCGAGCTTGGCGGTCTCCTCGCAGCGCCGCTCCCTGAGGAAGACATGATCCAGTGTTGAGAGATCCACCTCGATCACCGAGGCCGACTCCCGGAATGTCGGATTGAGTGAGTTACTGGAATCGGTGGCCGCCGACAGGTGGAACTCGGCCACGCCGACATGATCCGAGAGAGCCTCTCTGCTAGTGGTGGCCGTTAGCTCATTGTCCCTAAGTCCTTGAACGCCCATCTCGTAGAGCATCGGCATGGGCTCGAATGTATGCATGAGGAACCGCTCGCCAAAGATCGCGCCCATCAACACGGGGAAGTAAGAAATGTTCGCACCGACATCGACAAAAACGGTCAAGTCATACGACTGCCCGAGCGAAATCAGCAGTGCCGAGACATCAGCCTCGTAGGATAAACCCGTCTTTTTGAGCACCGAGTGCATGTACGCGCCCTGAGCGAAGCCAAAATCAACGGTTGGACGAGCAGGTTGGATTCCGCTCACGTTCGGCGTAACGAACTGCACCGCAGGAGGGTACCGCGGCGGCAGCGCCCCCCCCCAAGTCGCTACCCGCAAGATCATCTACCCCGAAAGACCATCCCGCGATAGCCCGGCGCGAATCCGGCCGCCTCGAGCCGCGCCGCCCAGGGCGTCTCGCGCACTGGCTGGCCGTCAACCTTGGCGATTTCCAGCTTCCGCAGCCGCCCATCCTTGACCAATCGTTGGATCGCATCGATCCAGGCGTCGGTGTCGAGGGCGCCGGGGAACGTGATGAGCGAGCGGCCCCCTCGTTCGAGCTCGACCGCGGGGACACCGTCGATCAAAACCACGTGAGCACCGGCGGCGCTTACCAGACGGCCGGTTGTGGCAGGCCAGGCGAGCAACGCGCCGTAGGGTCGACTTTGGTCGCCATTGGCCTGCCGGGGGCCATCACGCAGCGGTGGCTACAAGACCATCTCGAGAACAGCCACTAGACTCGGCTCATGTCCGAGTACGAATCGCCCGAGTGGCACCCCGCCTTCGAGGAGTACTGCGAGACCATTTTCGAGCTGAACGAGGACGACTTCGACGTCATTCAGGCGCGGATTGCCGAACGACTCGATGTCTCTCGCCCCGCCGTCTCCGAGATGGTCAAACGCATGGAGGCCGAAGGGCTGATCGAAGCGGGCCGCCAAATCACGCTCACCGAAGCAGGCCGAGAGTTGGCCGAAACCGTTGTTCGCCGCCACCGACTCGCCGAGCGTTTCCTCACTGACATCCTCGGCCTCTCATGGGCTGACGCTCATCAGGAAGCTGGCAAGTGGGAGCACGTCATCTCCCCCACAGTCGAGCGGGCGATGATGTCTCGCCTCGACGACCCCACCACCTGTCCCCACGGCAACCCGATCCCGGGATCGGGTTACGAAGCTCCGGCGCTCGTCACGCTCAACGCCATCGTGGTCGGCACCGACTTCACCGTGCGCCGAATTCCCGAAGAGCTCGAGTTCACCGCCGGGATGCTCGACTTCCTCGAGCAGTCATCGATTACGCCGGGCTCGAAGGGCACACTGAAGGCAATGTCGCCCGACGGCACCGCCACGGTGGAGATCGCCGGGTCTGCGATCGGCGTCGGCGAATTCGCCACAGCGCGCATTCTCGTGACCGTCGCCTAGTAGTTGTCGATCCGGCGGAGCACGACCGCCCAGGTCAACATGCCACTCAGGGCAATCAACACCAGCGCGCCGAGCGACTCTTGCGCGAGCGCGAGGCGTTCACCCGCCGACCAGATCTCGGTCGAGAGGGTCTCGAACCCTGGGGGCGACAACAGTCGCGTCGCCGGGAGTTCCTTCATCGTCGACAACATCACGAGGCCCGCTCCGGCGAGCAGGCCCGGGGCCATCAGCGGCAACTCGATGGTAAAGAAGCGGCGAATCCGTCCGGCGCCCAGCGTGGCGGCGGCATCTCCGAGCCGTCGGGGCACCGCGCCGACGGCGACATGGGCGGCTCGCGTGGCCTGCGAACCAAAGTGCAAGACGTAGGCGAGGATCAGCAGCGGCAGGGTTTGATACCAGCTGCCAAGAATGGGCGACTGCAGCACCCAGAACACCAGCGAAAGGGCGATGACCACGCCGGGGAGAGCGAAACCAGCCACGATCATCGAGTTGGCGGCGTCGCCGACTCGACTTCGATATCGGGCGGTGAGCCACGCAACCGGAAGCACCACGGCAATCGCTAGGGCCGCGGTAATCAGACCGGTCTCCGCCGTGTTGAGCGCGGGGGTGACCAGATCGCCGAGATCGGTCTGGAGGCCGGGCGTGGGATTGGAAGCCGAGAGACCGCGCCACGACCAGAATCCGAAGACGGCGGCGGGCCCAACCAGCGCGTTGCCAAGCACCGCGCTGGCGCCGAGAACGGCCGGCCACTTCCATCGTCCGAGCGGGACAACGAGCGGGTCGCGACTGCGGACCACCGATACCTCAAGGCGGCGCCGACCGAGCGAACGCTCAGCAACGACGACGGTAAGAGCCACGACGCCGAGCACGAGCGACATCCCCATTGCCCGGGCGGGGTTGAACAGACTGTCGGAGTAGATGTCGCGCGTGAGGGTGCTGTAGCCCATGCGCTCAACGGCGCCCCAGTCCGAGATCGTGTAGAGGAACACGAGCATCGATCCGGCCCAGATCGAACTAGCACTCTGCGGGACGACCACCGTCCGAAAGACCGTCCATGGCGATCGGCCCAACAAGCGGGCGGACTCTTCGAGCGAAGGCGAGAGCGATGCAAACCGGGCGGCAACCGGCAGGTAGACGTACGGAAAGGTGAAGAGCGTGAGCACGAGCCAGGCCCCTCGGAAGCCCTTCATATCAGGCAGGTCGGTGATACCAATCGGACTGAGGATTTCCTCGACGAGCCCGCCGGTGGCAAACGCCGCAATCAGGGCAGAGGCGCCCACGAAACTCGGAATCACAAGGGGAAGCGGCGCCAGGATTCGCCACACTCGGCGACCGGGGATGTCGGTACGAATGGTGAGCCACGCCAGACCGGTGCCGATAATCGCCGATGACACGGCGACCGTGCTCCCAAGCCAGAGCGAACGACGCAGCGGTTCCCATGTCTCGCGGGTCCAGATGACCTCGCTGAAATCGGTGCCGAGATCGATGTTGCGCCACACCACGTAGGCGAACGGCCCGAGAAAGATCAGGCCCGTTACTAGGGCGAGAAGAAGGAGGGGGATCGGCGGTTTGAGCGCGACGGGGCCGGGGGTCGAACCCCCGGCCACGGTCGTCTCGGACGACAGAGAGGCGTTACTGCTCGATGCCACTCTCTTGGATCAGTTCGATGGTGCCGCGGAGGCCGTCGCCCAGCAACTCATAGTTGATGGTGTCGGCGGTGTAGCCCTCGAGGGAGGGCAGTCCCTCCGGTGCGGCGACACCGGGCAAGAGCGGGTACTCCTGGGTGCCGGTGACGAAGTCCGACTGCGCGGACTCGCTCAAGAGGAACTCAAGCAGCTGAGCGCCGGCGTCTTGGGCGTCGGAGCTTTCGAGCACGGCACCGCCGGTGACGATCACGAGGGAACCGACATCGTTCGTCGGAAAGAAATGGTTCACACTCACGACCGACGGGTCGGCTTCGAGCGCCCGCAGGTTGTAGTAGTGGTTGACGAGGCCCATAGCGTGTTCGCCACGACCCACGGCCTCAACGATGGCCGAGTTCTTCGGCTGGTTTGGCGAGTTGTTGGCGGCCATACCTTCGAGCCATTCGCGGGTGGCGTCTTCGCCCAGTTCGTTGCGCATCGCGGTAACGAAGTCCTGGAACGATCCGTTGCCCGGAGCGACGGCAACCTGGCCGTCGTACTTCGGGTCGACGAGATCGAGCACGGAGATGGGCAGGTCGGCGGGGTCCACGAGCTCGGAGTTGTAGACCAACACACGCAAGCGGCCCGTGATGCCGACCCAGGTGTTGTCGCTTGCCGCGAACCCAGAATCAACGAGACCAGTGATGGCCGAGTCTAGGGTGGCCAGGCGATCTTCGCCGGCCAACAGACCAAGGGCGCCGGGGCTCTGGGAGATGAAGACATCGGCGGGCGAATTGTCACCCTCGGTCTGGATGAGGAGGGCGAGGTTGGCGGACTTGTCGTACTTTGCTTCGACATCGATGCCCGTCGCTTCGGTGAAGGCATCCAACAGCGGCTCAATGAGTTCTTGATCACGGCCGGAGTAGACCGTGATCGACGAGGCGTCATCGCCCGCGTCGCTGTCGTCGCCACACGCAGAAGCCACAAGGGTGAGAGCGAGTACGGCACTGAGAGTTCGGAGAAGTTTTGTCATGGCAGGTAATATATCCACGACCGAGTTTATATTAAGCATACCTAACATGTGATATTCGTCACACTTAACTACTAATGGTGGTGAATGCCAACATGGGCTCACCGCCGTGCGAGACGGCGACCGTCTCACCCAGACCAAACCGGGGCGCGCCGGTGACCCGACTCCGAACGACTGTCCCATCGAGAAGTCGGACGGCGGAGAGTGCATCGTGGCCGTAGTACTCGACCTCGATCACCACACCCTCGCTCGCGCCATTGGCGCTCACCGCCACCAGGTCGATGTCTTCAGGGCGAAGAAGCACCTGCACCACACCATGCGCGGATTCGCGAAGCGGGACGAGCCCGAGAGCAGTTGTTGCTCGGTCGCCGTTGGCCTCGCCGACAAGCAGTTCGGCTTCGCCAACAAATTCGGCGAGCCAGGGGTCGGCCGGGCTCCGGTAGAGCTCGGCCGGCGCCGCTTGCTGAACCACAACACCGTCACGCATGACGGCGACTTCATCACCCAAGACAAACGCTTCGTCCTGATCGTGCGTGACGAAGATGGCCGTGATCGACAGATCACGGAGCAGCTGACCAACTTCACTGCGGACGTCGGCCCGAAGATTAGTGTCGAGGCTGGAGAAGGGTTCGTCGAGGAGTAACACCGACGGCCGGGGCGCAAGCGCACGGGCGAGCGCAACGCGCTGCTGCTGACCACCCGAGAGCGAACCCGGGAGGCGATCGGCGAGGTCGCCGACGCCAACCATGTCGAGGAGTGTCTCGACGCGCTGGCGCGCTTCGGGATTGCGACGACCGAAACGACGGCCCCGGATGGAAGCGGGCAGGCCGTAGGCCACGTTGGCGGCGACAGTGAGGTGGGGGAAGAGCGCCCAGTCCTGGAAGACGAGACCGACGCCGCGATCCTCTGGAGTGAGAGATCTGCCATCACCGGCAACTCGCTTCTCGCCGAGCCACACCTCGCCATGACCGACAGGCAGCAGCCCCGCGATGACTCGCAGGAGGGTGGTCTTGCCGCAGCCACTCGGGCCCAGGATTGCCAGCTGGCTTCCCGCCGCAGCAGAGAGGGAAACGCCTCGCAGTACCGGCGCGCCAGACAGGTCGACGCGAACGTCGCGAACGTCGACCCCCAAAAGGGACCGTGCGGTAGCGGTGGCTACTGCGGGGTCAGGCATGCCTTACACGGTACAGGAAGTGCACTTCACAACAAAACTCAGGCGGCCACGCCGGGCAGTCGCTGTGTCACTGAGTGCGGGTGATCGTGTGAATTTTCCACTCGGCGCCCGGCTTGGCCGGAAGGCCCCCCTGCTCGCCACAGGCAATGGTGGGCACGGCTCGGGCCGGCCCAACCTCCACCATCCACACGTCGTCATCGACCAACACGCGGACCCTCGTTTTCGTAGGGAGGGTGTGCGCTGATTCGGGAGCGACGATCTCGACTGAGCGTCCTCGAGAATCGAATCCCCAGTCGTCGATGGCGGCCATCACGGCTCGTTCGGCCATCTGGGCCGGACCTATCTCGGCCCCGATCCAGCCTCGACAGCGGGCGGCAACCGATGCCGGCGTCACTGAGTAATCGAGGATGCCGGCCATCTCTTCGGTGGTCACCAATCCCCACATTCGGCCGTCGGGAAGTGTCACCCCGGTCGGTGCCATTCGGTGGCCGCCAGTGTGACTCACGCGCCGGATCGCCAGCGTCGGACCGATCGCGTGGAGGTCGGCCATCAGCGAAGCACCACGGGAGCCACAACACATGTCGTGGCTGCCTTGGGTGCACAACAACAGCTCACGTTGGGGCTCGTTCGAGATCACGGTGGAAGGACTGGCGTCGAGACCTTCAACCAGCAGCACGGTGAGGAGATCAGCTATCTCGCTCGGCGCGACCTCGTGCTCGATCCGGGAGAAGTCGGCGCTGTCACGCAGACCATGGGTAACAATTCGGCCGACCGTGTCGTCTTGCGGCACCGCGGCCAGCACTCGGACGCGTCGGCCTTGCTCGCCGGCTGCCAACATCAACTCAGGGACCAAGGTGAAACCGTCCTTGGCCCACACCGGCTTCGGCCAAGGCAACGGCACGTCGACCACGATCAGCTCATCGGCGAACAGCGCACTGCCACCGGGGTCGAGAGCGATCCGGGTGGCGTGTGCCGCGCACCGCTCCGATTCGTCGGCGGCCGGAAGCAAAGTGAGATCGAAGAGATCGGTCATTCACCCTCAAGGATCGCAGGCAATGGCTCACGATGCACAACTGTGACCCGTTTGGTGGCCCGAGTGAGCGCGACATAGAGGGATCGGATGCCTTGTCGTTCTTCGCTCACGATCCGGCCCGGTTCGATCACCACTACCGCGTCGGTCTCAAGTCCCTTCACGAGACGCACGGGCACAACAGTGACCTGCTGATCGAGACCATGACGGGTCGGGCCGCCCACCGGCATGTCGTGCGCCTCAAACGCCCGATGCACTTCCGCGACCAGCGAGTCGGGAACAACAACGGCAACATTGCCTTCGACGACTTCGCCGAGCTCGGCCCGCACAATCGGCACGAGCTCGTCGACCAGGCTGGCAACTCGCAAGATCTGGGGGGCGGCGCCGTCTTCACGCACGGGCTGTGGCGGCCGAAGACCCGGCGCCGCATGAGGCAACACCTTGTTGGCGAGCGCCATCGCGGGCCCGGGAATGCGATAGCCGATCGTGAGTTCGCGATGTCGCGTTTCGCGCTTCTCGGGGAACGCCGAGATCACGGCGTCCCAGTCGCTGTTGGCCCAGGCACCGGTGGCCTGGGCGATGTCGCCGACGATGGTCATCGAACCGTTGAGTGAACGACGGGCGATGGTGCGTAGCTCCATGGGCGACAGGTCCTGCGCCTCATCAATACAGATGTGGCCAAAGGTGCGGACAGAGTCGGCGTTGCGTTTGCCGGGGCGATAACCCAGCAACGCCCGCGCCTCGTCGAGAAGCGGCGCGTCTTGGAATCGCCAGATGATCTGCTCGGCGTGCTCGCCCCGCGGTCGGTGGAGCCGCTGAATCTCCTCTTCCGCGAAGACGCCGCGGTTGGCCGAACGGAGCAGAGCCCGAGAGCCGTAGAGATCATGCAGTAGATGCGCGGGTGTGAGGACGGGCCACATCCAGTCGAGCGCTTCGCGGATTGAAATGTCGTAACGGATCCGTTCACGAACCGTGTTTGAGTCGACCGGCTTGCGAGCACTCGCAGCGAGCTTCTCGAAGAAGAGTTCCTCGACGATCTTGCGGCCCGAGTTGTGACCGCGCGAGCGGCGCCGTGCTTCCTTGATCACCCACGCTGATTCTGCCCGGGTGATTCGGAGTCGCTGCAGACCGAAGCCCACCTGCAGTTCGTCACGCAGCGGCCGCTCACGATCGGTGACAGCACGGGCGAGCACCTTGATCATGCGGGGGTCGCCCTTGACCCAAGCAACGGGCTCGGCGTCGAGTTTGTCGACGCGCACCTTCGGACGGACCAGATCCGCGAGCACCGCAATATCGACGCCGGCCTCACCGAGCGACGGCAGCACCTGCTCGATGTAGGCGACGAACAAGCGGTTCGGCCCGACGACCAGGACACCCTGACCTTCGAGCGGGAAACGGTGTGTATAGAGGAGGTACGCCGCACGGTGGAGCGCGACGACGGTCTTGCCGGTGCCCGGACCACCCTGCACCACCATGACGCCGGGCATATCCGCCCGGATAATCTCGTCCTGTTCACCCTGAATCGTGGCGACAATATCGCCAAGTCGACCGGTGCGGGATGCTTCGAGAGCGGCGATGAGCGCGCCCTGTCCACGGGTGCCGACATCCTCAGCGGTGACATCGCGTAGGTCGCCAAAGAGTTCATCGTCGATGCCGAGCAGAGTGCGACCACGGGTGGCGAAGTGGCGACGCCGTTTGATTCCCATCGGGACACGCCCCGTCGCTCGATAGAACGCCTCGGCAATCGGCGCCCGCCAATCCACAACGATCGGGTCCTGCTCGCGGGTCCACACGCCGAGCCGGCCGATATAGAAACGCTCGTCAGTCTCTACCGGGTCAATCCGACCGAACACCAACGATCGGTCGCCCAGGTTGAGCTGGCTCAGACGGTTGACGGCGCCTTCAATCATCGACTCGCGTTCGAATCGATGCTGGTTCGTACCGCCCTTCTGCGCCTCGTGGCCGCCGGTGATGTGATGGGCGCGTTCGCGAGCTTCTTCGAGCAACGCATAGGCGAGGTCGAAGTGCGCCTGTTCGGCGTCGAGTTCGGGGTGACGATCAGACACTTTGGAGAAAAGACTCCCAGAGAAGGGGGAAACGGTTCAGTGTACCGGCGCCTTTTCAGGCCACGACCGTCCTACCCTCGTACCCAGATGTTCTCGATCGGCTTGGTTCTCAGCGCTGGCGGTCCCCTCGGTGACCCCTGGCATTCCGGTGTACTCGGACGCCTCGAAGAGTTGACGGGATGGGACGCACGCACCGCCGATCTCATCGTGGGCACGTCTGCCGGGTCAATCACCGCAGTCACGCTTCGAGCCGGCGTGTCCGCCATCGATCGTAAGATCCATTTCGAGGGCGGCCCCGTGAGCCCCGATGCGCAGACGATCTACGACCGCATCACTACGCCCTACGAAGAGCCCGAAGGCGATCGTAACTGGCGGCCCAGCTCCCCGAAGATGGCGCTGAAAGCTGCGTGGCCGCCGTGGAAGGCCGACCCCTTTCGTATCGCCATGGCCAACCTGCCCCGTGGCACGAAGTCCGGCGAGTCGCTGGAAAAGCGCATGAACGAACTCATGCCCGACGGATGGCCCGATCAGCGATTGTGGATCACCGCCGTTCGGATGAGCGACGGACGCCGTGTGGTATTCGGCCGCGACGACATCCGCGGCAACATCGGCCAGGCCGTCCGTTCCTCGGCGGCCGTGCCCGGCGTCTACACCCCCGGTCTCGTCGGTGAGCGTGAATACGTCGACGGTGGTGTGCACTCGTCCACCAATCTCGACCTGGCCGGCATGCTCGGATTCGACCTCGTTGTTGTGTCGTCCGCGATGACCGCCGTAGAAGGCAGTCGTAGCTGGATCAGCGATCCCACCCGGGCCTGGTTCAGCGGCAAGCTCGATGACGAAGTCGCCGCCGTTCGTGCTCGCGGCACCGCCGTGCTCGTGGTCGAACCTGACGCCGACACGCTCCCCAGCCTCGACAAGAACGCCGACAATGCCCGTCCCGCTGCGGTTGCGGCCGGCGCCGCGTCAGTCGACCGCGTGTTCGCCGATCCGAACGGCGAAGGACTCCGCACTCTCCTCGAGCGCGGTCAATCCGGCTAACAGCCGCTGCCGGTGCCGCTGGGGATGTCGGGGATCGAGGGATCGATCACTTCGACATGCACGTGCGGGTTTGAGGGTTCAGCGGTGAACTCGTCGACCTGTGAGTCGAAGGGCAACACGGTGGCTCGCTCGGCCACCTGCGTGACGCCTGCCTCAACGCGATCGCCCACCACGACGGTGAGGCCATGCATGTGGAACATCTTCACTTCCCAGCCAGGAGCGGCGTCGGGTTCGATCACGAGGAAGTTGTCTTCGTTCTCGCAATAGAGAATGTAGGTGCCACCGCGAATCACGGTGCCGGTCACTGGTGAACGGATCGCCACTGTTGGTTCAACCACGATGTCGGCCGCCGTTCGCGAGCCGGTGTTGCGGTTGCGGGTATCCAGCGTTTTTGCTGGAGCCGACCCGTTGACGGTGGTCTGCTGCTGCGACCCGTCGTGGCCGGCCTCGTGGAACCCGATGATCTCGATCTTCGTTGCCAGATGGAACAGGTCGACCGGCCCGGCTGTCGCGAACGGTGTGTAGGGCTGCTCGAAGTAGACGGCGCCAGGAGCGACAGTTGTGGTCGTGCTTGTAGTCGTCGTCGTACTTGTGCTGGTTGTCGTCGTACTCGTGGTCGAAGTGCTGGTTGTCGTCGTGGATGTCGACGGAATCGAGGCCGGGGTTGATGAGGACGTGCTGGACGAACTGCTGGCGGGAGACTGTACGTCGGCCAGGGGCGCAACCTGGACGTCGGCGTTGTCGCCGATGCCGCATGCCGCGGCGAACAAGGCGAGTGCGACCAGGCACACGAGGGGGCGAGGGCGTCCCAACATCAGCGTTCACCGTAGTGGAGCGCCGACAACTGGTGGCCCCACTGCCGCTCCGCAACAACCGCGTCGGTAGCCTGAGCAGCATGACTCCGGGCCGCTTCGACGATTCTCCGTTCATTCGGGCATGCCGAGGCCTGCCTCACGATCAGGTGCCGGTGTGGTTCATGCGCCAGGCCGGGCGATCGTTGCCCGAGTACCGGGCCATCCGCGGCGAAGGCACGATCCTTGATGCGATCGCCGACCCCGACCTCTCGACCGAGATCACGCTCCAGCCGGTCCGTCGTTACGGCGTCGACGCGGCGATCCTCTATTCCGACATCGTGGTGCCCGCCCATGCGGTCGGATTTGGCCTCACTGTCACTCCGGGGGTGGGTCCCGAGGTGGAGAAGCCCTTCCGCAGCGCGGCCGATCTCGACCGCCTCCGACCGCTCGATCCGGAAGCCGACACGCCGTACGTGCTCGAGACGGTTCGTCAGCTCGTGGCCGAGCTCGACGTGCCGCTCATCGGTTTTGCCGGCGCACCCTTCACGGTTGCGTCGTATCTCATCGAGGGCCGCCCCTCTCGCGACTACGTCAACACCAAGAGCCTCATGTTCAACGATGAGCCGCTCTGGCACGCGCTGATGGATCGTCTGGCCGACATGGCGATCGCCTCGCTCCGTTCACAGATCGACAATGGCGCTTCCGCGATCCAGCTCTTCGACTCGTGGGCCGGGGCACTCTCGCCCGCCCAATACGTGCGTTACGTGATGCCGCACTCGTCGAAGGTGCTCGCGGGTGTGGCCGATACGGGCGTGCCTCGTATCCACTTTGGCGTCACGACCGGTGAGCTACTCGAGCTCATCCGCGACGCCGGCGCGGACGTGGTCGGCGTCGACTGGCGCGTGCCGCTGGATCGAGCGCGAGCCCGCCTCGGCGACGACATCTCGCTGCAGGGCAACCTTGATCCGACGATGGTGCTCGCCGGTGTCGACGCGGCCAGCGAAGGCACGCGCGATGTGCTCGCTCGCAACGACGGCCATCCCGGCCACGTCTTCAACCTTGGCCACGGTGTTATGCCTGCGGTCGATCCCGACGTGCTCAGCGAGGTCGTAAAGATCGTTCACGACGAGGGCCAAGTCCGCTCGTGACCGAACCGGTCGTGGTGATTGGGGCGGGCATCACCGGCCTCGCCGCGGCCCACGACCTTCGCCAGCAAGGCCGCGATGTAGTTGTGCTCGAAGCATCAGACCGCATCGGCGGCAAGATCGCGGGTGGGCCGGTCGATGGCTCGGCGCTGCCGTTCGATGTCGATATGGCGGCCGATGGCTTCCTGGCCCGCGAGCCCGAGATGACCGATCTCTGCATCGAGCTTGGTCTCGAAGACAAGCTCACGAGCCCCCGCCGGGGCGGCGCATTCATGTGGGTCGACGGTGCGCTCCATCGCATTCCGCCCGGCGTGCTCGGCGCGCCGCTCGACCCTGAGGCGGTCGCGGCCAGCGGCATCGTCTCGGCCGCGGCCGTGACCGCGCTCGAACAGGCACTCACGGCCGACCTCCCGCCGCTCGTTGGCGACGCATCTGTTGGCGACGTGCTCCGCCCTCGCGTCGGCGACGAGGTCTTCGAACGTCTCGTTGATCCACTGCTAGGAGGGATCAACGCCGGCAATGCCGACAACATGAGCATCCGGGCCGGCGCCGCCACCCTCGCCAACGCCGCGGCCAAGGGCGGACCATTCGTCGACGCGTTACGGGCCCATGCTGCTGCCGCCGCTGGAGGTGGCCCGGTGTTTCACGGCATCGAGGGCGGCAGTCAAACCATAATCGACGCACTGACCGACGAACTCGGCGACCACATCCACACCTCCGCCGAAGTGTTCGACATCGAGCGCGACAGCAACGGCTGGATCGTGCGCACCGACGACGAAGCCCACACGACGGCCAACGTCATTCTCACTACACCGGGCTGGGTCAGCGCCGGTCTTCTGGCTCCCCTTGCTCCGGAAGCCGCAGCCGTGCTCGCTGGCCTCCACTACTCCGACGCAGTGCTCGTCACCTTCGTCGTCGAATCGTCACAGATCGAACACCCGCTCGACGGCGCCGGTTTCCTCGTTCCCCGAGACCAAGGGCTGCTCATGACGGCCTGCTCCATCGCGTCCTACAAGTGGGCGCACTATGACGACGGAACCCACACGATCTTACGAGTCTCCGCCGGACGCACCGACGATCGGCGCTGGCTCGATCTCACCCACGACGAGCTCACCGCCCAGCTCCGCTGCGAGCTCGAGGAGACCATCGGCCTTCGCGGCAGTTCTGCGGTCCGAGTGAGCGAATGGCGTCGTTGTCTTCCCCAATATCGGCCGGGTCATCTCGACCGCTGCGACGAAATCGACGAGTGGCTCACCCGTGATATGGCGGGACTCTTCGTCGCCGGTGCGGCGATGCGCGGGCTTGGACTACCGGCCTGTGTGCGGCAGGGCCGCGCTGCCGCTCAGCGCGTCTGAACGCGAGCGTTCGACGCTGACAATCACGGCCGCAAACGGGGAACGCGAGCAAAGCTTGCGTAATTCCGCCACGCCTATTCTTGCGGCGCATCGTGCACCAATGGCTGAAAATACACCTCCGGCAAAGAAGCGGCGCCCGCGCGCTGAACTCATGATCGAGAGTGGCGTGGAGGTGCTCGCCGTGCATGGCGTCGAGACGCAGATTTCTTCGGTCAGCTACGCCAAGGTGTTCGAACATCTCGAGCGCACTCGCAAGATTCGTGTCAACTACGGCTCGGTCCACGAACGCATCTGGAACAGCGGAGCTGGTGACAAGCTTGCGGTCAACGAATTCACACAAGTGTTCGCCCAAGCCGACCTCACCACAAAGTCCGGCGCACAACAAGCAACACAGGAAACCGCACACGTTCTCATGGCCGAGTACATCCGAACCACCGCAGACAAGGACGAAAGGGGGGCATGGCTCGAAACAGTTACCGCGTTGAAGTCGGGCCCGACTGGCTCACTAATCACTCAAGCTGCACGCGACGGTGCGCTCGCCAGCTACGAGCACCAAACCAACATCTATCGGGAGGGCCCATGGGAGGCACTCAAGATGGTGTCGGCCACTCCCAACGAGCTCGTCCCCGCCGACGTGAACGTCGAAGACATTCTGGCCGCCATCTCGATCGCGATCGCTGACGGACTTGAGCTCCGCCGCCACCTCACCGCCGAGTACATCTAGAGACTGGGAAAGCGCAAGCAGCCTCGGCGACAGCCAGCGATTCCGGCCCGATGAGCCCGCGCCCACAGGTCGCCCCGTCTCTCTCAAAGTTGCCGTCGATCATCACCCGAGCATTTTGCCGCATATTGCGCCGTTGTGACATTGGTCTCAATATTGCGGTTGTGTGACGAAACGTGCGTATCTTGTTGGTCGCTGAGGCGTTGGTGATCGCCCTGCACCCCTGCCCACGACAACTTGTCGTGTGACCGATCGCCCACACAAAACGCCACGACACGGGCTGACCGCCCGAGGAGGCAGCATCTTCATGCGCCGACAAATCCGTTTGATCGCGTTCGCGCTCACCGCGCTTCTCTTCACATCCGCCTGCACCCCCGAGGAGCTAGCGCTGTACCTCACGGCCACCTCCGAAGTCCGCGACGTCCTCGACGCCAATGATCTCTACCGGCTTCGCTACTGCGAGTCGACAGACAACTACAAGGCCGTTTCGAGCAGCGGCTCCTTCCGAGGCGCCTACCAGTTCAATCAGACCACCTGGGACGGTGTCGCCGCCCGCTTCTTCCCATGGCTCGTCGGCCGCGATCCCGCAACCGTCGAAGCCTGGTGGCAAGACGCCATGGCTCGAGCGTTGTGGTCCGAACGAGGCAAGCAGCCATGGCCCATTTGTGGCAACCGCGTCTAACTCTTTGTGAGAGTCTGACGGCGTGATGTCGTCTTCTCCCCCGCCTCGCCAACGCAGATCAAGCGCCGACAGCGCCATCGCCATCACCACGGATCCAACCGGCGAGCTGCTGGTCCCCCTTCTCGCGGCCGATACTGGCCCGGCGAAGGAGTGGGCCGAAGCCGCCGAACACGATCAGGTGGCCCGGCCCGACGAGCTCGAAGAGGGCGAAACCCACCTCAACGTCACCCGCACGTTCTGCTTCGCCGACCTCAGCGGCTTCACCGCGTTCACTCGCAAGAACGGGCCGCACGCGGCTGTCCGTCAGCTCGGTGAGTTCCGACAGATCACGCGAAATGTGGCCGCGAAGCGCGGCGTCCGAGTCGCAAAGTGGCTGGGCGACGGCGTCATGCTGGTTGGTACCGAGCCCACTCCCACGATCGCGCTCGGCGCCCACCTCGTGCACCACTTCTCCGACAGCGCCATCCGAGTCCGCGTTGGATTGGCCACCGGCATCGCGTTGCTCTTCGAGGGCGACGACTACATCGGTGAGCCCGTCAATATGGCAGCCAAGTTATGCAACGCCGCCCAACCCGGTGAGGTACTCGCGATCACCGATCCGGCAAACTTGCCCGAGTGGGTCACGACCGATGGTGAGGTAAGCGTGCAGATTAAGGGCGTCGGTGCGGTTGGTGGCGTTCACCGACTTGGCTTCAACCTCTCGAACCGCGCCCAGAGGTGAAATACACCCGCGCCCTTTCGGCGCTCGCCGGTCTACTCATCGCTGCGGGGCTCCCGCCCTGGGGCTGGTGGCCACTCACGTTGGCCGGGCTTGCGCTCTGGTTCCAGCTTCTTGGTGATTCACGGGGCAAGGTTCGCTTCCGCCGTTCGGCCCTCGTTGGTGCGTTCTGGGCGTTCCCGTCCACCCTTTGGATGCTCGACCTCACCCCTCCGGGCTGGCCGATTGCCGCAGGCGTTTTCACGCTGACAATGGCGTTAGCTGGTCGGGCCACTCCTTCGGAGGGCGCGAAACGGCCGCGGGCGTTCGCCGCGGCCGTCACACTCGCCGAGGTCGTGCGCTGGCACATTCCGTTCGGCGGCGTGCCCCTGGCCACACTGGCAATGGCGTCGGCCTCCACTCCCTGGTCGGTTGCTGCCCGTTTCCTCGGTTCGCCCTTCCTCGTTTTCGTCACCGTCGTCATTGCCGCGGGTATCCAGGTTGCCTGGGTCGAACGAAAGGTTCCGTGGCCTCCGATCGGCGTGCTCGTCGCGGCCGTCGCTCTCGGCTACATCGGTGGCGCGTCTGTCGGTACCGACCGCACCATCGAAGTCGCAGTAGTCCAAGGTGGCGGTCCGCAGAACACCCGGGCCGACACCTGCGAGAACCGGAAAGTCTTCGAACGCCACGTTGCCGCCACCGAACTTCTCGCGACCGACGACGAGATCGATCTCATCCTCTGGCCCGAAGACGTCGTGCATCCAGTGTCGGAGAGCATCTCCACCCCGGCTCGTTGCGACCAAGAAGTACTCCGGCGCGATGAGGCGCTCGCCGAGCTCCAGCGACTCGCCCGCGAATACGACGCCACCCTGGTGAGCGGGTGGTTCGAGCCGTCCGCCGACGGGCGCGCCAACGAGAACTTCTCGGTCGTGATCGATCCCGAAGGCGTGGTGGGCGACCGCTACGACAAGGTCCGCCTTGTGCCGTTTGGCGAATTCGTTCCGCTCCGGTCGCTTCTTGAGAAGTTCAGCGACGAACTCCCAGGCCGCGACGTACGACCCGGCACCGATCCCGCCGTTCTGGAATCCGAGTTCGGCCCGCTCGGCATCTCAATCTCCTGGGAGATCTTCTTCGACTATCGAGCCCGCGACGCGATGAACAACGGCGGGCAGCTCCTGCTGAATCCCACCAACGGTTCGTCGTACTGGCTCACCATCGTTCAGGGTCAGCAGATCGCCTCAAGTCAGCTTCGTGCGATCGAAAACGATCGGTGGGTCCTTCAGGCCGCACCCACCGGCTTCTCCGCAATCGTGGCCCCCGACGGCACGGTCCATCAGCGCACCGGTGTGAGCGAACAAGCCGTCCTCCGACAGACCGTGCCGCTGCGCACCGGCCGCACGCTCGCCACCATCGTCGGTCCCTGGCCCATGCTCTTCATCGCTCTTTGGACTCTTGGCCGGCGGCGGATCACACTTCGACGGAAAGTGTGATCGGGCCGTCATTCACAAGCTCCACAGCCATATCGGCCCGGAAACGGCCGGTCACGACCGCGGCCCCCATTGCGGCCAACTCGGCGACAACCCGGTCGACCAGCGGCTCGGCGACTTCGGGGCGGGCGGCATCGCTGTAACCCGGGCGTCGGCCCTTACGGGTGTCGGCGTAGAGCGTGAACTGCGACACAACAAGCACCGCACCGGTGCCCTCCGCAACGGACCGATTCATCACCCCTTCATCGTCATCAAAAATCCGCAAATTCCAGATCTTGGCGGCCAACTTGGCCGCCTCAGCGTCGGTGTCTTCGTGGGTGGCACCGACGAATACCAGCACCCCCGCACCAATCTCGCCGGTGATCGCTTCCGCGTCGGTGCCAATACCGACGGTCACCTTTGCTCGACTAACTCGTTGCACCAATGCTCGCACCCGAACAGTCTCGCGCAGGCGGTCGTGCAGCTTTGAACGTGTCGCACGTCACGTCGAGTGTGGAAAAGCGCAGTTCCAAGGCATCATTTGACGTCCGTTCCTACCTCGCGGAAGCCTGGTGACTTATGCCTGTCGACCGAGATCGCGCCCTTCGTATCGCGCTACTCACTTATCGCGGCAAGCCGCACGTTGGCGGCCAGGGTGTCTATGTCCGCCAAATCAGTAAGGCGCTGGCCGACCTCGGCCACCACGTCGAAGTGCTCGGCGGCCCGCCCTACCCCATCCTCGACCCTCGCGTTCCGCTCGTAGAGCTGCCCAGCCTCGACATTTGGGCCGACCCGCACCCCATGCGCAAGCCCCGCATTTGGGAGTGGAAGGACTGGACCGATGCCGCCGAACACATCTCGTTCACCACCGGCAACTTCTCTGAGCCGATGGCATTCAGCCTGCGCGCCTGGCGCCACCTGCGTAGCCGTCGCGACGACTTCGACCTCATCCACGACAACCAAACGCTCGGCTGGGGTCTCCTGAAACTGCAGCAAGAGGGTTGGCCGATCCTTGAGACGATCCACCACCCGATCACAGTCGATCGCAAGCTTGAGCTCGAACACGCCCGCACGCCGTGGGAGAAGTTCGGCAAGCGCCGCTGGTACGCCTTCACCAAGATGCAGACGCAGGTCGGCAAGCGCATGCCGCGCATCATGTGTGTCTCCGAGTCCTCCAAGGGCGACATCAGCGCCGACCATGAGATCCCGCTCGAGAACATCCACGTCGTGCCGGTTGGGGTCGACCCTGAACTCTTCTTGCCAGTCCCCGGCGTCGAACGTCGCCCTGGCCACATCGTGACCACCGCTTCGGCCGACGTTGCGATGAAGGGCCTGAAGTTCCTTCTCGAAGCCGTTGCCAAGCTTCGCACTGAGCGCCACATCGAACTCACGATCATCGGCAAGCGCCGCGCCGACAGCCACGCCAGCACCGTAATGACGCAGCTCGGCCTCGACGACTGTGTGACCTTCGTTTCTGGTGTGCCCGACGAACGCATCGTCGAGCTCTACAGCGAAGCAGAAATTGCCGTCGTCCCGTCGCTCTACGAGGGCTTCTCGCTCCCGGCGATCGAGGCGATGTCGTGCGGCGTACCGCTCGTCGCCACCACCGGCGGGGCCCTGCCTGAGGTTGCCGGCATCAGCGGCGAAACCTGCTTCCTGTGCGAGCCCGGCGATTCCGAAGCACTGGCGACCACGATGCGCATGGCGCTCGACAACCCCGAACTCAGCGCCAAGGTCGGCGCCCAAGGCCGCGAGCGCGTGATCAACCAATGGTCATGGCGCCACTCGGCCGAGAAGACACTCGAGCAGTACTGGGCGGTCCTCGACGAACACGCTGCCCTCAAAGACGCTGCTCGCGGAGGTAAGTAATGCTCACCGTCGACTACGACAAGTTCGGCCTTCAAGCCGGCGATCTCCTCCTTGACCTTGGCTGCGGCTTTGGTCGCCACACTTACGAGGCGCTCGTTCGCGGCGCCGACGTGGTGAGCTGCGACATGGCCATCCCCGAACTCGAATCCATTCGCAACACCGCGCCGATGCTGGTCGAAGACGGCCTATTCGACGGCACCCTGATGACCGCACCGGTGCAGGGCGACGGCACTCGTCTCCCCTACCCCGACGAAACCTTCGACAAGATCATCGCCTCCGAAGTACTCGAGCACGTGCCCGATGATCAGGCCGCATACGACGAGTTCATGCGCATCCTGAAGCCGGGCGGCACGATCGCAATCACCGTGCCCGCGACCTTCCCCGAGAAGATCTGCTGGAAGCTCAGCGACGACTATTACGCCCCCAACGCCGAGGGTGGCCACGTCCGCATCTACACCGAAGATGAGGTGCGCGAGAAGCTCCGCGGCGCCGGACTCGATCCCGTCGACTCGCATCGCGCCCACGCGCTCCACTCGCCGTACTGGTGGCTCCGGTGCGCAGTTGGCGTCAACAACGAGATCGACGAGAACTGGTCGGTGAAGACGTACCACAAGCTTTTGGAATGGGACATCGTGAAGCAGCCGTGGTTGACTCGCACGGCCGAGAAGGTCCTCAATCCCGTCCTTGGGAAGAGCCTGATTGTCTACGCCACGAAGTCGCCGCTTCGTTCAAAGAGCACGCTGGAGGACGCGAATGCTGCCTGAGATCCCGGGAGTCCTCAGTACCCGGCAAGTTCGCGACACCGCCGACCACATTGCGTCGTGGCAGCTCCCCTCGGGCATGATCCCCTGGTTCCCGGGCGGCCATGCCGACCCGTGGAACCACGTCGAGGCCGCGATGGCCCTCGTGGTTGGCGACCGCCGAGCCGAAGCCGAACTGGCCTACCAATGGCTCGTCGACATTCAGCGGCCCGATGGTGCCTGGCACCAGTACTACCTCGACGGTGAAGTCGAGCAAGACAAGCTCGACGCCAACGTCATTGCCTACATCGCCGCCGGCGCATGGCATCACTACCTTCACTTCCGCGACCTCGGTTACCTCGAGGAAATGTGGAAGGTCGTCGAACCGGCCATCGACTTTGTGCTCGACCTTCAGACGCCACGCGGCGAGATCCTCTGGGCCCGCCACCCCGATGGCACCCCATGGTCGTTTGCGCTGCTGACCGGTTCGTCTTCGATCGCCCACAGCCTTCGCTGTGCCGTTGCGATCGCCGAGGAACTGCACCACGAACGCCCCGACTGGGAACTCTCTGTCGGCCTGCTCGCTCACGCGATCCGTCACGAACGCGACGACGCCTTCTCGCCGAAGCATCGCTGGGCAATGGACTGGTATTACCCCGTGCTTGCCGGTGTGCTCACCGGCGAAGTGGGCCGCGCTCATCTCGCTGATCGTTACGACACCTTCATGCTCGACGGCAAGGGCATCCGCTGCGTCAGCGATCGCCCGTGGGTCACCACCGCCGAGACCTGCGAATGTGCCTTGGCCCATATGGGCGTTGGCGAGAACGGCATCGCTCTAGAACTCTTCACCGCAGCACAGGCCACCCGTGAAGACGATGGCCGCTACATCACCGGCATCGTGCATCCCGATGGAGCACTCTTCCCGCCCGAAGAGCGATCCACCTACTCGTCGGCCGCCGTGCTGCTCGCGGCCGAAGCCCTCGACGGCACCAGCCCTGCGGCCCGCTTGTTCTCGGACCACAGCTTCCTACCGGCAATCATCGACGTCGACCCGAGCGAACGCTCGACCGATTCCGATTCCGATTCCGACGTCGACCAACGCGCCCGCGACTAAACCTCTCGCCGCGGCGAGGGGCGCTTGGGTATGCCCCGATCATCTCGCACTGAGGCCCACTCGACTGACCACAAAAGATCAGGCGGACCAGCTACGCCTTCGAGGCGACCGTTTCCGTCGATACCGACTCTGCCGAAGCACTATGCACGGCCTCCGGTGACGATTTGGCCGAAAGTAGATGGACAACAGCCCAGATCTCTTCGGCTTCGCATCGCACCGCATTGGGCCGAGGCATTGTTCGAGCCATAGATCGAGCCTCATCCCGTGTCGTTGCTCTTGCGAGCACCTTTTCGTTGCTAGTCAACTTCCCCGCTCGATTCCCGCCCGGACCGAATACCTTCTGCCGTTCTCCTATGCCATTTTCGACTCGGAAGGCTTCGCTATTGATGCAATTGGGGCAAACTGCCCATAAGTCCCGAAGTGGGTCCCTCCGCGCCTGGATCGTTACGCCTACGCGGGGCGTGAATTTGTTCAGCTAGCTAACGTTCAGGAGCTAAACACCGTTCGCGATCCGCTCGAGGACGCGCAGCGAACCCACGGCGGAAATCTCTCGAAACGCGCCCGATTCCTTCGCCCGGCAGTAGATCTCATACGGGGGCCGTCCGCCGTCGTCCGGATTCGGGAACACGTCGTGGATGAGCAGAAGGCCCCCGATGACGACGTGCGGCACCCAGAGCTCATAGTCGCGATGTGCCGGGTCGTGGCCATGGCCACCATCGATAAAGAGCAGCGCGAGCGGCGTGGCCCACACGCCGCCGATGGTTGGTGAGTCGCCCACTAGCGCCACCACCGTGCCTTCGAGTCCGGCGTTGTAAATGGTGCGTCGGAAGATGGGAAGAGTGTCCATCTTGTCGATCTCAGGATCGACAAGATCGGGCTCGTGCCACTCCCAGCCGGCCTGGTTCTCTTCAGACCCGCGATGGTGATCGAGGGCAAAAAGCACCCGACCCCGTTCTTGGGCCGCGGCGCCGATGTAGACGCCAGACTTGCCGCAATAACTGCCAACCTCAAGAAACGGGCCGACGACCTCTACCGAGAGAGCTGCATCGTGGAGCGCCAGACCTTCATCCGGAGGCATGAACCCTCGGGCGGCTTCGGCCTTTTCACGAAATGCAGCATCCACTTAGGCGACCTCAATCTCCACGTCGCCGGTGGCACCAGGGCCCCACATCAGACGATCCAACACGATATATTTCGCGACCCACACGATGCCGTAGGCACAGAAGTTGACCGCGGTCAGCACGTACGAGTTGTCGGTATGGAATCCGGCGACCCAGATGCAGAACGTGGAAAACGAAAGTCCGATCAGAGCCAGAATCCAGAAGGGCGCTATCTCCGACTTCACGGAGTTGGTTCCAGACTGCTCCCATACCCAATACCGGCTCATGAGATACGCCGGACCAGTGCTGACCGTCCATGCCACCACGTTGGCCAGAACTTCATGCATATCAAGAATCTTGAGACAGAAGAGCAGCGTTCCCGTGCCGAGAATTACGTTGACGACCGAGACGCCGCAGTAGCGCAGAAGCTTCAGCCCGTGCTGCTCGAACAGGCTTGAGAGCCCGAATCGGCTGGTCATCGACATGGGGGTGGAGGCTAGCGTCATAGCTCTTCTAGTCGGCCGAACACCGGCGGCTGTTGACCGTGCGGCAGTATGGGCTGATGCAAAACGATGTCGACGACCTCGTCGATCTTCTCGATCTCGAAGCGATCGAAGTCAACATTTTCCGTGGCGTTTCCCCTCAGGAGAATCGCCAGCGAATCTTCGGCGGACAGGTGGCCGGCCAAGCGCTCGTGGCCGCGGCCCGAACCGTGGACGAGGACCGGCCCGTTCATTCGCTCCACGCCTACTTCCTCCGCCCTGGTGACCCGACCGTGCCGGTGCTCTACGAGGTCGACCGCATCCGCGATGGTAGATCGTTCACCACCCGCCGAGTGGTGGGTATCCAGCACGGCCGGGCGATCTTCAACCTTGCCGCGTCGTTCCATATCCGCGAGGTGGGTCTCGAACATCTCGAGCCCATGCCGGATGTGCCCGCGGCCGATGATCTCCCCAACCGCGCTGAGCGATTCGCGGACATGGAGATGGAGGATCCGTTCAAGGATCACCCCCACCCGCTCGACATGCGCTACATCACGACGAGTCCGCTGCGCCGAACCGAACCCCTGCCGCCCGTGCAGCAGGTGTGGTTCCGCGCCGACGGCAAGCTGCCCGACAACCAGGTGCTCCATACGTGTCTACTCACCTACGCGTCGGATATGACCCTGCTCGACACCACACTCCTCCCCCACGGAACCGGGGCGATCGACCAGACCATTCAGATGGCCAGCCTTGATCACGCAATGTGGTTCCACGGTGAGTTCCGGGCCGACGAATGGTTGCTCTATGACCAACACACGCCGGCTTCGACTGGCGCCCGCGGCCTGGCCACCGGCCGGGTGTTCACCCACGACGGCCGCCTGATCGCGAGTGTCATGCAAGAAGGACTCATCCGAAAGGTAGACGCATGAAGCCCCTCACTCTCCCCACTGCCCTGTTGTGCCTCGCCCTCATTGCGGTCGCCTGCGGAAGCGACGACCCCGTTGCCAACCCGGCCACTACCGTGCCGGTCGTCACGGAAGCACCAACCGACTCCGCTCCCGATAACGACGGAGATGTTGACGCACCGGTCGACCTCACCGCGACAACAGCGGCACCGCCCACCGACCCACGCGCAGTCCGCGGCGATCTCAATGTCGCATCAGTTCGAGTCGAGTTGCTCGCACAGATCGCCGAGCCCATCGATACTGCAGTCGCCGCCAACGGCGAGCTGTGGGTCGCCCTACGCGAAGGCCTCATTGTTGTGCTCGACCCGGCCACCGGCGACCGCGGCGACACCGTGCTCGATGTCTCCACGGCAACCGCGGCCGGCGGCGAGCGCGGCTTACTCGGCATCGCCACCGACGGCGAGGGCCTCTACGTGAACTACACCGACCTCGATGGGAACACCAACGTCGTCGGTTATCCCCTCGATGCCGACGGCCGTCCGGGCGAGGGCCGTCTCATGCTCACGATCGATCAGCCCTTCCCCAATCACAATGGTGGCGCGATGGTGATTGGGCCCGACAACCATCTCTACATCGGCGTGGGCGATGGCGGCGCAGCCAACGACCCGCTCGCCGCCGGCCAAGACCCGACGCAGATCCTCGGGTCGATCCTTCGTGTCGACCCGACACTTGATGCCGATGAGACCTACGCGATTCCCGCCGACAATCCGTTCGCCGACGGGGTCGATGGTCAACCAGAAATCTTCATGATCGGCGCCCGCAATCCGTGGCGGATCAGCTTCGATCCGATCACGAACGACTTCTGGATCGCCGATGTCGGTCAGAACCTTTGGGAAGAAGTCGATCTCGTGCTCGGCGCCAACGGCTGGGGTGTCGGCGGCAATCTGGGCTGGAATCTTCGTGAAGGCACCAACGAGTTCACCGGCGCACGACCGGCCGACAACATCGACCCGGTGTTCGAGTATCCGCACGAGGGCAGTACACCGAGCGGCTGCAGCATCAGCGGCGGAGTCGTCTATCGAGGCCTCGCCATTCCCGAACTGGTCGGCGCATACATCTTCGGTGACTTCTGCAAGTCATCGATCTGGGCCATCTCGATCGACGGCGGCGCCGTGGTGTTCAAGGATCTCGGCGGCGACATCGAGGACCTTGTCGGCGTGACCGCCGACGCGGCCGGCGAACTGCTGGTGCTGACGCTAACCGGCGAGGTCCACCGCATCATTCCATCGTGATCGACGGTCGCGTCACCGTCCGCGTTATCTGTGGGGCGCTCCTTGCCGCGAGCTGCGCGAGCGGTTCACGGCCCGAACTGGCCGACACCATCACCACACAAGCGGCCACGACAACCAGCGCCGCATCCATCACCACGACGACCACGGAACCGCCCTACGTCCATCCGGCCGCGCCCAACGATCGCGCCTACCCGAGCGTGCCGACCAACGCAGAGGCCCTGGCCGCCCGGCTCTATGCAGTCGAGGGGCTGATCCACGAGATCGACCCGGCCAACCGCGGCTGGGCCGACCTCGCCCACGAACAGCAGATGCTCTACCGAACGATCGGCCGCCAGCCCGACCTCATCCCCGACACGGTGCGCAACGCACCCGAAGAGCTGCAAGAGATCATCGATCTCCACCTTGCGGCCCGGCGATCGATCGCCGGTATCGGCAGCGGTGGCGAGGGGCCGGCCAACGTGCCGGCGTGGGAAATCATCGAACCGTTTACCGCGGAAGCCCTTCGCTCGTTGTACGAACAAGCTGCCGCCGACACCGGTATCCATTGGTCATACCTGGCGGCAATCAATCTGCTGGAGACGGGGTTCGGGCGGATCGCCGGACTCTCCACGGCGGGCGCCCAGGGGCCGATGCAGTTCCTTCCTTCGACCTGGGAAGAAGTCAGCGATGGCGACATCAACGACCCGAACGAAGCCATTCCCGCCGCCGCTCGTTATCTCGTGCGTCGGGGCGGGCCGTCGGACATGCCCCGTGCTCTCTGGGGCTACAACAACTCAGACGACTATGTCGACGCGGTGAGTCGTTATGCCTCGCTCTTCCGACTGGACGACCGCTCGTTCATCGCCGCCCATTCGTGGGAGATCCACTATTCCGCCGCACTGGCCGATCTGTGGTTCCCGGTCGGCTACCGCTTCGAAGACGCCCTGCCCGCCGAGGACTACATCGAGGCCGCACCCTGGTCTGCGCCACCTCCGCCGTCCTGACATCTACGCTCGAACCATGGTTGAGACATACATCGCCGACGAGGTCACCGACGAGCTGATGGAAGCAATGGGGCGGCTCGTTCCTCAGCTCTCCAAGTCCAACCCTCCCCCGACACGGGAGGCGCTGCAACAGATGATCGATGGCGACGCGTCGATCCTGTTCATGTGTCGCGATGAAACCGGCGTGCTCGGCACGCTCACGCTGATCCTCTTCCGCATCCCCACTGGTATCCGGGCCTGGATCGAAGACGTGATCGTCGACGAAACCGCCCGCGGCAAGGGTGTCGGTCGGATTCTCAACGAAGCAGCCATCGAGCACGCCTTCGCCAACGGCGCAATCACCGTCGACCTGACATCTCGCCCCACCCGCGAAGCTGCCAATCGCCTCTATCAGCGCATCGGCTTCGTCCAGCGAGACACCAACGTCTACCGCTACGCACCCCCCACCCAGCTTCAGTCCTAGGTTCTGTGAACGGAAACCGGCGCATACCGCCGGTTTCCGTTCACAGAAGATCAGGCGGGGAGCAGGACGGATTGGATTTCGGTGAACGGGCCGAAACCTTCGGGGCCAAGTTCACGACCAATGCCCGACTTCTTGAAGCCGCCAAAGGGGCTTGCCATGTCGAGGATGGCTGCACTGTTCACTGCTACTACACCGGTGCGGACCTGGCCGGCGATGTCGGCGGCCCGGTCGAGGTCCTGCGTCCACACGGAACCGCTGAGGCCGTATGGGGAGTCGTTAGCGATGCGGATTGCTTCGTCGACCTCGTCGTATTTGATACATGAAAGTACCGGCCCGAAGATCTCTTCGCGGGCGATCGTCATGTCGTTGGTGACATCGCGGAAGACGGTCGGTTCGACGAAAAAGCCCTTTTCGAAGTCGGCGAGATTGCCGCCGGTGACGACGACTGCACCCTCGTCCTTGCCGGCCTGGAGGTAGCCACCTACCTTGTCGTGCTGGCGCTTAGCAACGAGTGGGCCGAGCACGATCTCCGGATCAGTCGGGTCGCCGAACGGCAACGCGGCAACCGCGGCGCCCAACGCCTCGGTGATCTCGTCGTAGCGCGAACTCGGCACGAGAATACGTGTTTGCGCGCCGCAAGCCTGGCCGGTGTTGAGCATTCCCGACATCACGAGATCACCCATGACGGCGTCGAGATCGACATCGTCGAGCACGATCGCCGCGGACTTGCCGCCCAGCTCGAGGGTGCAGCGTTTGATCTGCTCGCCGCAGATACCGCCGACGATGCCGCCGACGAGCGCCGACCCGGTGAAGCTCACTTTGTCGATGTTGTTGTGGCGCACGAGGTATTCGCTGCCGAAACGATCCGCTGACACAACGTTGACCACGCCCGGAGGAAGCCCGGCCTCGGCCGCACATTCGCCGATGAGATGACCGTGCAACGGGGTCTCCGGTGCGGTCTTGAGCACCATCGTTGAACCCGTCGCAATGACCGGACCCAGCTTCATCGCAGCAATGAACAGCGGGACGTTCCAAGGGACGATGCCCGCACAAACACCAACGGGATGCCGGTTGATGAGAACCTTCTGGCCAAGCGAGCCCTGACGCTGCTCCTGCCACGCATAGTTCTTCGCCGCGTTGACGTATTGGTCGAGCACCATCGTCGAGGCGAAGACCTGCATCATCATCGACTGGGTGGTCGGCGTACCGACCTCCGCAGTGATTACGTCGGCGAATTCCTGCGTACGGGCCTGAATGGCTTGAGAGAAACGACTGAGCGCTTCGACGCGCTCCTCCGGGGTCCAGTTGCGCCACTCCCCGTTGAAGGCGGCTACCGAGCTGGCCACGGCCTTGTCGATGTCAGCGGGCCCGCAGTCGGGCACGGAGCCGATGACCGCTTCCGTTGCCGGGTTGATGACTTCGATGCGGTCGGTAGTCGCCACCGAAACATTTTCGTTGTCGATGAAAATTGTGTGTTGGTCTTCCATGCCCTCGACATTAGTCACCCGGTTTTCTCATGCCCAGACAAGAAGTTTGTCGTTTATGTCAGTTCGGTGACGGAATCAGCCCCCGGCCCAGTACTACAGTGACCAACGCGGGAATGGCGGACCTTGGCAGGGGCACCCGTCGATGAGGAGTCTTTTTGAGTTACCCCCAAACAACCGGTGGCTACGTGTTAGCCAACGGCGTCGATCGAACCACCGCGAATAAGTTGCGAAAGGGTAACGATGACGCGGGCGTGATCAAGAACGCGGACGGCACCTACCGTGTTACGAGAGCACGCTGAACGGCCCGTCGCCGATAGCGTTGCGGCGTGTCCAACGACGCTGACTCCATCGCTCACATCCGCTGGCTGGCCAACGTTCCCGAGCCCCGATCGCCTGTTCTGATCACCGCGTTCGAAGGCTGGAACGATGCCGGCGATGCCGCCAGTATCGCCGCACGCCACCTCGCCGACCGCTGGGACGGCACGCCCCTCGCCGAGATCGACGCCGAATTCTTCTACGACTTCAGTACCACGCGTCCACTTGTCCAACTCGACGAAAACCGCCAGCGCTCCCTCACCTGGCCCACCAACATGTTTCGCGCCTGCCGAGTGCCCGGCGCTTCCCGTGATGCCATTGTGCTCATCGGTCTTGAGCCGCAGCTTCGCTGGCGAACTTTCTGCGACCAGGTAATCGCCACGGCCGAAGCGCTCGGCGTCAGCCAGATCCTCACCCTGGGCAGCCTCCTCGCCGACGTGCCGCACAGCCGTCCGGTCGAGGTCTACGGATCCACCGACAACGAGACGCTGATGGCCGAGCTCGACCTCGAGCCGTCCACCTATGAGGGCCCTACCGGCATCGTCGGCGTGTTGGCTACCCAGGCCCGCTTGGCCGGCATCCCGACCGCATCAGTGTGGTCGGCCGTGCCCTCCTATGTTCCAGGCGCACCTTCACCCAAGGCTGGCCTTGCGCTGGTTGAGCGAGTGTGCGATGTGCTCGGCACCTCGGTCTATTGCACCGATCTTGAGATCGCGGCAGCCACTTACGAACGCCAGGTCGACGAACTTGTCGCCGAAGACGAAGACACCGCGGGCTACGTCGCCGACCTCGAAGAGGCGTGGGACGAAGCCGAGGACGAAGACGACAACATCGTTGACGAAGAACTCGACAACGACCCGGAAACCTTGCTCGCCGAAGTCGAGCAGTTCCTCCGCGAAAACGAGTAACCCCTTCGTTCTGGGTCTCGGGTAAGACTTAGAGCTGGCTGTTAATCCAGGTGATCATCTCGTCGACGATCTCGAGGCCTTCGGCTTCGTTGAAGATTTCGTGGCGAAGGTCGTCGTAGACGATTCGTTCGGCGTTCGACAGCGTCTCAAAGATCTCTGACGCGTTGGCGGGTACGAGTCGGTCGTCGCCGCCGTGCATCACGAGGGTCGGCATCGTGACCTTGTTGATGCCCGCGCGAGCTTCGCCGATGGCCTTCATCAGACCCCAGCCCATGGCGGCGGTCGGGTAGGGCACCCGCAGCGGATCGGCGTAGAACAATTCTCCCACCGCTTCGTCCTTCGATAGCAGTGACGGGTTGCCGTCTTCCTTGATCACCAGCGTCGGGGCGATCCGTCCGAGCAGCGGCGCCGCTATCCGAAAACGTCTGGGGATCTCCGCACCAAGCGCCGGACCCGACAGCACCAATAGGTCGGGCTGCACTCGTTCGTCGACCACATAACGAGTGGCGATCAGGCCACCCATGGAATGGCCGAGCAACACAATCGGAAGACCCATGGCCTTCAGCTCGTTCATCTGGTCTTCGACATCGTCGCCAAACTGCGACCAATCATCGACATGGCCACGGCGGCCACCGCTCTGGCCAAACCCGCGCTGATCAATGGCGATCACATCGAAGCCGCTGTCAGCGAGTCGACGACCGACATGTTCGTAGCGGCCGCTGTGCTCGGCAATGCCGTGAAGCAGCAAGACGATGGCGTGGGCCTCGCCCGTTGGCTTCCACCGTCGGCGCAATTGCACCAGGCCGTCTCGGGTCGTGCCGAAGTCAGCCATCGAGGTGACCGGCTCGTAGGCGGTCGGGGTGGACGTAGTCACGAATCGTCTCCGATTTCTCCCCGCCACGGTGGTGTGCGGGGAAGGTCGAACTGCACAGGGAGGTCTTCGCCACGAATGGCTTGGAAAGCTTGTTCGGCCCAGAGCTCAGCGTTGGCGGTCGGCTCCGGAAGCGTGCCCTCGGTGAACCAGCCCACATCGGCACATTCGAGCGGGTGCGGGTTGAGCTCGCCGCCAGTCATACGACAGTGGAAGACGAGCGAGATGAGCGGAATGCGGGTGAAGCCTCGCCGCTGGCCATCGAGAATGCCTATCGGGCGCAGCACTTCGCACTCGATGCCCGTCTCCTCATGAACTTCCTTCACCACGACTTCGGCCGGCGAATAACCCACATCGGCCCAGCCGGTCGGGTATAGCCACACGCCAGAGTCAGCCCGCTGAATCAGCAGCAGTTCACCCTTGTCGTTACCGACTACGGCACCGACGGTGACCTTCGGCGTGACGTATCCGGCAACGCCAGATCCCACAGTGTCGAGCCACTCCTGCACCTGTTCTTCGGGGTGGAACCCGCCCGCGACATGGGAACGAATATCGGCGGCGACAGCGAGTACTTCTTCGAAGCGTTCACGTTCGTACAGATTCTCGGTGAAACCCAGACCAGTCCGCGCCGTCGCGGAAAGGGTCTCGGCCCAACGCAGCAGCTCTCGCTCAGTGGCACGTCGTTCGGTCACGTCCCAAACCCTACGCACTCTGAGAGAATTTCGAAGCGCGATAGCGCTGATCGGTATTGAGTTGGCCAACGACTCGCCGTCGGCCGCCTTCTTGGCTGGCCGGCCGTGATCGGCTTCGTCAATTGTCGGCTCAGCATGAGCGACCGAGGCGTCGCGAACTAGGCATCCGCCGCGATAGCCGTGAGGATCGCGAGTTCGAGTTCCTTCTGGTGGGTCGGGTCGGTGACCTTCAGCCCATCGGAATCGAGGACATAGAAAGAGTCGATCACGTCGTCGCCCAGGGTCTGCACCTTCGCCGTGTAGATGTCGAGATCGAGATCGGCGATCGCCCGGGTGACTCGATAGAGAAGCCCTATTGAGTCGGGGCCGCGCACTTCAAGCACGGTGTACGACGACGAGAGTTCGTTGTCGATGATGAGTTGCGGATCCGCAAGCCGAGCGGAGGTGGCGCGTTGGTAGCGGTAGTTACGCGCCCGCTGAATGAGCCGAGCCCGAATCGCTACTCGGCCGCGCAGGGCCCGTCCCACGTCTTCGGCCACCTGCTTGGGCCGCTCCTCGATCCCGATGCCGCCGCCGACGCGGAGCACTTCGAGCGCTCGACCGTTCTCGGTGTGCAGCTGCGCCTCGAGAATTTCGACGCCGTGTAGCGCAAGCGCGCCCGCGACCCGAGAGAAGGTTCCCCGCCGATCCTCGGTCATGACCGTGAGATCGTGCCCGTTGAGCTCAACCACTTCTTCTCCGGTGAGCAGGCGTGCGAGATTCTCCTCGGACGGGAACGCCGCCTTGATGACGTTCCCCCCGCTCTGCAGGTAGTGCTCGGTCCGCCTGACCAAGTCACCGACAAGCTCGGCCTTCCACCCACCCCAGGCGGAGTGACTTGTGGCGATCGAGTCCGCCTCAGTGAGCGCCGCAAGGAGCTCAAGAGTGGTAACCGAATCGATTTCCTCGGCGACAAAGCGAATGGTGTCTTCATCCTCGAGGTCACGACGGGAAGCCACGTCGGGAAGCAAGAGATGGTGGCGGACCATGGCGGCGAGCACCTCGACATCGGCCGGCGGGTAGCCCATACGTTGACCAATCCGGCGGACAAGATCGACACCGACCTCAGAGTGATCTCCGGGGTAGCCCTTGCCGATGTCGTGAAAGAGGCCGCCCAATACCAGGAGGTCGGGGCGCTCGACCCGGTGGGCGATGACCGCGGCCTCCGCCGCCGCTTCGAGGAGGTGGCGGTCGACCGTGAAGCGGTGGTAGGCGTTACGTTGCGGACGGCTGCGGTTGGGGGCCCACTCCGGGATCAGATGGGAGATGAGGTCGACCTGATCGAGCGCTTCGATCGTGCGGATCGCATCGTGGCCGAGCAGGAGAAGGTCGACGAGAACCTCACGCGCCTCGTCGGGCCACGGGTCGGGAAGATGCGGCGTGCCGTCGGCCAACTGGTCGAGCACGTCACGCTCAATAAACGCCTCCTCCTGCGCGGCGACGAGCGCTACCCGCAGAGGCAAGACCGGATCGGTCGAGACCGGAGCGTCGTCGAGAAGGTGCAGAGTCTCATCGATGATTTGGATGCCGTGGCCAAAGTCGCGCACCTTCGAACGCCAGCGCCGGCGATTCGCTCGCTGGTGCATCCGATGCAGCACCGCATCGGTGATCCATGCGACGGTGCGGGCGGCAGAGGCAACCTCCGCCATGAGGTCGTCGGCGTCGCCATAGCCGAGCGCGGCGGCGACATCGTCTTGATCCTGCAGCAGGAGCTGATTCGAGTGACGACCGGTCAGACGGTGCAGTTCAACCCGAGCCGACAGAAGCGTGTCGTGAGGACCAGCGAGCCCGGCATGCTCCGAGTCGAGCACCAGATCGTCGTCGGCAAGGTCGATCCAATGCAGCGCGTGCACGTCGCGGAGCCCGCCCCGAGACAGCTTCAGATCTGGCTCAAGTAGAAACGCAACCTCGCCCTCATGGGCGTGGCGCTCCTTCGTGTTCTCGGCGATGAGCTGGAGCATCTTGTCGGCCTGCTCGTGCCAGAGAACTCTCGAACGTTTCGCGAGGTCGTTGACGAGCCGCTCATCGCCGCCAATGAAACGAATATCGAGGAGTGACGTCGCCGTGTCAAGGTCATCGGTTGCGAGGTCGATCGCCTCGTCGATTGTGCGAACCGCGTGACCGAGTTTCATCCCGGTGTCCCAGATCGGATACCAGATGCGTTCGGCCACCTCGGCGACATGGCCGGAGTCGTTGTGGATCAGGAGAAGGTCGAGATCAGACCCAAGACTGAGATCGCCACGGCCGTATCCACCGACCGCTGCGAGCGCCACTCCCTGCACTTCGCCGACACCAGCCACAACCGACTGAAGCCAAGCGTCGATCTCCGCGGTATAGGCCCGCGAGAGGCCGGTGCCGATTAGGGAGGAGTCAGCCAGCACCGCTGACGTAGCAGGAATCGCATTCATACAGCCCCATTAGACCAGGGGTCAGACACCCGCACTTTCTCCGCCGCAAGAAAGTGCGGGTGTCTGACCCCAGAAAGCGCGTTAGTCGAGGTAGGCGGTTTCGGCGTGTTGGGTTTGGTCGAGGCCGACGAGTTCGTCTTCTTCAGACGCTCTCAGACCGATTGTCATGTCGAGGGCCTTGGCGATCGCATAGGTGACAACGAACGAGAAGATCAACACCGAGCCGATGGCGATGGCTTGGCTGAGCACGAGGCCGGCCTCACCGAAGAACAGGCCGTCGGCGCCACCGATTCGGGCATCGGCGAAGAAGCCAAGCAGGAGGCCGCCGACGATGCCGCCCACCATGTGCACACCAACAACATCGAGCGAGTCGTCGTAGCCAAACTTCCCCTTGAGCTGGATGGCGTAGTAGCAGCAGAGCGATGCGACGAAGCCGAAGATGATCGGCGAAAGGCCGCCCACAAATCCGGCCGCGGGCGTGATTGCTACGAGACCAGCGACGACACCCGATGCACCTCCGAGGGTCGTGGCGTGACCGTCGCGAAGGCGCTCGATAGCGAGCCACGCGATCATGCCGGCCGCGGCCGCCACAAAGGTGTTGACGAGCGCTTGCACAGCCTGTCCATTAGCCGCTGCTGCCGAGCCAGCATTGAAGCCGAACCAACCGAACCAGAGAATGCCGGCACCAATCATCACCAGGGTGAGGTTGTGGGGCGGCATCGCCGTCTCGGGCCATCCCTTGCGCTTGCCGAGCACGAGGACCAAGGCGAGCGCCGCAACACCAGCATTGATGTGGATGGCTGTGCCGCCGGCGAAATCAACGGCGGGGACGTCCATCGTGGTGTGCCAACCGCTGTACACCCAGTAAGTAACCGGCGTGTAGACGAGCAACGACCAGATCGGAACGAAGAGCACCCAAGCGGAGAACTTCATGCGATCGGCGACCGCACCGGAGATGAGGGCGGGTGTGATCACGGCGAAGGTCATCAAGAACGCCATGATGATGAGGCTGTCGGTGTCGCCGGTGAGGTCCTTCAATCCGACGTTGTCGAAGTTGCCGATGAAGTCTCCGTCACCCGTGTTCCCGAGGGAATACGTCAACGTGACCCACAACAACGGGATGATTCCCAGGCAATAGGTATTCATGTTCAGCATGTTGAGCACGTTCTTCGAACGCACCATGCCGCCGTAGAACAGCGCCAGGCCCGGCACCATGAACAACACGAGCGCCGTGGACATCAGCATCCACGCAATGTCGCCAGAATCCATTGTCTTCCCCTCTCGAAACCGCGGCAACTCCGCGATCCAACAAGGCGCAAACTACGAAACGACTGTTTCCGGATTGTTTCAGGCCGCTGATGCGTCTGTTTCGTTCCCGCCGCTGGCCGTGAACAAGGAGGGCCTAGTAGGGCCAGTCTCGAGTGTGGTGGCCGAAGATCCGCGTCAGTGGATACAACTTTGCCGTCAGCAACACCTTGACGATGACGTTGCGGAGGAACCACGGAAGCTGCACTTCGAGGCGCATCAAGTTTACGACACCGTCGGCCAAGCCCACATTCTCGCGACGGAACTCGGCCATCGACTGTGAGCGGCCCATGTAGCGCCATTCGTTCGAGAAGAACATCGTGACGATCAGCGCAAACGTGACACCGATCGAGCTGAACGAGTCGTGGATCAGCATCGTGCCGCCACCCGACACTCGATCGCCATACCCGACAATGTCGGCCTTGGCCGGACCGAAGCGGTGGGCGCCATCGATGTAGAGGAGGTCGATCTCACCGTTGAAGTCGTCGAGGGCCTCGTCGCTCATCTTGCGGACATGGGTGACTCGGTCACGCACTCCCGCTGCGGTGAGATTGTCGTTGTAGATCGTGTGGTCATCGTCGCCGCGGTCCTGATCGGCTTCGATCTCCTGCGGGCCACGATCACTGCCGGCGTGAGGATCGATCGACACGATCTCGACGCCCTTGCCAGCCGCTTGCGCCAGCACGATCAACGATCGAGCGCGAAAGCTGCCGATCTCGACGATGCGGGTGCCTTTACCAAGCTCCGACGCCCGGTCGTAGAGACGGCCCGCTTGGTCATCGGTCATCCAGCCTTCGACGTCGCTGACCGACTCGAGGACGTCATCGAAAGGGGGTCGCTTGCTCACGGAGAACGAGCCTACCGAGGGCAATCAGTCGAGGAGTTCTGCGGCCCGGCGGAAGATCTTCGACCGCGGCACGGCGTCGACGCAGCCCGCCGCGAGCGCGGCCTCCAGCGCCTCGGTGTCGACGTGGGCGCCATAGGCAACCACCGGCACCCCGAACGCAACCACGGCCGCCAGGTCGTAGTTTCCGGCGAGGTCGACGATGACCACGTGGGCATCAGCGACCAACTCGGGGGTGGGTTGCCGCGCAATCACCGCGTCTGGAAGCGAACTGCGAAAGCGGCTTCCGTCCATCAGGTCGCTGGTGAGTACAACAGCGGTCATTGGTCGAGTTCCCGCCGACGACGAAGGTGAACATGGGCCCGAGCAGCACCCCACACGAGGCCGGGTTCATGAAGCGCCTCATCAATCTCGGCGAAGGCCGCCGGGCCGAAGGAGAAGAGGTCGCCGGGGAACGACCGCTCCGCGAATTCGTCACGAGTCGGCACCAGCGCGCCGTCGTCGAGCAAGAGCTGCGTGACCGCGCCAGTGGCCGCTCGAATTGCGGCCAACGGACTGCCCGCTCCAGCGTCGACATCGGCCACCAGAATCCGGTGGAGTTCGGGCTCCAGGGCCGCCATCGTGTCGACGATCGAGGCATCCAACGCTGCGGCGTCGATCGAAGGTCTCACGGTCAGGGCCGACCGCCGGAGCCACCCAGGGATCGTCTGCACCAGTCCCACTTCGAGCGCGCTGGCAATCTCGGCGAGACGGGCCTCGTCGTCGGCAAGAGTCGGCTCGTTGGTCACAAAGCGAATACTAGGGTGACCGACGTGGCGCTCAGTCTCACAGAAGCCGACGAAGCACAATTGACCGGCGAAGCAGGCGAGGCCAATGCCCTCGCCATGCGGATCGTCACCGGACTCGCCGCGACCATGGGGGCGACCAAACTCCTGTCGATCACGGGTGCCCACATCGACAGCTGTCTCTTCCACGGCCAATCCGGGATCGACTTCGCGACGCGCCTCGCCGATGCAGGAGCACAAGTCTCGGTACCCACCACTCTCAACGTGTCCTCGATCGACCTTCTGCATCCCGACCTCTACAAAGGGTCACCGGAGGGGGGCGCGCTCGCCCGCGAACTCATGCGGCTATACGAGTCGATGGGCTGCGAACCCACATGGACATGTGCGCCGTATCAGCTCGAGGCGCGACCGGAGCTCGGCGAACACGTCGCCTGGGCAGAGTCGAACGCGATCGTCTTCGCAAATTCGGTGCTGGGCGCTCGCACCCACCGCTACGGCGACTTCATCGACATATGCGCGGCGATCACCGGGCGCGCCCCTGCCGCCGGCCTGCATCTCGACGAACATCGCCGAGGCGAGATCCTGTTCCGACTCGAGGGTGTGAGCGAAGAGTTACTCGACCACGACGTGCTGGCCCCGGTTCTCGGCTACGTGGTGGGCTCGCAGACCGGTGACCAGATCCCGGTCATCGAAGGCCTGCCCAGCGACATACCCGAGCACCGCCTCAAGGCCCTCGGAAGCGCGGCGGCATCGTCCGGCGCGGTCGGAATGTTTCATGCGGTTGGGATCACTCCAGAAGCGCCGACGCTCGAAGCGGCATGCGGCGGCCGACCCCCGACCCGCAACATTGCGGTCACCCCACTGGATCTCCGCCGCGCCCGCGACCAGCTCACCACGGCAACCGTGACCGACACGCCGCTCGGAGCCGTGAGCCTCGGAACCCCCCACTACTCGATTACCGAGTTCGAACGAGTGGTCGAGCTACTCGATGGCCGCCCGGTGCATCCGTCGGTGAAGTTCTTCATCAACACCGGCCGCGACATCTGGCACGAGGTCGGCCTTCGAGGATGGGGCCGAAGCCTCGAAGCCGCCGGCATTCAGATCGTGACCGACACGTGCACCTACATCACTCCGGTCATGGGCGAGATCGCCGGTTACGCCCTGACTGATTCGGCCAAGTGGGCCCACTACGCCCCGGGCAATCTCGGAATCGAGGTGGCGTTCGGCAGTGTGGATGACTGTGTCGAATCGGCCGTCGCGGGCCGACTCGTTCGCAACGACGGAATGTGGGAGGCCTGATGCAAGCGGGGGTCGTTGTGGGTGGCGAGGCCGAGGGCCGGGTTGTCGTGCTCGACGAACCGCTGAGCTTCTGGGGCGGCTTCTCCGCTGAGAGCGGCGTAGTGACCGACGAACACCACCCCCAGGCCGGTGTGATTCTGAGCGGCGCCATCGTGTTGATGGTTGGCGGCCGCGGCTCCAGTTCCGCGAGCTCCGTGATCGCCGAAGCGGTCCGGCTACAGACCGCTCCGGCCGCTCTCGTCATGCAACGCTCCGATGAGATCCTCGCCACCGGCTCTCTCGTTGCCCAGGAGCTATACGGCCGAACCGTACCCATCGTGCTCGTCGAAGCGAATTCCTACGCCGAGATCGCGCGCGCTTCCCACGCTTGGTTAACCAGCGGCGGCGAGATCAACTTGCGCGACTGATTGCGCTAACGCCCGAAGGCCAACTGCGCCGCGGCGACATCTTCAAGGGCCAGCCCCGCCGACTTGAAGACGGTTATCTCTTCCGCGCTTGCTCGCCCGGGATGAGCCCCGGAAACTAGCTCCGCCAGATCGGCCCGAATGTCGTCGATCGAGAGCACGCCGCCGGCCAACGGGCCGGCGAGATCGCCGGCGAGCACGGCATCGGAACGAGTGTCAACGAACACCGATCCACGAGCCATCACGTCGTCGTCGGACTCGCGCATCGTGCCGTTGAACGCCCCGACGAGATCGACATGGGTGCCCGGTTGGAGCAGGGCGCCGCGCACGAGCGGAGAGGTCGAACCAGTCGAAGTTGAAATGACATCGGCCCGGCCAACGCCCACATCAAGATCGAAACACACCTCGGCCGGAAGACCGTCCGCCACAAGGGCGGCCACAATCGCGTCCGCCTTCTCGGGCCGCCGACCCCACACTTCGATGGTGTCGTAGTCGCGCACAAACGCATGAGCGCGAGCCGCCATAGGGGCCAGCGCACCGGTGCCAACGATCAGCAGTCGTCGAGCATCAACCCGAGACAGTCGTTTCGCGCCGACCGCACTCGCGGCTGCAGTTCGCCGGGCCGTCAGTTCGTTCGCGGCGCAGGTGCCAACCAATGAACCCGTGCGACCGTCGAACAACAGGAATCCCGACTGGATAGTCGGCAGGTCGATCGCGCCGTTGTCGGGAAACACTGTGACGACCTTGACCCCGATCACCTCACCGGTGACCCACGCGGGCTTCATCAGCAGCGTGCCATCGGCGCCTCCGGGAACCGGCACCGTGTGCACGGTCCGGTCGGGCGATTCACCTTTGGGGTCGGTAATGACCGCTTCGATCTGGGCGATCAAGTCACCCCACGGGAGCGCATCAGCCACCGCAGCGTCAGTCAACATCACTGGCTCGGTCACTCAGGAATCCAGTCTTCGGTGGGGACACCCAAACCGTCGGCGATCCGATTCACATAGGCGTAGTAGGCGGTGACCTCGACAATGTCGAGAACATCACGATCAGAGAAACCATGGGCCCGCAGCGTCGTCACGTCACTCTCGACCATCTCGCCGGGTCGACGCGTCAGCTTGACCGCATAGGCCAGCATCGCTCGTCGGGCCGAGCTGAGTTCAGCCGAACGCCAGTCGACTTCGACGGCCATGAGAAGGGCATCGTCTTTCAGAAGACGGCGCAGACCGCGCCGGTGGTGAACAATTCAATAGTGGCAGTGGTTCTCGAGACTGACCACGAGGGCGATAAGTTCTCGCTCGACCTTCCGCAGACTTCCGGTGCCCGCCATAGCGGATTGGTAGATCCCGCTGTGCGCCGCGAGCCCCCGCGGATTGAGTGAATGGATCGCCATGATGTGATCGACGCGGTCATAGTCACGATCGACCACCTCGGCGTGAAGGGGCGCGAGGTCGCCCGTCCACTCATCGTCAGGAACAGTCTCAATCCAGGCCATGGCAGATCCTTACGCACGCAGCACCGCCCGTGCGACCACCGCTTGCTCTAGGGTCCGGCCATGCGTGAGCGAACGGGCGGCGAGGTCATTGTAGAGAGCCTTCAGGCTCATGGAGTGACCACCACGTTTGGGGTGCCGGGCGAGAGCTACCTTCCCGTGCTTGATGCGCTGCACGACACCGACATTCGGTTCGTGATTTGCCGCCAAGAAGGCGGCGCGGCATACATGGCGGAGGCGTGGGCGAAATTCACCGGCGCCCCCGGCGTGTGCCTTGTGACTCGCGGGCCCGGCGCCACCAACGCATCGATCGGTGTGCACGCGGCGGCCCAAGCCTCGACCCCGATGGTGCTGCTCGTGGGCCAGGTCGGCACGCACCAACAAGGCCGAGAAGCTTTCCAAGAGGTCAACTACGAGCAGATGTTCGGCGGGCTCGCCAAGTGGGTCACGGAGATCCGCAACGTCGACGACGCGTCGTCAGCGATGGCGACCGCCATCCATCGCGCCATGAGCGGCCGGCCAGGACCGGTAGTTGTGGCACTCCCTGAAAATATTCTGTCGGCGGTCACGAGCACCGCCGCGACGGAGCCGATCGTCGTCGATCCGCAAGCACCCTCGGCCGAAGACATCGACGCAATCGTGGCCGCCCTTAACGCGTCGGAGCGGCCCGTGATTCTGGCCGGGGGTGGAGCGTGGACACCACAAGCGCGCCACGACCTCAAGGCGTTCGCCGAGCGAGGCGACATTCCCGTGGTCGCAGCCTTTCGTTTCCACGACGTGGTCGACAACCACAGCCCCGCCTATGCCGGCGAAGCGGGAGTGGCGATGCCACCCGCCGTGCGGGACACCCTCGCCGACGCTGATTGTGTGCTGGCCATCGGCGTGCGGTTCGGTGAAATGACCACCGGCGCGTGGACGATCTGGCCGGTTCCCAATCCGGGCGTGCCCATCGTGCACATCCACCCGGATCCCGCCGAGCTCGCGAAGATCTACACACCTACCATTGGCATCGTCGCCCGGCCCGCCTCCACCCTGGCCGCGTTGGTCGAACCGACACTCGCGCCTCGCTCCGCCGACTGGCGCCAGACCAGGCGAGACGCCTTCCTGGCTACCACCACCTGCCCACCCCAGCCCGGCGCACTCGATATGGGCGAGGTGATGGCGTGGCTGCAGGGTCACCTGCCCGTCGATGCCGTGCTAACCAACGGGGCCGGCAACTTCACGGTCTGGCCAAACAAGTTCTTTCTCTACGGGGCCGAGGCTCGGCTGCTCGCTCCGCAGAGCGGCTCGATGGGTTACGGCCTCCCCGCCGCGATTGCGGCCAAGGTCGCGGCCCCCGAACGCACCGTCGTGTGCTTCGCAGGGGATGGCGACATCCAGATGAACCTTCAGGAACTCGGCACCGCCCTCCAGTCCAACGCCCAACCGATCGTGCTGGTGCTCGACAACGGGATGTACGGCACCATTCGGATGCATCAGGAACGTCACTTCCCGGAGCGAGTTGTGGGCACCGACCTCGTCAATCCAAACTTTGTCACGCTGGCCCAGGCCTACGGGTTCCACGCCGAGCGGGTGGAAACCACCGACGAATTCGCCGCGGCATTTGCCCGCGCCGAAGCCTCACCGACCAGTGCACTGCTTCATCTGATTATCGAACCGACTCAGCTCACGCCGAGCCAGTCGATTTCCCAGGCTCGGGCTCAGGCTTCGCCCAAGTAGCTGGCTCGCAGCTCCGGATTGGCCATAAGCGCATCCGCGGTGTCGTCAAGCACCACACGGCCGGTCTGGAGTACCCAGCCACGATCGGCGATCGAGAGTGCCATATTGGCGTTTTGCTCGACCATGAAGATGGCAACACCCTCTGAATGAATCTGTTGGATCAACTCGAAGTTGGTCTGCACGAGCGCCGGAGCAAGACCCATCGACGGCTCATCCATGAGCAGCACGCGGGGTCGAGACATCAGGGCGCGGCCCATGGCCACCATCTGCTGCTCGCCACCGGAGAGGGTCCCCGACTTTTGGCTGAGCCGCTCCTTCACACGGGGGAACATGTCGTAGATGCGTTCGAGATCTTCCTCGATGCCGTCGCGGTCGTTGCGGAGGTAGGCCCCGAGTTCGAGGTTTTCCTTCACACTCAGACGCTTGAACAGCCGCCGGTTTTCCGGAACCATCGTGATGCCGCGCTCGACGCGATACGAGGTGGGCTTGTGGTTGACCACTTCGCCGTCGAGGACCACTTCGCCAGTGGTGGGGGTGACCATGCCGAGCAGAGTCTTCAGGGTGGTGGACTTGCCGGAAGCATTGCCGCCCAGCAAGCAGACGAGCTCACCCGGATAGATGGCCAGGTCGACATCCTTCAAGATGTGGACCGCTCCATAGTGCGTGTTGATACCGCGGAACTCGAGAAGGGCTGTGCCCTTGTCGTCGCTCATGATTTCTCCTCCACGGGACGGCCGAGATACGCCTCGACCACGTTCGGGTCGGTCGAGACATCCTCGAACGATCCCTGGGCGATGGTTTCGCCATGGTCAAGAACAACAACACGGTCGGAGACGTCGCGCACCACACCCATGTCGTGCTCGATCATCACGATCGTGAAGCCCCACTCACTCCGGAGTTGACCGATGAGCTTGGTCAGCTCCACGGACTCGACCGGGTTCATGCCGGCGACAGGCTCGTCGAGCAGCAGTAACTGCGGCTTCGTGGCCATCGCCCGCGCGATCTCGAGCCGACGACGGTTCGCGTAGGACAACACCGATGCGGTTTGATGAAGCCGGTAGCCGGTGAGGCGGGTGCCGAAGAACCCGAGCACTTTCTCGCCGTGTTCTTGGATTTCACGTTCTTCATCGCGAAAGGCACGGGTGTTGAAGAGCGAACCGAAGATGCCTTGCTTCGTGCGGCAGTGCTGCGCCACCATGACGTTTTCCAGGATGGTCATGTTCGCGAAGAGCCGCACGTTCTGGAAAGTACGAGCGATACCTCGGGCGGTGACCTGGTTGGGGTCGAGCCCAAGCAGTGATTCGCCCTTGAACAAGATGTCGCCGGACGAGGGTGTGACCATGCCTGAGATCATGTTGAAGAAGGTGGTCTTGCCGGCGCCATTGGGGCCGATCACCGAAACGATCTCGCCTTCATCGACGTGGAAGTCGAGATGGCTGAGGGCGTCGAGGCCACCGAAGCTAACGCTCAGGTCGGTGATGGTGAGGAGACGTTCGCCGCTCATGCGGGGGCCACCTCTCCCTCGACCGTCGATCCATCGTCGTCGTCGATCTCCCCCTTCAACCATGCGTCTTGGAGGAACTCGTCTTGGTGGAGCTCGCGACTACGTCGGGCGTTCGGCACCAAACCTTCGGGCCGCTTCAGCATCATCCACACGAGGAGAGCGCCATAGATCAGCAGCTTAAACTCGGAGAATTCGGCAAGTAAACCAGGCTGGTTGGGACCACCCAGAACACCGATCAGCACAACTGCGCCAGCGATGACACCAGCGATGCGGCCCATGCCGCCCACAATTACGACCACGAGGATCACGATCGAGACCAGCACCTTGAAGCTGGTCTCGAACACCGAGCCAACCTTGGCGGCGAAGATTGCACCGGAGAACGCGGCCAGGATAGCGCCAACCACGAAGGCCATGAGCTTCACGTTGACCGTGTTGACACCCATTGCCTCAGCGACGGATTCGTCCTCGCGCACGGCCATCCAAGCCCGCCCAAGACGGGAGCGTTCGAGCCGCCAGCTCATGTAAATTGCGATGGCGCAGAAAAAGGCCACCAGATAGAAGACGGCTTGCGGGTTGATGCCGCGAACTTCGGTCAAGCCAAAGATCTGAGCCCCAGGGATACTGGTGATGCCCTGGGCGCCACCCGTGAGACCGCTCGCCCAGTCGGAGCGGACAGTGAGACGAATGATCTCACCGAACCCGAGGGTGACGATGGCGAGATAGTCGCCGCGCATACGGATCACCGGCGCACCGATGAAGAGGCCAGCGATACAGGCCATGAAGACGACAATGATGACCGCGACGATCCATGGAAGTTCGGGCGAGAAGGCGGGTGAACTCGGGGAGGTGAGGATAGCGGTGGTGTAACCGCCCACCGCAAAGAAGGCCACGTAGCCAAGGTCGAGAATGCCGGCAAGACCAACCACGATGTTGAGGCCGAGTGCCAGCAGCAAGAAGAGTCCGACGTTCGCCAGCAGTTCGTTGGTGAGCTTGCCGAGGAACATCGGCAAGATGACGACCGCCGCCGCGGTCAGGAGCAGCAGACCCGTATTGGCCTTCTGCCGTTCGGCACCCTTGAGCGCGTCGTAGCGCTCCTTCACCTCGGCGGTCTTGATCCGACCGATCAGTGAGTAGCCCACGGCAACAACGATAACGATGACGACGCCCGCCACGGTCAGGCCGCCGCGCTTGGCGAACATCAGGTCGAACAGCCATTCGAGACGGAAGCCCTCCGAAATGTCGTCGAGCGCGGCTTCGAGTGCGGCGACAAGGATCACCGCGACGATCGATGCCATCACGGAGCGGCGCACCGCGGCAGGGACAACCTGTGCCAGTCCGCCCATCGCTCCGAGGCTGACAGAGATCAGGACCCAGTAGAGCGCGCCGGTGCCGACGCTCTGACCAAAGGTCAGGATCTCGAGAAGGTCGTCGTTCCAGTTGACGAGCGGGTCGCTGAGATCGCGGGTATCGAGCAGCCAGATCAGCCCGCTGAGCCCGAGGCCGCCGATCAAACCAACAGCCGCGCCCGCAACAACTTCGCGGGCCCCCTTGGCATGGCTGGCCATACCTTCGAGCACTACCTCGCGAGTGACGAGGCCGCCCAGCGCCAGGGGCAACCAGAGCAGAACCAAGTAGCCCATGCTGAGGTATTGCTCGATCACGATCTTGCGGTCGAGCTTGTCGGGCATATCGGTGAGCGACACGAACAGCAGTGCGGCAGCAAGGATCAGTCCGAAGCGGACCACCTTGCGCCAGTCCTGGTCGAAGGCCGATCGGGGCGGGGAGACGAGTGATTCGCTCATGCGCGATCCTCCGACGAGAGACGCTCTCCGAAGAGGCCGGTGGGCTTCACCAGGAGCACGAAGATGAGCACCAGGAACGCGACGGCGTCCTTGAGCTGTGTATGGCCGGTCACTCCGAGCGGCTCGAGCACAAGCTGCGGGGCGAGCGACTCGGAGCTGCCGAGAGTGAGTCCGCCCGCCATGGCCCCGCCGAGGTTGCCGATGCCACCAACAACTGCGGCACTGAACGCCTTGATGCCAGGTAGGAAGCCGGTGAACTCGGTCACCGAGCCGAAGAGAATGCCCCAGAGAATGCCGGCGACACCGGCCATTGCGCCGCCAACAGCGAATGTGGTGACGATCGTGCGATCGACGTCGATGCCCATCAGCGAAGCGATCTCTTTGTCTTCCGCGACGGCCCGCATGGCCTTGCCGGTTTTGGTGCGTTCGACGAGGTACCAGAGCGCCCCCATCGAGATCGCGGCGACAACAAGGACGACGACTTTCTTGCCTTCAATGCCCAACACCGGCACGTCGTCACGCAGCCAGTCCGGGAGCCGCGGGTAGTTCTTGGCACCCGGTCCGAGGAGCACGGCGGAGGTGTTCTGGATGAAGAACGACACGCCGATCGAGGTGATTAACGGAATCAGGCGGGGTGCACCGCGAAGGGGGCGATAGGCGATGCGCTCCATGATGACGGCAGTGGCGGTGGAGCAGAGCACCGAGACGACCACCGCAATTAGGATCGCTAGGATGAAGTTGCTCTCCCAGAGCCCGCCTTCGGCGAGCTTGGTGGACGTGATCATGCCGGTCATCGCCCCGACCATGAACACTTCGCCATGGGCGAAGTTGATGAATCCCAGCACGCCGTAGACCATCGAATAGCCGAGGGCGATCAAGCCGTACATCGAGCCTTGCGAAAGGCCGGAGATGACGAGGTCCTTGAGTGCTTCCCACGACAATCGAGTGGCGTCTTCATTCACCGTTCGGGCAAAGAAATTGTCGGGATCAATCTGCTGGCCGATGAACGCCGCCAGTCCCACAATCACAAGCGTGCTGAGAGCGACGCGCAGAAAAGTCAAAAACCAGTCGACACCAGTTTTGGACGCCGCTCTGCTCCGCAGTGTGGTGGTCAAGGTTCCCCTCCAAGGTCACCAGCGAAGGCCATAGGCTAACTCATGTGTGACCAATTTTATACCATACGAAAACGCGAGCGGCCCGGGCCTCCGCAGTGGAGGCCCGGGCCGCTGAAACAACAATTTTTGGTGACTACTACGGGGCGTACTCGAAGACCACGTTGGCCTTCGAAGTCTCGATGTCAGCCGAGCTTTCGTGTTGGATCACGGTGATCTTCTGTGATCCACAGTCGCCGAACCCATCACAGCTGATGGTGCCAATGACACCGGAGTAACCGGAGATGCCATTGAGGTGCTCACGCACGCCAGCCTTGTCGATGACGAGGTTGCCGTCGACAACGCTGCTGGCCGCCGTAATGGCGTCGAGGAGCATCGCAGTGGCGTCGTAGCTGTGACCCCAGAAAGGCGCCGACGGCGGCTCGCCGTGGGTCTCTTCGTAGGCAGCGAGGACAGCGTCAGCGGTCTGGCCGGTGGACTGGTTGGTGTTGGTGCCGAAGCGGACGTCAGGACCCGAGAAGTAGATGCCCTCGGACTGCGGCAGCTCCATGAAGCCGTCGACCAAGAGGCCATCAGCAGCGAGGAGCTGGGTATCTTCGAGACCGTCAATGCCGCCAGCCTGATCGGCAATAAAGTCACCAGCGGGCTGGAAGATCGGGAAGAACAATGCCTGCGGGCTACCCGCGGCAACCTCAGTGAGGACCGGCACCATGTCGGCGTCGTCCTTGTTCACACCGGTGAAACCGGTCATTTCGCCACCGAGCTCTTCGAACGCGTCGGCGAATGCCTGAGCGAGACCCTGGGTGTAGGGGTCGCCGTCGTGGATCGCTGCAGCGGTGGTGAGCTCCAGGTCGTTGAACACGAACTCTGCCATGGCAGCGCCCTGGAAGAGATCGTTGTGAGCGGTGCGGTAGTAACCCACGCTGTAGTTCTCGCCAGCGGTGCCGAGGAGATCAGAGGTGAGCGCAGGCGAGGTGTTCGAGCCCGAGATCATGACGATTCCGTTTTCACCAATGAGCGGAGCAGCAGCGGTGGCTGCGCCCGAGCATGAGGTGCCGATCACGCCGACTATCTGCTCGTCCGCAACGATCTGCTGTGCGGCAGCCTGGCCACCTTCAGCAGAGCAAAGGTCGTCCAGACCCTGGCCGGAGGTGACATCAAAGCCATGGATCTGGCCATAGTCAGCAACGGCGAGTTCGACAGCGCGCTGGTTGGGCACACCAAGGAAGGCCACGTCGCCGGTGATGGCGTTGAGTGAACGGATCTGAACTTCAGCACCCTCTTCGACCGTGATGGTTCCGAGGGAACCGTCGCCGAGTGAGTCGCCGCCGCCGCCGCCAGTTTCCGTGTCGTCATCATCACCGCATGCTGCGGCGACGAGCGAGAAGGAAAGCAGCAACGCGAGCATCATGATGATCCTGCGTGAAAGCTTCATTATTTGTTCCCCTCCATAGGGATAGAAATACGCGGACGAACGGCTCCGCGAAAGACCGAAGTATTGATCGGGTAAGTGTAGGCGAATGACCTTCGACTTTCCGCACATCTCCGTATCGACGGTGACGCTGTGTGGTTTTGCCACCACACGCGGGTTACGCGGTGCGGACCACAATCTCGTCGACCGGCCCGACGAGGCCGGTGTAGAACGCGCCAAACTCCGCGTACTTCGCAGACGCTGTGTCGTAGCGCATTGTGTAGACGGTGTCCTTCAAGTCATCGAGGTTGACGCCGAAGAGTGTGACGCCCCATTCCCAATCGTCGAGGCCGGCTGCCGCGGTGATGAGCTGCGTGATCCGCCCGGCGAACTTCCGACCGGAGGTGCCGTGCTCCATCATGAGCGCCTTGCGATCGTCGAATTCGAGCTCGAACCAGTTCTGATCGACATTGCGGCGTTTACTCATCGGGTAGAAGCACCAGGCGTTCTTCCCTTCCGGGGGGAGCTCCGGATAGAGGCGCATGTTAGCCATTTCCTCGGGCAGCCCTTGGGCGTACTCCGAGAGTTCCGTGATCGACACGAAGCTGTCGACAATTGCGAGACCGGCGCCGACAAGGGCAGTCTGCAGATCGCGGAGACGCCATACGTCGGCGTGTAACGCCATGAAACAGAGCGACGCCTTATGGCCAAGGACGGCGACGGAGACAACCTGCATCTCGTCGGCCTGCGCGGCCTGAACCGCGGCAATGACCGCATCATCATTTGTGGCAGGTGTGCGTTCGCAGAAGAGATGGACGACGGCGACGCCCTCGGAGGTAATGACGGGATCGGGCATAGGAGAAGTCTAGAGACCTCAGCCCAGAGCACTAGCGTCGGCGGTTATGAGCAGAAGCACCCACCAAGCGTTGGCTGATGAGCGCAACGCCGACATCGAGATCTACATCAACGGCGAATTTTTCCCGAGAGCCGAGGCGAAGGTGTCGGTCTTCGACAGTGGCTTCCTCGTCGGCGACGGCATCTGGGAAGGCATCCGACTTCATCACGGCGTATTCGCCCACCTCGACCGTCACCTCGACCGACTCTTCGCGAGTGCGGCCGCGATAGCGCTCGACATCGGCCTCGACCGCGACGGCGTGACCGCGGCGCTGCGGGCCACCGTCGACCGCAACAACATGGACGACATGGTCCACATTCGCCTCATGGTCACCCGAGGCGACAAGAAGACACCATCGCAGCATCCGTCGAACAACATCGGCGGACCGAACATCGTGATCATCGCCGAACACAAGGCCGCCGATCCCGACGTGCGCGACAAGGGCATCTCCCTTTTCACCGCGACGGTTCGTCGACCGCCGCCCGACACGCTCGACCAGAAGCTGAACTGTCACTCGAAGCTCCATGAAGTGATCGCACTGATCCAAGCCACAAACGCGGGCGCCGACGAAGCCCTGATGCTCGACCCCACCGGTGCGGTCGCCACGTGTAACGCCACCAACTTCTTCATCATCAACAAGGGCCAGCTCTGGACATCCACCGGCCAGTACAACCTCAACGGCATCACCTCGGCGCTCATTTGCGAGGTGGCCAAGGCGGCCGGCATCCCCGTGCACAAAGTCCCGTACTCGCTGACCGATGTGTACGCGGCCGACGAAGCATTCGTCACCGGCACCTTCGGCGGACTCACCCCGGTCCACACCATCGACGGCCGGACCATCGCCGACGGCGCCCAAGGGCCGATGACCATTCGTCTGCGCGAGCTTTACGAAGCAGCGATCGCCGCCGAGGTCGCTCAGCCATGAAACCCGCGGAAGACGACCGCGGTCCGGGTAGGCAGAATGTGAAACGTATTCAGTGCTGGTCGGGCCCCCGCAACATCTCGACCGCGCTCATGTACTCGTGGCGTCAGCGGGCCGACACCACGGTGTACGACGAGCCGTTCTACTCGCACTATCTGTCGATCGATGACCGATCACATCCGGGCGTGGCGGCCACGATGGCAACACAGTCCGCCGATGCCGACGAGGTGATCAGCGACGTCATCCTTGGCCCGTGCGACACGCCCGTCTACTACCTCAAGCAGATGGCCCATCATCTGAAGGGCGTCGATCGCAGTCACCTGCGCCACACCGAGAACATCCTCCTGTGCCGCGACCCGCGGGAGATGCTGGCCTCGCTGTCCGTCCAGTTGCCCACCTGCGACCTCACTGACACGGGTCTCACGGAATCAGTCGAGTTGCTCGATGCGGTTCTCGCCGAGGGCGGCTTGCCGCTGGTGATCGAGTCGCAGGCGCTCCTGCGCGATCCGGCCGGCGTGCTCAGCCAAGTGTGTGATCACGTTGGCATCACATTCGACCCCGCGGTGCTGTCGTGGCCGGCCGGCCCGAAGCCCGAAGACGGCGCGTGGGCCCAGTACTGGTACGACAACGTCCACAAGTCCACCGGGTTTGCCCCGTACCAACCGACGGGCCACCCGGTGCCCGACCGGCTCCAGCCGATACTCGAAGAAGCCATGCCGCTCTTCGACCGACTGAGCCAATTTGCGGTGAGTTCTCCAGATTCCAGTTAGCCTTTAGGGGTTAACTACTGGCATTGGTCAAGACTGACCTGCCAGTTCTGGAGGAGGAATCCAATGAAGATCAAACAAAGCCGTATCGTGCGGCTCTTTGCGGTGCTGTTGGCCGTAGGTCTGCTCGCGACCGCGTGCGGCGACGATGACGACGCCGCTGTCGAAGGCAACGACCTTGGGGGCCGCACGGTCACCGTTGGTGTCGAAAACGCGTACCTTCCGTTCAACTACGTTCCGGTCGGCGAAACCGACGGAGAGGGTTGGGACTACGACGCTTGGCGCGAAATCTGCCGTATCGCCAACTGCGAAGCCGAATTCGTCGTTGCCGGTTGGCCGGCAGTGATCGATCAGGTCGCTCAAGGCGAAATCGACACTGCGGCCGATGGCATCTCAATCACCGATGAGCGCAAAGAAATCGTTGCGTACTCGCAGTCCTACATGACCGTCGACCAGAAGTTCGTCGTTGCCAAGGGCGAAGATCGTTACGCCACGACCGACGACATCATCAACGGCGACGCCGTGATCGGCACCCAGGTCGGCACCACCAACTTCGAGCTGGCTCAGACCCTTCTGGGCGGCGACGACCGCATCAACGCCTACGACCAGTTCGGTCTGGCAATTCAGGCGCTCATCGCAGGCGACGTCGACGCCGTCATCATTGATGACGCCGCTGGCCAGGGCTACGTCGGTCAAAACGCTGACGCTGTCGAACTGATCGACGGCGCCCTTCAGGCCGATCCGCTCGGCTTCATCTTCTCGCTCGATAGCGATCTCATCCCGGCCGTTGACGCCGCGATCGACGAGATGCGTTCCAGCGGATTCCTGCAGGAGCTTGGCGAGGTGTACTTCACCGACTCCTTCACCGTCACCTACGACGACATAGAGGGCTGATCCAGCAAGTCAAACAGTGATAGGAGTGCGCCAGGCCCTGGGCCTGGCGCACTCTGCGTTTTCGGGGAGACGAGATGAACAGAACTGACGCTGCAGTCGACCGGACCGAGCGGACTGATAAACACAATCGGCTGCGCTCGAAGGGCGATTTCCCGTGGTGGCTGATCGTAATGGTCGGGATAATTGCGTTGATGGCGTTCGCCATCCTCACAAACGAGCATTACCAAGAGGCCTGGGAGAACATCATCCCCGGTCTGAAGATCACGCTCTATCTCACGGTGGGGTCGTTCGTTGTTGCCATGCCGCTCGGCCTTCTCATCGGCATGGGCCGGCTCTCGCGCAATCGCCTGATCAACACGTTGTCGCAGGTGTACATCGAGTTCATCCGCGGCATGCCCATGCTTGTATGGATCTTTGTCGTGGCCTTCGTGTTGACGCCCGACTTCGCCGACCTCATCGGTGTAAAGACCCGCGATATCGACGAGATCTACCGAGGCGCGGCGGCACTCTGTCTCTTCTACGCCGCCTTCATCGCGGAGGTCGTACGCGCCGGCGTTCAGTCCGTCGATCAAGGTTCGATCGAAGCCGGCTACGCCACGGGCCTCAGTCGATGGCAAGTCACCCGTTTCATCACGCTGCCCCAAGCGCTTCGCCACTCTCTTCCCGCCCTTGGTAACGACTTCATCGCGCTGATGAAGGACACCTCGTTGGTGTCGGTTCTGGCGGTCAACGAACTGACCCAAGAGGCCCGCATCTACCTTGGTTCGTCGTTTCGAACCCGCGAGTCGTACTTCATTCTCGCGGTGCTCTACGTCGCACTGACGCTCGCACTCAGCCTTCTGCTCCAGTGGTGGGAACGCCGCCTCCGGATCCCAGGGCGGACGAGCGACTAACCGTCGACATAGAGCGTCAGCGAGCCGTCGCGGGCAAAACCGGCCAGCTGCAGGCCAGCCCGCTCGGCGGTGGCCACGGCCAATGCCGTCGGCGCACTCACGGCAACAAGGGCCCGGAAGCCGGCGGCCCACGCTTTGTGGACCAGCTCGAAACTGGCGCGTCCGCTGACCACTACACCTCGTCCGGTGAGTGGCACCTTGCCGTCAAGCAGGCTTCTCCCAACCAGCTTGTCGACCGCGTTGTGACGACCAACGTCTTCGCGCACAACCGACAGGGAGCCATCGAGTTCGACGATGCCAGCGGCATGCACCGCACCAGTCGCTTCGAAGAGATCTTGCGAGGGACGCAGAAGGTCCGGCGCTTCGGCCAGAACCTGCCAGTCGACTCGGTCGCCGACGACCGGCTCGAGCCGGGCGGCCAACTCATCAATGTTGTCAGTGCCGCAGAACCCACACGAGGAGGTGGTGGTCGCAAGGCGAGGCACCGGCTCGGGAGCCTTTCCCGCAGTCGACACCGTCACGATGTTGAACGCGGACGCGGCCGCCGATCCGTTGGCGCAGTACTTCACCTCGACAACCGGGTGACCGTCGAGAAGGCCTTCGTTGTGGCAGAACCCAACCGCCAGTTCGAAATCATTTCCCGCTGTGCGCATGGTGGTGGCGACCCGAATGCCGTCGAGCTCGATCGCCAGCGGTTCCTCGGTGGCCAGCATCGCCGGCCGCCGGCCCGCGTCGCGCTCGGCGGGCGACCAGTGTCGCACCAGACGGCGCTCAGAACGGGATCGGGGACTCACTCGGGTCAGCGTAGAGCTACCGTGCCGCCATGACCCGCCTTGGCGCAATGCTCACCCGCAACCACGCACCGGAGGACCTGCCCAACCTTGCGAAGGCGATGGCTCCGGGACTCGATGAACTCTGGATCATCGAGGACCTGAACTTCGCCGGCGGCATCAGCCAACTCATGGCCGTGCTCGCGGCGACCGACAACGACGCGAGTGGCCGGCCTCGAGTTGGCCACGGCATCGCGCCCGCTCCCTTCCGCAATCCGGCCGCCCTCGCGATGGAGTGGGCCACGGTCGAACATCTCTACCCCGGTCGCCTGATCGGCGGCATCGGCCACGGCGTGCCCGACTGGATGGACCGCGTCGGCGAGGGCGTCCCCTCTCGCCTGGGCCTGCTACGCGACACGATCCTGTCGACCAAACAGATCCTCGCCGGCGGCTCGGCTTCGTACCACGGCACCAACGTGCACATCGACGATGTCGAGCTCGTGTTCCCGCCCACGGCGGAGATCCCCGTCCTGGCCGGCGTTACCGGACCGAAGTCACTTCATCTCTCCGGCGAGGACGCCGACGGCACAGTGCTGCCCGAGGGCTTCACCGCCGATCGCATCGCGGACGCCCGGGCTCGCACGAACGCCGGGCGCGAAGCGGCCGCCCGAACCGACCCTCACTACCTCACCGTGTTCGTCACCTTCTACTGCGGCGATGTCACCCAGCTACCGCCTCCGCCACCCGGCGTCCCACTCGACGGCTTCGCAGTGGAAGGGCCCACAGTCGGCGACGTGATCGAACCG
>Ga0115000_10000148_pt1 | contig 62277 bp, 61 predicted proteins | sample ArcticOcean_MG_C_6_FD_89690 | JGI IMG/M metagenome (GOLD analysis project Ga0115000, IMG submission 89690) | Marine microbial communities from western Arctic Ocean - ArcticOcean_MG_CB8_128 | ecosystem: Environmental > Aquatic > Marine > Oceanic | place: Arctic Ocean: Canada Basin | collected... | reverse complement strand
TATCAACGGTAGGATGACGAGGTTCGCCATATTGAGTTTCAATCCGGTCAACTCCATTATTCCCACCGTCCATATCGAGCCTGCTATCACGGGAAGCAATATAAAGAAAACCGTACGCGGATTTCTAAAAACGATAAAAACATAAATGATGATTGCCGTCATGGCATAGATGCCGCCATTGATATAGCCTTCAGTCATCAACCGTGTGGAGTTGAACATATGCACCGCACTGCCTGTCACGTTGACATCTACAGAGCGCAGGTCTTTGAGATAACGCTTTCTCTCATCGAGGTTCCAGATATCTACACTCGGGAAAATAGTAATCAGATATTTACCTTGTTTAGAAATATATCTGTCTCGCAAGCTTTTCGGTATCTCGGAAATCTCCACCAGTTTCGGGTCGGCATTTTTTTTAAGGTCGGCCATCAGTCCGCGATAATCTACAAACAACTCCTCTGAAAACTCTGCGAGTTTTTTCTCTGCTAATTCCGGCGCAATGGTTTCGTTCTGCTTAAAAAATTTATCAATTTCTCTTGCGGCTTTGGCGACTTTATCTTCTTTACCTTCTCGACCTTGCAACTTAAAGCGGATGCGTTTAAAAGTTTTGGTCAATGCTTTGAGTGAGAACGGCTCGTCGTCTTCTTCGACATAGAGTTCGCTCAACAGGGGCGAAAGGTTTTCGCGGACGTATTGCAAATTTTCTTCCTGATGTTTTGGCACCATCGCCGCGATGCTTTCGACATTTTCTATTGTGGGCAGGGTTTTCAGTTGAGTTTCTTTTTGTCGCACTTCTTCGAGCGAGTCGGCGAGCATGGCGGCAGACCAAGCGGAACGACCTGCATTTTCGAGTATGCGCATTTCATATTTAACGGCTTCGGTGCCTTTGGTTTGCAGGTTCAGCAGGTTGTAGTCAAAATGCGCGGTTCTTAATGAAAGCGATGCCACAAGCACCAGCACACAACACACTGTGATAATGAGTTTGTAGTGGCTGAAAAATCGGTCGAGCCAATGGATACTGGCGGTCATGGGTTTTTCTGCTGATTTGGAATAGACAGGCTTTCGCCATTTTTCTTCGAGCGTTACCAATGCGGGTAATAGTAGCACCATGGCTATCATGCAAAAGAGAATGCCCCATCCCGCTATCCACCCCAACTCCACGATACCGATGAAGTCGGTCAGCACCATTGAACCGAACGCCATAGCTGTAGTTATGGCTCCGGAAAAATTGCCTTGCCCGGTTCCTTGCAGTGTTTTTTGCAGGGCGGTTGAGATATCGGCTCCCTCTTTTCGTTCTTCTTTATAGCGTCCGAGAATATGGATACCGAAGTCGATGCCTAGTCCGATTAGAATCGTCGTGAACACCACTGACAAAATATTCAGGTGACCCACTGTTAGTGAGGTAAAGCCCAGAGACCATGCCAGCGCTATGAGCAGACTGAACAAGGCAAGCAGGGGTTTTACGATTCCTTTGAACGCGATGATGAACAGCAAGGCGATTCCGCCCAAGGCTATCTTCGATGCCAGTTCGACATCTTTTTGGGTGGTGATCATTTCGTCGGTGGAGATTACGTCTTCCCCTGTCAATCCGACGGAGATGCTTGGAAAATCTTTTTTCACTTCGGCGATCAGCTCACGTGCGGAATAGACCGAGGCTTTATACCCTGTGAAACTGGTTTCGTCTTCGTTGGGGACGGCGAGTATGAAAAGTAGTTTTTCGTTTTTAGAAACCAGATAACCTTTATCCCGAAGAGACTCTTCGCCGGAATTGAACAACGACTGCCAGGGCGACTGGTAATAATAATTTTTTCCCAGTGACCGATTCATCTCTTCAATAATGCGTATCAGAAGGTTCAGATCGTTTTCGTCGTTTTTCTTTTCTTCCTTTTCTTCCTCTGCATCGTCTCCACCGAGAAAATCGGTCATCAGTGAACCGACCATGCCAGAGCTGATTTCTCTATTGATCTCGTTTAGCAGGCGGTTGAGTCCGGGTGAGGCGTTGATCGATTCAATAAAGCCTTGATGTTCTTCGAGTTTTGTTTGCAGGCTTTTTAAGTCTGGCGGATCGAGGTAGAGCAGGAAGCGGGAGCGGAAATAAGATGTGTCGAATTTATAGATGACTTGCGAAAACAGGTCGGGCCTAACTTGCAGTTTTGCGGCTAGCGCCTCGGCGAACTCGGCCATTTTTGCTGGCGATTCGTTTTCTACGACGATGACCATTCCTTCGAGGTCTTCAAACTGGTCGCGGTATTCTTCATAAAGTTTCACATAAGGCAGGCCTTTGGCGACCAAGTCTCCGCGCCCGGTTTTGAAGGTCAGCTTTTCAGCAGTGACCCATATGGAGAGCCCCGCCAAAATTATAGAAACGGCGACGACAACCAGTGAATGCTTAAACGCCAGTCGCTCAATAAAGCGGAATAGTTTGTTCAAAATGGTGTATTTATTGGAATCGAACATGAAACCTTACTCCTTACTCGCAGAAATATCGCAAGAATGGATCGCCTCGCTCCTTTGTCACTCGTGATGACGGGAGTTTGTTGACGGGTTTCATTCCCCTGTGGTGGTGCGCCCGCTAGAAGCGCTTGCCAATGCTGAAGATATGAGCGTTGAGGCCGATATTTGGGAACTCAATTCCGGAATTAGACACGTGGAATAGTCGGTAGTTTAGAGACCAAGCTCCAGTTTGGTTGTAGAACTCTACACCCGCACCTATATGGAGTAGGAATTCGAATTCTGTTGCGATCTCGCGTGTGGCTAAATCGCTCCAGTCGCCGTATGAGAAACCTGCTCCTGCAAGAAGATTCGGAGCCCATTTTCTGTCGGAGCTAAGAAACTTATATTGAGCCATAAGTGGAGAAAAACCCCATTGTGTGTTTCCACCTCGGTCTGCGGCAATAGCAACTCCTGCTTCTGCATGGTAGAACAACGCGCCTTTATACCAGGATTCCCCAATCAAACCTGTTAGATTTTTCTGCCAGTTGGGGAAGATGAAAACCGTACCTATATTGATACGATCTCTTCCAGGAGGCAAATCGAAGGTATAACCCCACCCAAATTGTCCACCGAAGTCGGAAGAACCTTTTTCGAATCGTTGAGAGAAAGTGTCGGCCTCGGCAGTGAAGGTGTGAGTTGATAAGAGCAGACAAAAAGCTGTGGCAACGGCAAACATAAATCTCATAACTATCTGTTTCCTAATCTTTAATTTCGTAATATATACAACTCCAATGGCGGAATTGTATCATAAAATGTTGATTTATCCAGGCAATAATTGGGTTGCATGGATAAAGTTTAGTGTTATAATCGGCTTTTTATCAAATAAATAAAGGGACTTTCGCTATGATGGGAATTGGTTTTCCAGAGTTGATGATCATTTTGGTCATTATCATGATCATATTTGGAGCGGGTAAGTTGCCTGAAATTGGTAGCGCTTTTGGAAATAGCATCCGGAACTTCAAGAAATCTATGAAGGACGCGGAAAGTGAAGAGTTACCAGAAGGCGAAGACTCCGCCACAGCAGCAGTAACAGAGGGTGAAGGTGCTACTGCTGAAGGCGATTCTGCTGAGGGTGATTCTACCGAAAATGCCAGCCCTGACGAAAACCCTGTTGATTCTTCCACAGGACCGGAAGCAAAATAATCTGTTTCTGCTTGCCCGGCTCTTTTTTCTCAATAAAAATGTCGGTAATACATTCCAATTGAATCGCTTTGCTGTTCGGCGCATCTTATTTTATCAGGGTGGGTGGAACAGCACGGTTTCCTGGTAAAAAGAGACATCTCTCTATTTCGAATCACTTTTTATGTCCTTTACCCAGCCTAAAGAAAATAAAATATTAGAAGAAGCCCTAGTGCGGCAGTTTCAAGGTGGCGACCTTGAGGCCTATGACAAAATAGCTGAGATCTATCAAAAAAAGATATACGGCCTCAGTTTCAATTTAACCCGCAACCAAATGGATGCGCAGGATGTGACGCAGGAAGTTCTTCTGACTCTCTTCCGCAAAATCCATACATTTCAGGGCAAGTCTGCTTTTTCAAGTTGGGTTTACCGAATCACGCTAAACGCCAGTTACATGAAACTGCGGAGCAAAAAGAAGGAACCGAATGTATCTATTGATGAGCTGATGCCCTCGTATAATGGGGCGGGATTTCAACAAGAAAAGATTCAGGACTGGTCAGAAAATACTGAATCGTTACTTTTTACCAATGAAACCCGCGATGTCATAAACAAGGCCATAGAACTTCTCCCTGAAAAGGAAAAAGTGGTTTTTCTATTGCGGGATGTTGAAGGGCTCTCTACCGAAAAAGCAGGTGAAATTCTGGATTTAACCGTTCCAGCGGTGAAGTCGAGATTGCATCGCGCGAGATTGTTTTTAAGAAAAAAGCTTTCAAGCTATTTTGAAGAATTTTCATCCCGGAAGGTGGAAGAATGATTTGTTGCAAAGAGTGCCTTGACTTGCTCTACGATTATATCGAAGGCTCCCTCGATCAAGAAACGACGGATTCCCTCGAAGAGCATTTTCAGGAATGTCCCCCCTGTATTTCATTTATGAAAACCTACAAATCGACTACGACGATTTGTCGGGACACCCTGAACCAGGTCGATGTTCCCGATGCAGTTCGAGAGGCTCTTTTAAAAGTTCTTAAGGAGAATAAAGAGCATCCCGGTGAAAATTAAATACCCGAGATAAAATCCACCTTTATTTTTCAGGGTTTCTTTTTCCGATTTGTCTGCATAAACCTGATAAGATATAAGAGTATACTATAATTTATTACCCAATTTCTTGAGGCTGATGGACATGGTTGAAATGAAGGTAGAGGGGCTGACTTTAGACCCGCTCACTAATATGCCCATCATTATTTTGAAAGATTCTACGGGCGCAAAAGCGTTACCCATCTGGGTGGGTTATTTTGAAGCCAATGCGATCGCTCTGGAAATTGAAAATATTTCCACACCCCGTCCCATGACTCATGATCTGCTCAAAAATCTGATCCAGAACATGAAGGCCACGGTCAACCACATTCTAGTCAATGAACTAAAAGATAATACTTTTTATGCTGTTATTTCTGTGGTCTGTGGAGACACCACTCTCTCCATCGACTCCCGTCCTTCTGATGCTATCGCCCTGGCATTGAGGACCAAGTCGCCAATATTTGTAGAAGAACAAGTTATCGAAGCCGCCAAAAGCCTGGATCTCCCGGATCCAGAAAAAATAAATACGGATGATGAAAAACAATGGGAAGATTGGCTTAATAAAATAAAACCAGAAGATTTCGGCAAACTTTAAACTCTCCTGCCGGTCTGATATTATTCCCGCATACATTTTTTCGTTGGTTACGGTGACTTTGTGAAGAGGATTGGAATATTCTGCAAACAAAAACCAAATATCGATGCAAAAATTATCAGCGAACTGACTCAATGGTTAGAGTCCAGAAATTGCACGGTTTATTTAGAGCCCGATACCGCTGACCTCATCGGCAAAAAGCCTTCCACCTCCAAAGAAGAAGTCTCCTCCAATTCCGATCTCATAATAGTTTTGGGCGGTGATGGAACCTTACTCAAAGTTGCTGGCATTGCTCACCCGCATGAAGTTCCTATTTTAGGTGTCAATCTGGGAAGCCTCGGTTTCTTAACAGAAACTACCATGGAAAATCTTTACCCCACTCTCAAACAAGTTTTAAATGGAAAATGCGAAGTCGAAAACCGTATGCTTTTAAATGCTCGGGTCCTGCGCAATGGAAAAAAAATTGAGGACTTCAATGTGCTCAATGATATCGTCATCAATAATGGAGCCCTGGCGAGGATAGTGAACCTGGAGGTTTTTGTCGATGGCCAATATATGACTTCTTACCGTGCAGACGGCCTAATCATCGCTTCCCCTACAGGTTCCACCGCTCACTCTCTTTCAGCGGGAGGACCTATTATCCATCCCAGCATACGGGCTTTGGTACTAAGCCCTATTTGCCCTTTTGCCCTGACAAACAGACCTATTGTGATACCAGACTCTGCAACGATTAAAGTCCAACTAACAACCCGCAATGAAGATGAGGACGTGAGAGTTACACTGGATGGCCAAACAGGGTATTCCATGAAATCGGGAGATATTCTGGAAGCAAAAAAAGCAGACATTCCTCTAAAGCTTGTTCAAACTCCCGGCAAAAATTATTACCAGTTGTTGAGAAAAAAACTGCATTGGGGCGGCACCACAGAAAATAATTTATGACTTTCTGAATTCCTAACACTTAATTCCAGCCAATCGACGATGAACCAAAACATCATTGCCTGCGAGAAAAAGATAGATATCGGCACCCGTGTAGTTTTATGGAACGAAAAAGACGGATTCATATGCCCCAATAGACGCGGACGGAAAACTCTAAGCCAACACGACCCAGCCTTAAATGATGCGCCTACGCAAACGCCCTCAAACTATAAAATAAAAAATACTCAATCCGGCTACCGCGAATTAATAAAAACGATTCACCAGTTTATCCTGCATTACGATGTTTGCTACACCTCCTCGCACTGCCATCAACTTATGCTGGCAAGTCCATTTAAAGGAAGTCATTTTTATCTAGACCTCGACGGCACTCTTTTTCAAACTTGCGACTTGTACTGGAAAACCAATACTGCCCCGGCTGATGACAAAAAAGGTAATGAAAGAGCCGTGCATGTAGAAATCGCAAACCTGTCTTGGGAGGCGTTGGCAAGACAGGCCGAATATTTTCCTTCAAAAAAAGATAAATATAAAAAAACAGGAAAGGGTTGGAAGCTCAGCCTCCCCAATGAATACAAAACGATGAATAACTCTTTTAGCGCAATTCCTTCCCGAACTTATGGAGAGAGAGGCTATTTCAGTAAAAAAATTAATGGGAAAATGGTCAGCATGTGGGACTTCACCGAAGAACAATATGAAACATTGATAAAACTTAGTTTTGGATTGAACCAATTGCTTCCCGCAATTAAATTAAAAGTTCCACTCGACAAAGAAACCGGACGACACCCACTCGACCGTCTGAAAAACTTTTCACAGTTTGCTGGGATATTGGGACATAGCCATGTTCAAAATGGATCTACCGGCCTCGAATGCAAATACGATCCTGGTTCTGCTTTCAACTGGGCGCGCCTTCACAATGCCTTTAAAAAATAAAAATCATAAATAAGGTAGGACTTTTGAAATTGGGGTTGACCTTTTTGCCATATTAAGGGAAGCTGGGCCTATCTAAATCACTCATTAATTTTTTTTCTAAAAGACTCGTGCGTCTACTTATTTACAGCTTTATATTTCTTTTTGCCGGATTTAGCTTCACCTCTCAGGTTGCAGCAGAGACTTGGTATGTGAAGAAATCTGCGACCAAGCTGCAAGCCAAAGCAAAAGCACGATCCAAAGTCTTAGGCAAGCTAAATAAAGGAACTCCTGTAGATGTTTTGAGGAAATCCGGAAAATTTTACAAAGTATCTGCTGGCGGCGAAACAGGATGGATTTTTAGATTCAAATTAACCAAAAATTTACCTTCAGGCAGTGGTGGAGACGATGATGTGTTAGGCGCATTGGGCGGGCAACAACAGATTGCCGCTCGTGAGTCTGCTTATGGTTCCAGCATCCGTGGCCTCAGTCCTGTATCTGAAGAACACGCCATAAAAAAAGGTGCCTCACCTGCGAGCATTGAATCCGTAAAAGAAATGGAACGATATAAAGTCGATGATGAAGCATTGGACAAATTCCTTGAAGAAGGCCGACTAGGAGCCTATGCGGATTAATTATGAAAACTAAGTTTATTATTCTATGTTTTTTAGGTGCGCTCTTCTGGGCAATTCCTTCTCATTCTTTTAACTTTGGCAATATTCTAAAGGAAGTGCAAAAATCCACTCGACCACCAGAAAAAACCCAACCAAGTAAAGAGGAGGAAACAAAACCCAAACAAAGTCCAGCGCAAAGCTCGGGGCAAAGTGGAGGCTTGATTGGCCTTGGTAATTCGTTGGGGATTTTTGATAAGAAAACATCAAAAATTTTACAACAAAGTGTCAACACGTTGAAAGCACTACAGCCTATTGCCTACGAAGAAGAAAAGGCCATCGGTGGGCGGTTGGCCGTTGAAGTTTTCAACCGCTATGGCGGTGCTTACGATGACCCCGAACTACTACGCTATGTCAACCTAGTGGGACAGACTGTTGCTGATGTTTCCAGTCGATCAGATATCGATTATCATTTTGCGATTTTAAATACGGAATTTCCTAATGCATTTGCTACCCCTGGCGGGTATGTGTTTGTAAGTATCGGTTTATTAAGAATGATCGAAAATGAAGCTGAGTTAGCCGGCATACTCGCTCACGAAGTTGCACATATCGCTCGCAAGCACGCCCTACAAACTCTAGAAAGAAGCCGCAGCCTGCAAGGTGTCAGCTCATTGACTTTAACGGTAATTGACAAAGACCCCGGACTTTTCGATAAACTTATCGACGAGGTTTCCAATGTATTGTTCACCAAAGGTCTGGATAAGAAACTGGAGTTTGAAGCAGACAAATATGGAAGGGAGTTCGCCTATCGCACAGGATACTACCCTGGAGCCTTGAAAAGATTTATCCAGAAATTAGGAGCCAGCAAGAAAAATCAGGGTTCCATTTTTTCGAGCACTCACCCCACGTCCAGGGAAAGATATAGTCTTCTGCAAAAATATTCATCCCGCTATAAAAAAGCATCTTTATACCCGACTTTGGGGAAAAGATTTAAAGTAGCTCTAAAAAGGCAAAACTAAAATGGCAAAGAATTCCATCTTTCGAGATGAGCTTCCAGGCGAGAAAAAAAGCATTATAAATCTTTTGATGACGGGTTATATCGTGGTCATCTCCTGCCTCGGTTACGCGGCTTTTTTCCTTTACGTCCAGTTAGGGCAAATTGAGCGCATTGTAGGTACCATGAACACCGAAACGCTCGAACCGAAACAACTGGAATTATTAAAAGATCGGGTCACACGCAGTGCAGTCCAATTAAAAAATGAAATGCTTGGGATGGCGGTATTCGGCACCGTCATTTGTGTGATCGGCGGACTCTATACCATTAGCATGGTGATTCGCCCCCTGAAGAAATTAGTACAATTTGCGGAAGAAAACGGCAAGACAGAACTACCTGAAATAAAGTCTAATACAGAATTAAAACAGCTGGCAACGGCTATTGAGATATTGACTAACAAATTGAATCAGGAAAAAACAAAGAAATAACCTTACCGTAGGTTTATCAGGAGTCGTTATAATCTCGAGAAATTCCTCCCAACTCATCTTTAAAAGAAAAAATAACAGCTCTCGGGATACCTGTCTCATCTAACAATTGAGAGAAATAAAAAAAGTTCATAGATTTTTTTAATCTTAAAATTGAACTTTGAATTACTTGCGGGTCGGATGTCATCGGCACTAATCCCTCACAAAGATTTTCAATCTCCAAAGGTTCCTGTCCCACACGGGACACCAGAGTAGTTACTTTGGAAGTTTTTAGTCCGTTATTCTGGGTTTGGCCATCCTCTATTTGCCTTTTAAAATATTTGATGCATTTTTCCCGCAAAATAAGCCTTTGCTGCCAGGGATGGATCGCCCCCCACTTACCGAACCTTGCATTGACAGGTTTTTTCAAATGTAGATTTTTTAGCTCTTCGATTTTGGCGTGGTCGTTTTCAAGTTTGCTTTTTCTTTCCTTCTCCCTCGCTTGAATTTCTTCATCGTAAGAATCTTCTCTAAATTTTTTATCGGTTTTTCTTTTTTCCAGTAACTTGCTGTAGCGAAGGTCAATTACTTCAGCAAAGGTCATCCTGTCGAGTTCGCGATACAATTTTTTCGTTTCATTAATGTGGAAAGATTGAGCCTCTTCCACCATCTTTGCGTATTTTTCCGGGTCCTTTTCTTCAAGCTCTGCCAGAACAGGTTTAAACCCTTCCCATTTCAGGTTGGCCTGCCATCCACCAAAAACCAAAGCTCCAAAAATGCTAAGTTTAATTAGTTTTTTTATGGATTTATTCATCTGACAAGGATCAAGGTAATTGGATGGTCTGAAACCAGAAGTTGTGAATGTTCTTAATGCACTGGAAGTGCTCTTGATAGCTTAACGGCTTTAAAATAAAACTATTTACCCCTAAATCGTAGCGTAGCTGGATTTCTTCAAGAGACTTACTATCCGAAAAAAAATCTACCAGTTCTTGACGATTATTTACGCGTTGGATATTAAACGAAAAGCCATTTTCTTACACAGCATCAAGAAATAAGGAAAAACCTCCCCTACAATATTTGGAATGCAAAATATATGATGTTCCGGGCAGAGGGATCTATATCGGAATTCGAATATATCGTATTTACCTTATTCGCCGCTATCAATAAAAGGAAATCGACACACTTACACTAGGGAGGATGGAGCTAAAGCTAGAAATGTTGCGGTTTAATGCTTGAAATGACGGGTGCCAGTAAAAACCATGGCAATATTGTGCTCATTAGCGGCCTGTAAAACTTCTTTATCGCGAATAGAGCCGCCCGGAGAAATAATAGCTGAAATTCCATTCTTTGCAGCTTCATCGACAGAATCCCTGAAGGGGAAAAACGCATCAGAAGCCATGACCGCGCCGGAAAGTGATTTGCGAGCTTTATCCACTGCAACCCGAGCAGAGTCAACCCGACTCATTTGGCCCGCGCCGATTCCTAGAATTTCTTTATCTTTTGCATAAATGATGGCATTGGATTTTACGTGTTTTGCCACCAGCCAGGCAAACTTCATGTCTTCCATTTCCCGGGCATCGGGTTCTCTCTCACTGGCAGTTTTTAACTGGTCTTCAACATAATTTAAAGAGTCCTGACTCTGGACCAATAGTCCGCCGCCAATTCGTTTCAAGTCGAACCGCTGGTCTTTCTCATTCAATGCCTCACTCGGCATTTGCATCAAACGAATATTCTTCTTTGCAGAAAATAATTTTATCGCTTCCGGATCGAAACCGGGCGCTACCACAGCCTCTACAAAGTTTTTGAGTATTTCCTCCGCCGTCTTAACGGTAACAGGTTGATTGAATCCTAAAATGCCTCCAAATGCGGAAGTAGGATCCACCTCTCTTGCCAAAATAAAAGTTTTTAACTGGTCGCCTCCCAATGCAACTCCGCAAGGGTTGGTATGCTTAATAATAGCAACCGCTCCTGAATCCATCTCCCGCACCAATTCCCAAGCTGCGTTTAAATCAATATAGTTATTGAAAGACAACTCTTTGCCCTGCAACTGTTCGGCTGAAACAATATCGGTCTGAAGCGGATGGCTCTCCCTATACAATGCGGCCGACTGGTGAGGGTTTTCCCCATAACGCAAATCTTGTACTTTTGTGTAAGGCTGATTAAAAGAAGACGGAAAACCCTCTTCCCATTGACCGGATAAAAAAGTAGCGATCAATGAATCGTATCGAGCGGTATGAGCAAACGCATCGCGACTCAATCTGCGACGAGTTTCTAGAGAAACGGAGCCTGTTTTCATTTCTCCAAGTATCAGGTCATACTCTTTGGGGTCGACAATAATGGTAACATCATTGTAGTTTTTTGCTGAAGAACGAACCATGGCAGGACCGCCAATATCTATATTCTCGATTGCTTCCTCTAAAGTACAGCCTTCTTTTGCTACGGTTTGTTCAAATGGGTAAAGATTTATCACCACAAGGTCGATCGGACGAATGCCATGATCTTCCATGGCTTGCATATGCTCAGGGACATCTCTGCGCCCCAGAATTCCCCCGTGCACCCTAGGGTGCAGGGTCTTGATTCTGCCATCCATCATTTCTGGGAAGCCCGTGTAGTCCGACACCTGGATAACAGGCACACCACCTTTCCGTAAAAGCTCTGCAGTGCCTCCCGTGGAAAGGATTTCTATCCCGGAATTATGCAATTCTCTGGCGAATTCAAGCACATCTGTCTTGTCCGACACACTTATCAATGCCCTTTGTATGGGTTTCATTTTTTTTGGAAGTAAATTTGTTACTGGGGAAGTTTTTTCTTCTCAACGGGTCCCTTGGTAATCAGAAATTTCGGGGTCAACGCATCAATCAACTTTAAAGACCATACAGGAAAAGATCCATAAGATTCCATCAGCCCAGGCTCTTCCTTTTGCTCTGAAGCAGCAGGAATATCTTTTTTTTGGTTCGTATCGCTCATAAAGTCCATCTTGCCTTAAACTTACAGATTCTGAAATCGGGAATGATTGAAGGCAGAAGTCTACACTTTTTCTAATCCTTTTCAAATAAAAATCCCACACCCCCCTCATGGTGTAGCCTTGTATCTGAAACAATCTGTTGTGTGGTCGTTCACCATACCCGTGGCCTGCATGAAAGCGTAGCAGATGGTTGGGCCGACAAATTTGAATCCGCGCATTTTTAAATCTTTGCTCATGGCATCTGATTCTTTTGTAGTAGTCGGGATTTGATCCATCGATTTCCATTTATTTTTCTGGGTCTTACCTCCTATAAAGCCCCAGATATATTTATCGAAACTGCCAAACTCCTTTTGCACTTCTAGAAATGCTCTAGCATTGGTGACCGAAGCGGCTACCTTCAAACGATTACGCACAATCCCTTGGTCTTGCAGGAGTTTCTGCTGTTTGACGGCATCGAAGTTTGCCACTTTTTGGGGGTCGAATTTATTATAGGCTTTGCGGTAGTTCTCGCGCTTATTTAGGACTGTAGTCCAGCTAAGCCCCGCCTGCGCGCCCTCTAAAATAAGAAACTCGAATAATGTTTTATCATCGTAAACCGGAACACCCCACTCTTGATCGTGATAGTTAACATCCAGTTCCGTGGGTTTGAAATTATTACCCACCCATGCACATCGTTTTACCATTTATTGTGTCCTCTGAAATTTATTCTGACCATACTGCCAACTCATTCCCATTTGGATCAAGAAAATGAAACCTTTTCTCCCCAGAAAATTTATAGATTGGCTTTAAGCTTTTCCCTCCAGCTTGAATCACCTCATCTAGCTTTTTATCAAGATCACTTGCATAAAGAGCAATCAGAATACCGGGATTGGATATTTGCACATCTCCCATTCCATTAAATCCGCCATCAATATTTGCCCCCGAAAAACTGATATAGTCGGGTACCCAATTTGCAAACTCCCATTCAAAAGCCTGATGATAGAATATTTTAGTCTCTGCGTTTTTTTACCATAGGGAGCCCAATATAATTGATACTGTTATTGTTGTTAACTTTAACGATGATACGCTCCTTAACTTAAAGTAATCCATTCTGCCTTTCTAACGAGCAAATAATGTTAGCAAACCTATAGTAAAAGGCTCAATCGCATTTATCAGCTTGATCAGCACCGACCCATTGACCCTGCGCCGAGTAGTAGTGGTTGCTATTAGGGTTAAGAGTTTGGTATATTTTACTATTCCAGAATTAATTTAATTACCCTTATTTGTCAGGAGACATGACAATGTCCAACTCTGCTGCAGCATTGAAAGAAGCTGTTGAATTTGAAAAGAAAGCCCTCGAAAAATATATAGAAGCCGTTGCATTGGTAAACCATCAGGAAACCAAGGAAACCTTGCAAAAGCTAACCACCGAAAAAAAGCAGACGATCGAATCAATGCATTGGATCATCATGGCAGAAGCTGGTGAAATTGAAACCGATAAGCCCGCTGCACAAGCTGAAGGTGAAGAGCCAGCAAGTGGTGCCAGTAAATGTCCATTCTCCGGTGCTCTCGCTGACATGGGTATCGACATCACCAAAATGTCTAAAGAAGAAGCTATGGAAAAAATGGGCGATATGTCAAAAATATTTCCAGAAAGCTCTGACTCCTAAATTCCATGTCTGCTCAAAAATCTTTATTGATCGAGTGCCCAGCTTGCGGAATTGAAAACCTTTTGGCCGATATAGTCCCTGGGGTTCCCGCTATATGCAATCAATGCCGGGACCCTCTTCTGGTGCCAGTTTTAGTCGAAACTCATACAGGCCACAGCTGCGATATTTGCAGCATGGCCTTTGTGCTTAAAAAGGAAACCGAGTTTGCGGTCGGGGAATCGGAATGCCAGTGTGGCAGCAAAAATTTCAGCCCTCTGGAGTTAGACCTGTTTGTGAGCGAACTTCAATCATCTATTAATCCCCAAGATTCGGGTAATGACGATGGTAATGATTTCGACTGGTGCCGCCCAGGCCCGAACGACTCCTCTGAAGGTGATTACAACAATGTCTTCGATGATGACCCTGGTTTTTCAAAATAGGTAGAATTACCTCCACTCGCTTCTTTAGCTCCTCCCCCCCCCAATATCTCCTTTCTCATTGAAATTATTAAATTTTTTTTCAAAATCCCGATAAAAGATATAATATAGAGCTAATTATCCCAAGAAAAAGAATAACTATATGAACGAGAAAAAACCTCTTGACGGAATCGTTTGGAGAAAAAATCTGAAAAATGCGCTGGATATAATTAATACCAGCGAGAGTTTTTTGTTCAGCGGAGACATTGACCCTGATTCGGTAGGGTCGATGTTATCTCTTTCGCTTTACCTCCATCAGCTTGATAAAAAAGTTTTTTTGATCCTGCCTGAGAACTTGGGTGAAAATCTCGATTTTTTCGAAAAAATTATCGAATACAATTCGATCAAAATTTTACGGAACAAAGAACAAATTCTAGTCGTTAAAGATGAGATTGAGACCGTTATTTTTTGCGACACCGCAAATACGAAACTGGTTCCTCATTATTCTTTTCTTGCAAAAAATATTTTATCCAACAAACCCAAAGTGATAGAGATTGACCATCATTTTGGTGCAGACAGCGAAGAGCTAACCGATTACGGCATCAAATTATTTCGTAAGTCCAACGCCAATACCGAAATTATCGGAAAAATTCTTTTAACATATCATGAAAAATATCATGATGGGCCCAATCCTTTCGATCAACGCAATATAATCCTCGGTTTGATAACCGGCATGCTGAGTGACACTGTCGGCGGCAAGGTTATTCCCTTTAAAGAAGATTACGACTACTGGATGAATTTACTTAAAGAACGTCTGCAGAGTATAACGCGTTGGAGAGAATCGGATCACAAACGAAACATAGACTGCAAAAACTCAAAATTTGGCAACCCCCAACAGATATTGGAATACCTCAATAGGTTGACCGATGAACAAGAAACCTGCTTCAATCTTTTAAATGACCGCGCCGTATTAAAAGGTCAAATTGGCTTTTTAAATTTATTTCACTACACTCAAGAAAATGTAGCAGGTACCTGCAAACCGTTCGATTCGGACTGGTTCGCAGACATTCAAAATTTTCTTATGAATTCAGTTCCTGAGAAATCAGGTTGTGCTGGCTTGATAGTTTTTAAAGGTCAAAATGCCGAAGGAGAGAACTGTTTTTTCATCAAGCTTCGACGAGCGGTCAAGTTTTCTGGAGTCGACCTGCGCACTGCAGAAGGTAAATTAAAGGAATTATTCGGTGATCTTTATATGGGTGGTGGCGGTCATGCAGGTGCCGCTTCTTTTAGAATCCACCCTCTGGACGAGAAAGAATTTTTAGAGAAAATTGAAAAGGTATTTGATTTTTTCAATGCAGGCCTACTGGCATCCACCGACAAATAAAATAAGCGGCCTAGCTCGACCCTTCCAACACCTTTTTATAAACTGAGAATGTTTTTTCGGCCATAAGATTCAAGGAGAACTGGTCTCGAATTCTCGACTTACCGTTTTGTTGCATTGCTTTCCGTTCCTCTGGGCCGAGTTCTAACAAAGTCAAAATACCATGAGCAAGAGTTCTTGCTGAATTAACAGGAACCAGTACCCCCTCGACAGACTTTCTAATGATATCGTTGTTTCCAGGGATATCCGTTGCCATCACCGGTTTCCCGACCGCCAAAGCTTCCAGCAAATTATAAGGAAGCCCTTCGCTTCGTGAAGGGGAAATATAAAAATCTATACTTTTTAATATCTCTAGCGCATCCTCCCGAGCCCCTAAAATTTTTACCGCATCATCTAATCCATTCTCATGTATATATTGCTTTATCGTTTTAATATATTTTTCATGTTCACCAGGGCAATCGCCAATGACAAGCAGTCGAATGTAGGGAGCTGTTTTAACCGCCTCAAAAAAACCTTCCAGCAGTATATCCAGTCCTTTTTCCGGTGAAACTCTTGAGAGAGTACCGAAAATTTTTACACTTTCACGAGTCCCCAACTTCAATGAAGCAAGCACCTTTTCTGCCGGGGGTAGTGCTTGAATGGAGTCCAGATCAATACCATTGTTAATAACACTGGAGTTGGAATCATTCAGAAAAATTAAAATTTTTGCTTTGTTTTTTTCTCCGTTGCCAACAAAGATGTGGTGCCGGGTCAACAATGTTAGAATATTTTCTACAAATAGATAAAACCATCTTTGGATAGCAGGAAGAAGTTTGTGCTGAAAACCGTGAAAAGTGTGTACCACAGGAATTCCGAGCACCCAACCGAGTAACCTGCCATAAAGACCGGGGCCTTTCCCATGGGTATGTATCAAATCCGGTTTCTCATTCCGCAAAATATTCAACAATTTGAAGAAAGTAGACAAAGACAGTTTTCTTAAGACCAGGTCATAAGGAGTAACTCCTAAGGCGATCAACTTATTCCAATAGGAACCATCTTTATGGGTACAAACCATGACGTCCCATTCCCTGCGGTCCATTTTTTTCAGCAAGCTGTATATATGTCTGGGGCCTCCCCCGGGTGCGGTGGTGCCGCTGATGATTGCTAATTTCATGATCGAGGCTGGGTGGTTAACGGAAGATGATTAAATAATACGATATTCCCGAACCTTGAGGAACTTTATTTTTTTGCCCTTTCAGGACAGGGACGGCGATATTTGCGGATCAAAACTATAAATTAATAACTGGCGATGCTCTTCAATAGTGTGCGGCATGACGCCGCACACTAATCGGATTAAATTTTGTCAAGTCGCATCGTTTGATTGTCACGGGCGACCTAGCTTTAAGCCGAGTCTGCTTCGAGGTCGCTATGGGACAGAAGATTTTCGTCCTCAATGGCCATAGCGATATTTGGGTCGGATTTAAAACTATCGTTGATCGCACTCAACAAAGTCGATGCCTCTGAATAATAAGATTGTTTATTCGCTCCATCGACTTTTCGTAACGAAAGACCTTCGTACAAGGCGACCATATTTGCCGAACGTGAAAGGGATTCCCTTACCTTGGTGAAAGGGATATTGCGTTTTTTACTTTCAATCGCGAGTTCTGCAAATTTTATCCATAAATCAACATCACCAGCAGCATCGCCAAGCTTAATATAGTTTTCTCTCATTTTCTCTTTTCCAAAATTTTGCAATTGCTCCACTTTTTCTCTTCCCCAACCGTTCAACGGCATACCTTTAGTTGACCGACAAAGATGTTTCAGTGAATGCACCAGTCGATTCATCTGACTGTCGAGTTGCATACCATAATTGGTATATTCTTTAATTTCCATAACACTTTCAAAAATATGCCAAACACCACCGCGCTCTTGAACGGCAGTTCGTCTTTTATCCAGTGCGTTGGCCTGAGCAAGACAGTCCTTTTCATTTTTCACTTCAGGGCTTGAAGCCGATATAGTCCTAAGTTTTTTTGCCAGCGATGCATCAACTGGAAGAGCAGGCAAAGTTTTGTATGAAGATTCAGAGATCTGGGCGCTAGATTTCGTCAACGTTTCTTTGCGTACCCATGTATTTTCTTTAAATGGCATTTGCAGCGGGGCTTCATCAACAGGTTCAGCGGAACACCCTGAAACAAAAATTCCCGTCAGCGCGACACATAAAATAATTTGTAAACACCTTATTTTAAACATTTTGGTCTCTCATTAGTTTTGGAAAAATAATTCATCTTTATACACTAAATTTTTGCCTCTTGCACGAAAATGAAATGACCAAATTTATGCAAAATCTGCCGTCAAAATGACTGAGTTCGACAAAAATCCGACGCTTTTTAAATTGAGTATGAGTCGAAGCATAAAACCATCAAAAAGCCACAATCACATAAACTACCATATTTAAAAGAGTTATATTAATTTATTGATGATGTCCCTTAAATAACCCCGCAAGGCACATGACTTGCATAAAAAATTGAGTGATAATCGGTTCCTGTCGTTAAGAGAACTATAAATTAAAGAAAATCAAAGGTTTGTATACTATGAAATTAAAAAAGTTGATTTATTTACTGATTACCATCTTTCTCTTTTCCGGGTGCGAAGTAAAAATGGGGCCCTCGTCGTTCTGGAGCAAAGTATTCCGAACTCAAACCGACTCTAAATATTATATGGGGAAGACTGAAGATCTGGTGCAATCCCTTACGGAAGATGTTGCTGAATATGAAATCAACAAAGTAACCGTATTTGACCTTGTCGATGAAGAGAACAAAACTCCTATTCTCGGCGAATATATTTCTACAAGAATTGTTGAAGCCATCACCAAAAAGTATTTCTTTCGTGATAAGCAATTCCGGGTGGCGCAAAAAGGCGAGGTCAAATCAGTATTGGATAACTTAAAACTTCAGCCTTCGTTTCATTACAATAAAAATGAGTTGCGACATTTGGGGAAAGCCCTCAATTCGCAGGCTGTCATTACCGGAAGGATCACCGACCTCGGAACCAATCTAGATGTTCACCTCACTTTGACCGATGTCATGAGTGGAGAAGTTATCGCATCCACATCTGAGCCTTTAACGCGAACCAAGTTTGCGGTTGAAATGTTGAGGCACCATTAAAGAAGCTCAGTCGTTTTCAATAGCCCGACGGTAACGGGCGAGTGCCATCAAAGGGAAAAAGTGCTGGTACATATGGTACTTGATGAAGAAATGCACGGGAAACCCTGTCCCAGTAAACTCATCTTCCGACCAGGTTCCCTGATCATTTTGATTGCACATCAAAAATTCTACCCCACGTTTTGCAGCATCTCCTTTAGCTTCTCCACCTGCAACCAGTGCTAGTAATGCCCACGCCGTTTGCGAAGCTGTGCCTGTACCGCGTCCGCGGAAGCTGGGTTCTTCATAGCTCTGGCAGGTTTCGCCCCAACCGCCATCTTCATTCTGATGCACCCCCAACCATTGAATGGCTTTGCGGCTGAAAGGCTGACTCATGTCTTCACCCATCGCTGATAATCCGGTCATAGCCAGAAACGTTCCATAAACATAGTTCACCCCCCAACGACCAAACCAGCAACCATCAAGTTCCTGCCCCTCCTTAACAAACTTTAAGGCGCGTGCGACTTGCGGGTGCTCTCTTTTGAATCCCCATTGCGACAGCATCCATAGAATGCGGCTGGACACATCAACAGTAGGTGGGTCGAGCAAGGCCTTATGGTCAGCGAAAGGAATTTCATTTAAAACTTCTTTATCATTGTCTACATCGAAAGCTCCCCATCCGCCATTTTTACTTTGCATGTTGAGCAGCCAGCTCAAGGCTCTTTGGCATTCATTTAGCTTCCAGCGGATGTCGGGAACATCTATCCGGTTTAGAGCCAACAAAATTTCTGCGGTGTCGTCTGTGTCAGGATACAGTTCGTTATAAAATTCAAATGCCCAGCCACCCGGTTCTGCATGTGGTTTTTTAATCTGCCAGTCGCCACGCTTGACTACCTGTTTGGTGAGAATCCATTCCGCAGACTTAATGAGGGCCGGGTGATCCGTTGGCATTCCCGAATCTATCAATGCGTTCAAACAAATCGCCGTATCCCACAGCGGTGAGACACAGGCCTGCATCCATAGTCGGTCTTCTTTTTCCAGAAGAAAGCGATCAACCGCTTCCATCCCTTTAACACACGCAGGATGATCTTTGGGATAACCCATCAGATGCAGCGCTAACAAGGAGTTGAGCATGGCAGGCTGAATGCCAGCCCAGTCGCCTTCCTCTTCCTGATGTTCCAGTATCCATTTTTCTACCGCACGCAGAGCCATTTTACGACAAGGCTTCCAAGGGAACTTACCAATGAGTTTGATGATTCGATCGAGATAGATAAACGTGTCTCTCCAACTCGTGAACGGCAGGCCGCTTGGTTTGAAATCGAGGTCATTGTCGTTTTCCGTGAACAGTTCCTGAACATCCCGACCGGCAGGTAAAGAATGCACCGGCTCCAGAGAACGCATCACAGAGAGCGGAACCACGGTGCCACGTGACCAACTGGAAATTTCGTAGATATTAAAAAAGAATCCATTTGGTAATAAAATAATTTCCGCCGGGATGGCGGGGCAAACATCCCAGGATAATTGCCCGAACATGGCAAGAAATATTTTTGTGAAGACGCGAGTCTTTTTTATGCCGCCGTTTATATGGATAGCATTTCTGGCGCGCACCATTTCTTCCCGGTCCCCTGGCACTCCTGCCATTTTGAGTGCCATATAAGATTCAACCGTGGAGTTGATATCGCACAGCCCACCATGAAAAAGCGGCCAGCTACCATCTTCGCGCTGCATATAAAGCAGATAATTGACTATTTTTTGCTGACGTTCGCTGTCCAGCCTATCCGTGAAATGCATGAAGAAAATCAATTCTGCAGAAATGGTTACATTGGCTTCCAGCTCATCCACCCAATAACCCTTTTCATTCTGATGGAATAGCAGGTATTCCCGTGACTTTTCGATAGAACGGTGCAACATATCCTCATTTACAGACACTCCATCAGGTGACACAAAGGATTCTTCCATTTTAGCAACTTTCCCCATATTTTCCATATAGTTAACTGATATCCGCAAAAATTCTTAGAGAAGACTAAATTAACCCATTTTAGAATATAAAGCAAAACCCCTCATGTAGAAGTAGCGAACAAAACTCATTGACAATACTACAAATCTCCTTTAATATAGCCGGTTTACAACATACAAAATTTAATATCAAACAGAACCGGAAATAATGAAGACAACTTTTTTTGCAAAACCAGGCGAAATCGAGAAAAAATGGGTGATCATTGACGCAACAGATAAAGCTGTCGGGCGCATCGCCAGTAAAGCAGCATCGATCATTCGCGGAAAAACAAAACCAACTTTTACCCCGCATACTGATACTGGGGATAATGTAATTATCATCAATGCAGCCAAGGTTAAGTTAACTGGAAAAAAATGGGATGATAAAATCTATTATCACCATACCGGTTGGCCGGGAGGGATCAAATCCATTACCGCTAAAGAAGTTTTGGACAAGAAGCCTTCGGATCTGTTGCAAAAAGCCATTCGCGGTATGTTGCCCAAAAACAGATTGGGACGCACCTTGAACAATAATTATCGAATATACGACACGGATCAGCATCCTCACGGGGGACAGAATCCCGAAACCGTAGTTATTTAATTTCCCTAAAGAAAAAGACGGAGAGTAAAAAATATTATGGACGGCACCATCGAACGATTTTATGCTACAGGAAAACGAAAAGAGTCCATCGCAAAAGTATGGGTTCAAGCTGGTAATGGCAAAATCACTGTTAATAACAAAACCTTGAAAGAATATTTTTGCCGAGAAAGCTTGGAATGCGTTATCAAGCATCCGCTAATCACAACCGAAACCCTTGAGTCAGTTGATATCAAAGCAACGGTTAAAGGAGGCGGGCTTTCGGGTCAGTCTGGCGCTTTACGTCTGGGAATTTCCAGGGCTCTTATTTTGACCAACGCCGATCTGCGAGCACCTCTCAAAAAAGCAGGATTTCTCACCCGAGATTCCAGAGCAGTGGAAAGAAAAAAATACGGGCAGCCTGGCGCGCGTAAAAAGTTCCAATTCTCCAAGAGATAAGCGGCAACTCCTCTACGTCTTCGAATTCGAATTCCTAAAAAGCTTTGCCATCTGATCTGGCAAAGCTTTTTACGAAAAAGGCATCTCTTTTCCTCAACAATCTAGTAAAATCCAAAGAACGACCTCGTAGCGAGTAAATTAGGTATTTGAATAAGGCCCATTTGTAGAAGTGGAGCAACATCCGTTAGGAGTCTTTTATTATGATAAAAGTCGGAATTGCCGGAGCCAGCGGGTATACCGGACTCGAGTTGATACGCCTTTTGGTAAATCATCCTGAGGCCGAGTTGACCGTTTTGACTTCCGAGACATATAAAGGAAAATCAATCGCCGATGTTTTTCCATCACTGAATGGAATAATCGACATTGAATTGCAACCTTTCGATAGTCAAACTTTAAAAACCTGCGATGTGGTTTTCCTAGCATTACCCCACACCACCGCGATGGATAAACTACCGCAATTAATAAAGTCCAACTGCAAGGTCATTGACCTGAGTGCCGACTATCGATTAAAAGATGCAGATGCTTATCCAGAATGGTACTCGCTGACTCACACACATCCCGAATTGTTGTCAAAAATCGTATACGGTCTTCCCGAGTTGCATCGCGAAAAAATAAAAAGTGCGCAGGCAGTTGCCAACCCTGGTTGTTATCCCACCAGTGTTATTCTTGCCTTGGCTCCCTTGATGAAAACCGATTGGGTAAATCTGGACAGCATTATTTCTGATAGCAAATCAGGCGTTTCGGGCGCGGGACGCAAGCCTTTCATGGCCAGCCAGTTTTCGGAAGCAAACGAAGGGGTGAGCCCTTATGGTTTGGCAGGTCATCGCCACACACCCGAAATGGAACAGGAGCTTTCGAGTCTGGCGGGCAACCCTGTTAAAATTAGTTTTTCTCCGCATCTTATACCTATGAGCCGCGGAATGCTGAGCACGGTTTACATCGATCTGAAAAAGAAGTTAAGTGATGATAAACTAATCGAACATTATCAAAATTTTTACAACGATGAATATTTCGTTCGCGTTCTTAGCAAAGACCGGTTTGCCAACACTCACTCTATCACTGGCTCCAACTTTTGCGATATTGGAATCAAGGTAGATACACGAGTAGATCGACTCGTCATCACCAGCGCCTTAGACAACCTTATCAAAGGTGCTTCGGGGCAAGCTATTCAAAATATGAACATCATGCTTGGATTTGAAGAAAAAATGTCACTTCAATCACCTGCAATTTTTCCTTAGAGTACCATGAAAATATTAAAAAACCGCAACCCCGCCGTGCCGGGATTCAAAGCCGCGGGACTGGACTGCGGAATAAAAGACGATTACATCAAAGATCTGGCACTCATTGTTTCTGAGTCTCCCGCAACCGCCGCCGCTGTCTTTACCAAAAACCGTGTGGTGTCGCCGGGTGTGACTTGGAGCCGTCGCGCGCTGGCCAAGTCGGGTAGCTGCCGCGCCGTTATCGTTAACAGTGGGAATGCCAATGCGGTAACCGGTTCAAAGGGATTAAAAGATTGCGATGCGATCACAAAAAAAGTTGCCCAGGAACTTGGCATTCCACAAAAAGAAGTATTCATTGCTTCCACCGGAATTATTGGCGTTCCACTTCCTTCCGATAAAATTTTAAAGGCTACTCCAAAACTGGTTACAGAATTAGGCGGAAAAGCTAAAAACTGGACCGATGCATCAGAAGCCATCATGACCACAGATCTAGTCTCCAAATCAGATCGGATAAGTTATTCTTTTAAAGGAAAACGTATCGTAATTGGGGGAATCACCAAAGGATCTGGAATGGTCCATCCCAATATGGCTACTATGCTCGGGTTTGTGTTTACCAATGCAGCCATCGATTCAAAAACCCTTAAAATGTCTTTGACAGAAGCTGCGGACCGCTCCTTCAATCGTATCACGGTTGATGGAGATAACAGCACCAACGACTGTGTTGCCATACTTGCTAATGGCAGGGCGAAAAATTCTGCGATAAAACCTGGCACGCCAGCCTATCGGGAATTCTTAAAAGCCTTGACGAAACTATGTAAAAACCTGGCATCTAAAATTGTTCTTGATGGAGAAGGCGCGACCAAGTTCGTCACGGTCCGAGTTCAAGGAGGAAAAACACGTAAACAGGCCTATCTCGTTGCAAATTCTGTCGCCACATCCTCTCTTGTCAAAACTGCATTGTTTGGAGAGGACCCAAATTGGGGGCGAATTTTTTGCGCTGTGGGAAATGCGGGGGCAGCCTTTGACCCTGACAAGGTTGATATTTCTTTAAATAACAACCGGCTTTTAAAAAATGGCAACCCGACAAATATACCACCGCAAAAGTTGGTCAAAGCCATGAAACAACATGAAATCGATATCACCATTGATTTAAAATGTGGCAAAGAGTGGGAAGAAGTTTTAACCTGCGATCTATCCTACGATTATGTAAAAATAAATGCTGAATATACGACCTAACTTTCTAAACCCATCTAGTTTTTTTTAATAATGGCATTACTACCCATCAAAAATTGTTTCGATCCGGTTTTAAGAAAACAATGCCAGATCATTGAAAATATTGACGGAGAGTTGGTTACCCTCTCGGAAGATATGATCGAAACCACCCTTGCTGCTCCGGGAGTTGGCCTAGCAGCAAATCAGATTGGAGTTCCCTGGCGATTGTTTGTCGTTAATATGGGAATCGAAACTGATAAAGATAATTTAATCACTCTCATAAATCCAGAAATTACAGCCATGGAAGGAAATGAACTGGGCGAGGAAGGCTGTCTCAGCATTCCTGATGTGGTTGCCCAGGTGAATCGCGCAATCCAAATAGAAGTAAAAGCCATTGATCTGAATGGTAACGATGTTCGCTTTGAAGCAAAGGGATATCTAGCCCGCGCCTTGCAGCACGAAATGGATCATTTAAACGGGGTTTTATTTTGGGACAACTTGGGAAAAGTAAAGCGGGATATAATGAAACGAAAGTTCAAGAAGAAACTTAAAGAGCAGGATGCATGAATATAGTTTTTATGGGAACCCCTGAGTTCGCACTTCCGACCTTAAAGAAAATTCATTACTCTTCCCATAGTATTTTATCGGTGATAACCCAACCCGACCGGCCCAAAGGCCGAGGACAAAAACAGGTCGACTCCACCATTAAAAAATTCGCGTTGGAAAACAATCTTCCTCTACTGCAACCTGCAACAGTCAATACGCAGGAATTCATCGCATCACTTTTAGAAAATCGCCCCGACTATATAATCGTTGTCGCGTTTGGCCAGATTCTTAGTGAAGCTCTTCTTAAAGTACCCAAACAATTTTGTATCAACCTGCATTCTTCGTTGCTACCCAAATACCGGGGAGCTTCTCCCATCAACCGCGCTATCCTTAATGGAGACACTCGTTCGGGAGTTACATCCATGATTATGGATAAAGGAATGGACACGGGAGATATATTACTCGTTGATGAAACACCCATCGATCAAAACGACGATGCACAATCCCTTCACGATAAGTTGTCAGAACAAGGTGGAGAGCTGATCCTTGAAACTCTTTCCCGGTTGCAAAAAAATGATCTTCTTCCAACACCTCAAAACTCCGAACTTGCCAGCTATGCTCCTAAACTGAAAAAGGAGGAAAGCCTTATCGATTGGGAATTGAATGCTAAAAATATCTTTAACAAAATTCGAGGTCTGAGCCCATGGCCCGGAACACATACTTTGTATAACGGCAAAAGACTTGCTATCTTAAAGGGCGAGATTGTTCTGGGAGAGTCTTCAGATCGTCCCGGTCATGTTGAACGCATCACCGACACGGGCATTGAAGTGGGCACAGGCAAAAATCGATTAAAAATAATAGAACTTAAACCCGAAGGAAAAAAAGCCATGCCAGTAAAAAGTTTTCTCTCGGGTTATAAAATCAATCGCGACGACATATTCGGATAAGTTTTAATTTTCCAAAAATTCAAGAGGTCGATATGCCAAGAACTTTGGTTACAGGTGGAGCAGGTTTTCTAGGATCGCATTTATGCGAATATCTGGTGAACAAAGGACATGAAGTGGTCTGTATGGATAATTTGATCACTGGATCCAAGAAAAATATTTCTGGAATAAAAAGCGGGAATTTTCATTTCGTTAATCACAATGTATCCGAATTTATTGATCTGGATGGAGACCTGGATTACATTCTTCATTTTGCATCTCCTGCCAGCCCTATCGATTACCTAGAGTTACCGATACAGACTTTAAAAGTAGGGGCCTTGGGAACCCATAATGCGCTAGGCGTTGCTAAAGCTAAAAATGCCACTTTTCTTCTAGCTTCAACTTCCGAAGTATACGGAGACCCTTTGGTTCATCCTCAACCCGAGGGGTATTGGGGCAACGTTAATCCCATTGGACCACGAGGCGTTTATGATGAAGCAAAAAGATTCGCGGAAGCCATTACCATGGCCTACCACAGGACACATGGCATCAATACTAAGATCGTCCGCATATTTAATACCTACGGACCAAGAATGCGCATCAAGGATGGCCGGGCAATACCCAATTTTCTCAAGCAAGCTCTTACCGGCGAAGACCTTACTATTTACGGAAATGGCTCGCAAACGCGTAGCTTCTGTTATGTCACCGATTTGGTCGAAGGCATTTATCGTTTATTGATGTCTGACCAACACGAACCCGTGAATATTGGTAATCCTATTGAAATGACGATCCAGCAAATGGCGGATAAAATTTTGCAAGCAACCCAAAGCAAGAGTAAAATTGTACAAGTTCCTTTGCCGGAAGATGACCCTAAAACGCGGCAACCCAATATTACTCTTGCAAAAAAATTGCTCGATTGGGCACCAAAAGTTAGTTTGGATGAAGGTCTGGGGTCTACATTGGAATACTTTAAGCAACAGATCAATTCTTCCTGAGATGATATGCCAGGGAAAAACTCAGCTTCCATAATAGATTGGCCAGAAGACGAGCGGTCCCGAGAGCGACTTATTAAATATGGTGGCAATAGCCAGTCCGATGCTCATTTTCTTGGAATTCTGATAGGGTCTGGAGACCTACGTGCAAGAAATAATGCGGTAGACTTGAGCCGTGACCTACTAAATAAATTTGAAACCTTCGAAAGCATTGATCAGGCATCCATCACCGAAATTTGCCAGATCCAAGGGATAGGTACAGTAAAAACCACTCAAATAAAAGCAGCCTTGGAAGTTGGCAAGCGGATGGCCGCAAAAACTTCAGGTAAAAAAATAAAAATGAAATCCAGTCGGGTTTTCTTAGAATATTTTTCACTCTTTTTAAAAAATCTTAAAAAAGAAATAGTAAAAATCGTACTTCTTAATCCTAAGCTTCAACTTGTAAAAGAAATAACCATCTCGGAAGGTAGCTTGAATGCGAGCATCGTTCGCGCTGATTCACAATCATCCCAGCGGAGACCCGAAACCAATCCAACAGGATTTGGAGATCACCCACAGGCTCAGTAAAACAGGAAATACAATTGGAATAAACATGGTCGACCATATTATCATTTGTGACAACAATTTCTTCAGCTTTGCAGATGAAGGACTTTTATAAAAACCCTCTACTTTTCTGACAATAAAAAATGGAACGTGTAAAAAATCTTCTTAATATCAGTGCCAACTTAAAAAGAACAGTAGCTGAAACGCTTTCTTCTGAAATATTGGATGCAGCGCAGCAAATAAAAAGTAGACTCGAAGCAGGAGGAAAATTGTTATTGATGGGCAATGGTGGAAGCGCAGGAGATGCCCAACACATTGCTGCTGAATTAGTGGGTCGGTTTAAAAAAGAAAGAAAAGCCATACCCGCGCTCGCCTTAACTGTCGACACCTCTTCGTTAACTGCACTTGGAAACGATTATGGGTTCGATACTATTTTCGAGCGGCAGGTTGAAGCTCACGCAAATAAAAACGATGCGGTTATTGGTATCAGCACCAGTGGAAACTCTGAAAATGTGCTTCGGGCTGTAAATAAGGCCAACACTATCGGCGCATACACCATTGGACTTATTGGAAATGATGGTGGAAAATTAAAAGATGCCGTGAACCTTCCTATCGTTATCCCTTCAAACGATACAGCTCGGATTCAGGAGGTTCATATAACCATCGGCCATATCATCTGTGAAATTATAGAAGAAGACTTATAAATGAAAGAACGATTTAAATTTTTCTTTGAACAACAAGACCGGCCAACAGTCTTAGTGATCGGCGACCTTATACTGGATGAATACATCTGGGGTGGGATAAATCGCATTTCCCCTGAAGCACCGGTTCCTATTCTAGAAACTCGTTCAGAAACCCTTGCTCTCGGTGGCGCTGCAAATGTTGCCAACAATCTGGTTGCCTTGGGATGCGAAGTTCACCTTTGTGGAGCCATCGGTCAGGATGAAAAAGGCGATAAGCTTTTACAAACCATTCATAACCGTTCCATCCAGACAGAGGGAATATTCCGTTTTGTGCATCGACCTACCACTTCGAAAATGCGCATCATTGCCCACAACCAACAGGTCCTTCGAATAGATAAGGAAGATAACAGACCTATTACCGAAGAAACCGAAAAAAAGCTCATCCAATATATAAACCAAACTCTTCCCAGCATGGATGGTGTGGTTTGCTCTGATTATCAAAAAGGAATACTTACTGAAAAAGTCATACACGCGATCATGCATCGGGCAAAGAAAGTTAAAAAGCAGGTCATCGTAGACCCTAAAAGCTCCGACTTCTCGCTTTATAAAGATGCTACCGTCATCACTCCAAATTTAAAGGAAGTTTCTCAGTCTGCACCGATCAAAATTACGAATAAAGAAAGCCTCAACCGGGCAGCTGAATATCTATTAAATCTTACACGCGCCAAAGCTATTCTCATCACCCAGGGAAAGGATGGCATGACGCTTTTCCAAAACAAGGAAAAGTCTGCTTCTATCCCCACAGAAGCAAAAGAAGTTTTTGACGTTACCGGCGCAGGCGATACCGTTATAAGTGTGTTTAGCATGGCTGTGTTTATGGGTTTCGATTTCAAAGAATCCGCATGGCTTTCCAATGTGGCCGCCAGCATCGTGGTCGGAAAAGTGGGAACCGCCGTCGTCACCTTAAACGAAATAAACGAATTTCTTCATGATGAAATGCTGCGCACTTCGCATACCGTTCTAGAACTTGAAGAGTTAAAGAAAATCGTCGGCCTTGCAAAAAGTACTGAAAAAAAAGTCGTATTCACAAACGGTTGTTTCGATATCCTGCACGGAGGCCATATCGAATTTTTGCAAAAATCAAAATCTCTGGGAGATATCTTAGTGGTCGGACTCAACACTGATGAATCCGTCCGAAACTTAAAGGGAGAAGGTCGACCTATAAAAAATGAAAAAGAGCGCGCCAATATTCTTTCCGCATTAAAGTTTGTTGATTACATCACGCTCTTTAATGAAGCCACTCCAGAAAAACTGATCCGCGAAATAAGACCTGACATCTTGGTAAAAGGCGATGACTATAAAATTGATGAGGTTGTCGGACGCGAAATAGTTGAGGGTTATGGTGCGCACGTTGAACTCATCCCAATATTAAAGGGTCACTCGACAACTATGACCTTGGAAAAAATCCTCGCCAAGCACCAATCTTCTGAGGACAGCAATGGAAATTAGAAGCGTTGAGCTGAATAGTTTTTTGGAAGTTTGTCTCGGTTTACACAGTACCCGCCCCTAAATGCTTTCCAGGAATAAGATATTGAGTTACATAATCGTCAATACCCTCTTCCAGTGACATAACAGATTGAGAGTACCCAGCATTACGAATTTTTTCGGTGTCTGAACAAGTGTGGTATTGATACTGGTTTCTGATCTCCGAGGGCATATCAATATATTCAATGTTGAGTTGTTTATTCATCGCCACAAAAATTGCTTTCGCAAGATCGTTCCAGTTTCTCGCCTTACCCGACCCTACATTAAAGATTCCTCCTACATCTTGTCGCTCTAGAAAAAACAGAGTCATAGCCACAGCATCTTTTATGTATAAAAAATCCCTTTCCTGATCTCCATCAGAATATTCAGACTTATAAGACTTGAACAGACGTAACTTGTCCGTATCGCGTAGTTGAAGAAATCCTTTTCGCACCATGCTCTGCATGTCCTGCTTATGGTATTCATTAGGACCGTACACGTTGAAATATTTCAATCCTACCAGTTTATTCAAGGCACCCTGCGCTTGAGCCCATAAATCAAATTTTTGTTTACTATCTCCATACAGGTTGAGAGGCTTTAAAACTTTCAATCCGGATTCATCATCGGAGTAGCCGTTTTCACCTGCACCATAGGTGGCCGCGCTGGAGGCATAAATAAATCGAATTCCCTTTTCTAGACAAAAACTAGCCAGATGTCGCGTATATTCAAAATTATTTTTTGTCAAAAAAGATTCATCGGTTTCAGTTGTTGACGAACAGGCACCCATATGAAGTATCGCATCGCAACGGGCAAGTCTTTTCTCCAAAACATCTTTCAGAAAATCATCTATCCCAATCAGACGGTCAAAAGCGAGAAGGTTCAAGTTTTCCTGTTTATCAAGATGGTCAACCTGATCGACAACCCAGATATTTTTTATGCCTTTTTTGTTTAATCCATGTATCAGAGCACTGCCGATAAAGCCTGCTCCACCAGTAACAACAATCATGTTCCATTAACTCCAAATTTTACTAGATCATCGGGCATCGAAATTTAATAACTTAAAAAATCTTTCAACATTCCTGAATTTTTCTTTTCGAATAAATGCACATCCAACACAGCAATCGTACTCGCTCCGGAAGAAACTGAAACCGCCGGATTCCAATTCCGGTTTAATATACTGTTCCAATAGGGGTGATCCAGAGACCAACCATTTACTTTCCAAGTAGGGTTATACTTTATCTGCTTATCTATCATTTGGCCTTCTAAAAAGGCTGCCGAAAAATCTATCTCGCCCCCTGACACATTCATCAAATTTAAGTTCAGGTTATATCGAGCCTTAGATTGTTTTGTTTTAAAAGCTATTAAAAATGAATCTACATATTTTATTTGATTTTGGATGTCTTTCCCAACTTCCGTGCTTTTCCATAGGAAGTATTTCTCCCCCATTACACCCACAGTTTCAAATTCTTTTTTCAAATTTTCTTTTTCTTCAACCAACCAGGATTTATTTTATGGAACACGAAAGGTCCTAATCGATCTACTTCCTTCATTGCCTCTATAGGCAATGAAGGAAAATCATTCTTATCATTGTGAACCAAGGGATGATACCCAAAAACTTTATAAATTTCCTATCTTTTGGGACTACGAAGGAAGAAGTTCCATTTTTATGGTATTCAAGAAAATAAATATTATCAACCTTCCTTCTCTAAGAATATTTTCAACCCCCTGTCGCATTTCAACTGCCCCATAAAGATAAAATTCGACATGTATATCATCTGGAGTGATAAATAAATTATTTTTATTCAATTATCGCGCGAAATCCAATACCTTTTTTAGAGGCTCACGTTATGAACATTTTATATAATTTTCCTGATAACTATTTAGTAGTCGCTGTTAATATGAAAATAAATCCAATCATCCCGAATGCCAATGGAAGTATTATTTTTTTAGTCTTTTCATTAAGTTTGTCCTTAATACAGCACCTTAATGCTCTTCCTAATATAAAAACTCCCAATGAAGCTAACATTATGAAAAATGGTTGCAAATAAAAATAGGTCCGAGCATGAGGTACTCCCGGCAACAATCCTAATTTAAATCCTAAAATTCCTGCAATAATATGTCCGAGCAAAATTAATACTATAAGTTATATTTTTTCTGGTTTTTGTTTCCACAAGCTCCACCCCTCCCCATGCAAGCGCCTAAGTCAGAAATATAAATTTTAATTGTTCAAATGGAGCCAACCATTTAACCATCACTTCACTAAACAGTAAGTTCAAAGAAGATTGTTGCATTTGATTTTTCTGAAGCCTACATTTCTGGAGATATCCACACATAATACTTCCAGTAAAAAACTACCAAACCTGCCAGCAAAGTTATCAATGGAACAAGAAGTATGTTTTCAGAAGTTTTTTTAACGGCCCTTCTTGAAACAATAATTCCCAAAAAACATATAGCTAAATATAATTTGAAAAAAATAAATGAGGGTAAAGTCCAGCTTCACACGGTCCAAATCGACAATCCACTCAATGAACTTACTAAAATATTTGCTTTTCCCCTGTCGTATTGAATACGTATTTTGTTTTTCTTTCAATCGTCCTAACAGTTTTACAAAAAAAATTTGCCCCAACATCATAATTACAAGATAGCCTCAAGTATTTGTAGGGACAAATATATGCCACTCACTTAAGGTAAGGCCAAAAAAAAAGCTGTCATCCAACCTACCAGTGCATCTTTTCCGATGACCTTGCCTGCCTTGAAACTGAGATAAATACTTAAAATTACACAAATTAATATTGGGAGACGAAGGAGCCATTCATACAACCCAAAGGACTTTAGCAATAAGCTCAGAATTAGCCTTAAAAAAATATGATTATTGGGGTACTGTTTTTTTTTTGAATTATTTTCTCATAAGGCATCTGGTTCCATAGGGACACCATCGCTAGTTCATCACTTGCCAATACCGCATCAAACCTAGGCAATCTGAAACAAAGAGCCAGACCCTATAAAAAATATAATCCAGGTTTCAGATCAAATTGAAAACTTTTAAATTTGGGATTGTTCATCAATCTCTTGGTTTTATTTCATTCCAGTGGGTATTGGGATAAAGGGGTATCCAGAGTTTATCTGCATTATTCTTTATTTTTTTTTCAAGTTTTTTGAGGCGACTTTTAGCAGACGGATGGGTAGACAGATAAGAAAATATTTCTTTGACATTTTTAGATGTGGATACGTTCTTTTTATTCTCCTCTAATTTCAACTCTTTTTTCAGTAACTTATTATAAATACTTAACATTCCCTGCGGATTGATTTTTGCATCCAACATTAGTTCCACCCCTTTCATATCGGCCTCCGTTTCCATTTTACGGCTAAAACCCAGGGTATTGAGTTTCCCAGCAATACTAACCGCGCTCTCCATAACGGCATTAGCATCTCCCAGAACCAGAGCTAGTAACATCCCGGATGCCAGGTTCCGTAAGATACCTCGGGTAGAGTGTTTCAGAAATATATGTTGTGCTTCATGAGCCAGCACACCTGCGAGCTCTTCATTAGAGTCGGCTATTTTAAGCAATCCTTCAAAGACGATAATATTCCCACCGGGCAGAGCTAATGCATTGATTTGTTCAGTCTGCAAAATAAAAATTTTTAGGTTGTAGGGAGTCTCTTCAACCTTAGATTGCTTTAAAAGGTGCAGTATATCCGTGAGCAACGCCATTACTTTCGGGTCAGGATTTTTTTCTACCGGGAAGGCAGACAAAACTGCGTCTCCTAATTTTTCCTCCCATTCCACCGGAACCTTATCTACGAGCTGGCCCACAAAATAATGTGGAACAATTTTAAATGCTACATAAAAAGAAAAAAGGAGGATTAAAACTCCCACTAAAAATATTGTCCAATTGAAAAAAAAAATTTCTGTTATGCGGGAAAAATTATCCGGGGCTATTCTTCGACAGTTTTCATAAAAATCAGGATCTTCCACAACAAGAGTTTCCAATATCTCTCCCGGGGTATTGAGCTGATGTTCAATATGGAAAGGAATTGTTTCTGCAGCCCATCGAATGTCCGAGTAAGGCCAAGTCACCGCAGAACGACCGGGAAGTGTAAGCTTAATATGGTACGGAGTTAATTCGATGCGAACGGGTTTTTTTTGCGCATTTTTTCCATCGAACAGGGAACCGCTAAACTGAATTTTTGAGGTAACCATTCCCGCTCCTGATGCGAGCATTGAATAAGCCGCAATCCTTCGATACCTTTAGCTTCTTGAAGGTGACGGTTTGGAAGTTTTCAGAAATCTTCTAAGGGAAGCTTAACCGATTTCAATGGGCACATCCATAATATCCATACTCTCTTCGCCAAAGGCTCCACTGTCTTGCATTTCCTGGACGACTCGATTGAGTTCAATATTTCCGGAAAATGTTAAATGGTCAGTAATAAATTTACGGTTGCGAACCACAACCCAAGAATTACCCAGGCCGAGAGTAAAAATAATTATGAAAAAATTAACCATTTTTAAATTGAAATAATCTCCTCCCTTAATAGGAAAATGGAAAGTGGCATCCCCAATATGAGTATGGGACCATATATAGCGACTTAAATCGGCACTGAACCAGAAAAGATAAAACCCCAGCGTTAAAGGAGTAAGTAATAGGGCAAAAATAAATTTTTTCAGAAAATCTTTTCCTTCCCCGGAAAAACGCATCCGCAAATCACCGAATCTGGAATTCTGTCGCCAGAATTTTTCTGTCTCCATTTTAAAGTAGGGCCAATATAATCCTAGTGTCAGAGGAACGGCTAGATAACCTTTAAAATAAACTGCCAAGGCTTGTCGCCCCTGACCATGGAAGGAGAATCGTATTCCCCTCCACGCTGTTCTGGAAAGACGATACCGCCATGCTCCCACCATAAGAAATGGAAGCCAAAACATAAAGACCACTGTAAATAAATTTCCAACCAGTTCACTTTCTTCCGAGCCAAACTTAAGAAAAATGTAGACACTCACCGCAACGAAAAAAAGAAAAAATAATCCAAAACGAACAGCACCTCGCAACAACTCCTTTGCCGTTCCGTGATAAGAAAAGCGGTCACCGGCAAGAAGCGTTTGTCCCCAAAGATATTGGCGCACACGGGTCTTTGCCCAGAATCGATAAAATCCGAGAGTGAATATAGTTTTTATGAGATTGATGAAAGTGATGCCGAATAAAGTGCAACCATCTCCCTGAAATCCCATGCGATAAGAGGATTCAGTTTCTAAAGGTGTCGCGGATACTGCGGGTTCAGTCTCATCGGTGGGTACCGGTAAAGGTTCTACCTCTCCTTCTTCCGGTGTGATGTCTACAGAGAACCCAACCTCTTGTAAAAATTTTGAAGCTTGAGTTGCCTGTTGGTTGGAAATAGTATTTTTAAATCGCTAGGGAAGTCCTTCGCATAGACCTTCCAATATAGCTATGCCTTTTTCCTTATTCAGGCGGAATATTCTTGATAGCTTCTCGGCGGCTTCTGTCCTACTTTCCCCGGACCAAGTGCTTAAAGTAATATGGTAATTCATCTTCGGGCCATCCTCCTTAACCGCCCTAACATTATTTTGATACTTAAAACCTGTGGGGAACGCGAAACTTTATCAGAAATATTATTTATTTGAAATCGTATGCCACATTCTGTTCTGTCCAGCCCAGAAAACCATCTTTAGCAGGTTCACCCGTATAATCGGTTGCCCCTTTTGCCCAGGTTTCCGGTTTATCCCAGTTATCCCCATAATGGTACAAATACATTTTTGATTTAACATCATCCGGCAAAGTATTCAGCTCTTGATATGAAGCATGCACACCGCCAAAAAACAATTGCGTATCATGGAACATGACCTCAGCCGTTTTACTGAATCGAATCGGGTAATCTGCATCAAACATTGTGTCTCCCGAAATCCAAGCACGTCGATTTATAAAAACACCTGAACACCATTGCGATTCATCAACGCTGATAGCCGTGTCTGGGAAATGCCGGGTCCTCATTATAACCAGCTCAATGGGCCCATGTTTATATGACCAGAATTTTCGGCCATCTATCTCTATATTTTGTGGACGTAAAATATTGAAAAAATCATTCAGTTGAAGTGGACGGCCTTGACTAGCCTCACAGGATTCGCAACCTCCCGCCAGACTTTTACTCCATAGCAGATCCTGATAATCACGCAGAATAATCATATCTGGTTTTTCCGCGTTTGGGGTGTAGCGGTTCATCAACGCGACTTCTTCCAATCCGCCAATATGGTCTGCATGGCTATGTGTAGGGTGGTAGCAACGTACTTTCAAAACACTCAGCCCCACATCATTCAATGCCAATGGTCCCTGCGTGCCACAATCAATCAAAACATGGTGGTCACCTTGAATGATAAGCATATTGGACTGTCGCCGGCGCTTTGCAAAAGCAGAACCCGTACCTATAAATACAATGCGAAGGTTACCATCAGTGGTCAGGGGTAGAGACGAGCCATTTTTACAAATTTCGTTCACCTCATACATGTCTAATCTCCTTAATTCCTCTCAGAAACTAATGGATAAAAAATCTCAAAATATTCCATTCACTTAGCGATATTAAATAATTTAAAATACCGTATCACAAAAGTGACTTACCGTCCATAACAGTTTGATTTTTATGGGTAAAATCTAATTTTTAGACAAAAAGATATTGCTAAACCAATAAAAATATAACTCGTTCTGTTCTGTATTTTTAGTAAGATTTTGTTTAAAGTTTCAAATTTGAAACATTTAAAAAATTTCGCCTTTGATAAGCATACTAGTTGTTCTTTTATTTTACGCCTTTCTTTACATTTATAAACACAACTTCGCATTTGGACTGGGGAATTTAGAAAAACTAAGTTATAATTCTTAATCCCCGGCTTTTCGGACCAATAAATTCCCTAATGAAATGAAATATTTAGTCATAATTGTGGCAGGCCTGACTGACAAGCCTTTCGCTGAAAAAGATAATAAAACTCCTTTGCAGCTTGCAGAGACGCCCAATCTGGATGCCCTGGTGAAAAAAGGTCAATGTGGGCCAGTGCAAACTCTGCCGGACAGTCTTCACCTAGGAAATGAAATTTCCTGCCTGGGACTTTTGGGCTACGATCCAGAAAAATATAAAATCGGTCATGCCGCTCTCGATGCAATTGGGCTAGGAGTAAAACCTGAAGCAGATGAAACCGTTTTATGCTGCGATCTAATAACCCTTCAAGCCACCCATGACGATATGGTGATGAAGGATTATACAGGCGGAAATTTATCCGCTGAAGATTCTGAGCTATTAATAAATGCTTTAAACGTACAGGTGACCGAAGCCACGTTCCATCATGGGAGGGGGTATCATAATCTCGTAGTAGTAAAAAATCCGCCGATACAGGAAAGGTTGACTCCGCCCAACGAACTTATTGGCGAGGGAATAAGAAAGTTTATGCCCGAAGGAAAAGACGTGCGCGATCTTGTTTTCGTGATGAATCAAGCGCAAATAGTTTTGCACAATCTTCCTTATAATCAAAAACGCATTCAGGAACAAAAAGATGCTGTTAACAGCATCTGGCTCTGGGGGAACGGCGAGCTTCCTTCGCTACCCACTTTCCATAAGCGATTTGGAAAATCGGCATCAGTCATCACCGCATCATCGATGGTCAAAGGCATTGCCAAGACTTCAGGGATAGAAGTTATAGATGTAGAAGGAGCAACCGGTTTTTACAACACCAATTATTCTGGAAAAGTAAAAACAACTCTGGCAGAACTGGAAAAGAAAGATGTGGTCTTTTTACATATTTCTGCGGGAGAAGAAGTTTCCCTTAAAGGCAGTATTGACGATAAAATTCTGGCGATTGAAGATTTTGACTCAGAAGTGGTCAAACCCATTGCTCAAGCCCTTGAGACACAGGAAGAAACAAAACTACTGATTGTTGTCAATCATGTAAGCTCCGCATCGTTGATGAAGTACGACCGAGGCCCTGTGCCCTATCTGGTTTACTCTTCGAAAGCTAAAGAAGAAACCGGCGGCTTAACAAAATATGACGAACAAATTTTAGATTCGGGGAAAAAATTTAACACCGCCCCCGAGCTAATCGAAGCATTCTTAAATAATGCATTATGAACATGCCCTTAGTCGTACAAAAATATGGTGGCACATCGGTCGGTACTATTGATCGTATTCAACACGTTGCCCAAAGAATCGCTCGCATCCGCAAAACAGGAACCCAGGTGGTGGTCGTAGTTTCAGCAATGGCTGGCGAAACCGATAAGCTTGTAAAATTGGCCCACCAAATTTGCGACAACCCGGAAAGAAGAGAGATGGACCTTTTACTTTCGTCGGGGGAAAGAATATCAAGCGCATTGTTGACTATGGCCCTTCAAGCTCTGGGCATCCCTGCGATCTCTATGACGGGAAGGCAGATCGGCTTGCAAACAGATAGTGTGCATACCCGCGCACGGATTAAACAAATCGATGCTAAAAGGGCTCAACAAGCTTTAAAAGAGAACAACGTTATCGTTGTAGCTGGCTTTCAAGGCATCAATGAAAAAGGCGATGTAACAACATTGGGGCGGGGTGGCTCTGACACTTCTGCCGTTGCTTTGGCTGTTGCGCTCGGCGCCTCCCAATGCGAAATTTATACCGATGTTGATGGCGTTTATACAGCAGATCCAAGAATGGTACCAAAAGCAAAAAAGCTTGATGTGGTATCGTATGATGAGATGCTCGAAATGGCCAGCTTAGGGGCTAAAGTTCTACAAATACGTTGCGTTGAATTTGCTCATAAGTTTCGAATGCCTTTGGTCGTAAAGTCCTCTTATATAGAAGGGGGCAAAGGAACGTTGATCTGCGAGGAGGATTCAAATATGGAACAGCCGGTGGTTTCCGGAATCATGTACGATAAAAATCAAGCGAAAATCACTTTGAAAGAAGTCCCCGATCAACCGGGTATAGCAGCAAATATATTTGGTTCCATTGCTGATGCCGGTCTTTCTGTGGACATGATCATCCAGAATATCAGTGCCGAAGGCCATACCGACTTATCTTTCACACTGGATCGTGAAGAGTTGAATGAAGCAATGGTCATCATGGAAAAAGTGGCTAAAAAGATTCGCGCTGTAAACGTCAGTGCCGATTCGAAGATAGCTAAAATCTCCATTGTAGGCGCAGGGATGAGAAGCCATTCAGGGGTTGCAGCACGGATTTTTAAATCGCTTTCTAAAGAAAAAATTAATATTCTGATGATTAGTACTTCAGAAATAAAAGTTTCATGCATCATCGAACAAAAGCATACTAAAGCCGCTGTTAATGCGCTTCATACGGCATTCGGTCTGGACACCAAGCCAACACCCATAAAAAGTATCGAAAATAAAAATAGTCCGGCCCGTAAAAAATCTAAAATTAAGAAAAAATGAACTCAGTAAAAATATACGACACCACACTTCGCGATGGCTCGCAAGCAGAAGGTGTATCGTTCACTGTTGAAGATAAAATGCGCATCGCTCACAGGCTCGATGAGCTGGGGGTGCATTATGTCGAGGGCGGTTGGCCAGGGTCGAACCCACGCGACATCGAGTTTTTTTCCAAAGCTAGCCGCGCAAACTTTTTACAAACAAAAATCACCGCATTTGGCAGTACCCGCTATCCTGATAAAAAGGTAGAAGAGGACATCGTTTTACAAGCTCTGATGAAAACCGAAACCGAAGTTATCACCCTTTTCGGAAAAACATGGGACCTGCATATAATAGATGCCTTGTCCACTACCCTCGATGAAAACCTGAGGATGATTTTTGATAGCATCAGCTACCTTAAAAAACACCGAACTGAAGTTTTGTTCGATGCCGAACATTTTTTTGATGGCTACAAAAATAATCCAGAATACGCAATAAAAGCAATCAAAGAGGCTGAGTCAGCAGGTGCAGACTGGATCATACTCTGTGACACCAACGGTGGAACGCTTCCTGACCAGGTGCACTCTATTTTTGCGGAAGTTAATAAATCCGTTTCAATCAAACTAGGGATCCATGCCCACAACGATTCTGAGTTAGCCGTAGCAAATTCGCTAAGCGCAGTGCGTGCAGGAGCGCAACAAGTCCAAGGAACAGTGAATGGCATTGGCGAGAGATGTGGAAATGCGAATCTTATCTCCGTAATCCCCAATTTAAAAATCAAAATGGGACTCGATTGCATTTCAGATGAGCAGCTTGAAACGTTAAAAGATGTTTCCGCATTTGTAGATGAATTGGCAAATAAAGCACATTGGAATCAACAACCGTTTGTCGGTAAAAGTGCCTTTGCCCACAAAGGCGGCGTTCACGTAAGCGCAGTGCGCAAAAATGCGAAGACCTATGAACATATCAAACCCGAAGTAGTCGGTAATAACCAGCGTATCCTGATATCTGACCTTTCCGGAAAAAGCAATGTGCTTCATAAAGCCAAAGAGTTTGGCATTGATGTCGATGGGAATGATCCTAAAATTCAGAAGATATTGGCAACTCTCAAGGAATCTGAAAATCTGGGGTTTCAGTATGAAGGAGCGGAAGCTTCTTTCGAATTAATGATGCGGGATGCTCTGGGTGAAAAAGAAGTCTTCTTTGAGTTTATCGGTTTCCGCGTCATCGTTGAAAAGCGTCAGGAAGATGAAGAACCTATATCTGAGGCCACCGTAAAATTAAAAGTGAACGGGGTGCAAGAAGTTTCTGTAGCAGAAGGAACGGGCCCCGTCAACGCTCTCGATAAGGCCATCAAAAAAGCATTGGTAAAATTTTACCCAGAACTGGAAGAAGTCAACCTCTACGATTACAAAGTACGAATTCTCGAAGAGAAAAAAGGCACACGCGCCAAAACTCGTGTACTGATCGAATCGGGCGACCACCACAGCAAATGGGGAACCGTAGGCGTATCCGAAAATATCATCGAGGCCAGTTGGCAAGCTCTGATCGACAGCGTCGCCTACAAGCTCAATGCTTTTTCAAAAAAGACCTCAAAACCCTAGGGCACCTCTCGCGGATTAGCTCCAACAGGGGCCTGGGTGTTTTTACCCAAACGAAAATCCTTCCACTAATTACCAGACAACTATCCCCAGACAAATATAATGTACTAATCTAAATATTAAGGCAGAAAAATAAAAATATACCCTTTTTTAATAAATCCATTGAACTACGTTAATCTTCTATCTGATATAAAAAATATCAAAAAAAAATTAACCCTGCATTTATAAAAAATATTTTTGTATTCCTATTTAAGGAATGAGGAGAGGGGATATGCTGAATTGGTTTAATGGATTAAAAATTGTCGCAAAAATTTAAATATGCTTTGTTCTGGTTGCCATATTATCGTAGGCAATGCAATTTGGCAAACGAAAGAGGTTAAGGAAATCTCTTGCAAAGTTGTTGATTTGCGAGTTCCCACAGCCCAAAACAGCCTGATGATGCTGAACGACATAAACCATTCCCTTGCCGCCCTACGTGGGTGGATGATTCTTGGAAAAAACAAATTTAAAGTAGAACGCGAAAAATCTTGGTCCGAAGAAATTTAGCCTTCAATAGATAAAATGAAAGCATTTTCTGGAAATTGGACCAACCCGGAAAATGTACAGCGAATGACTGTCATCAAATCTAAATTGAAAGACTTTCAAAATTTTAAGAATGAAAACGAAGCTATCTCTGGAACAATCGATATTCTGCCTGCAAATAAAATTTTACTTCAAGATGCGGCGCCAAAAGCCGGCGTTCTAGTTAGCGCCATTACTAAAATAATAAATCACGAAGCAAAACAGGCGGCAACCCCTGAACGAAAATCCCTACTCGGCATGTTGGCCGATGTACGAGGAACCACAGCTCGATCTTTGACTAGTATTCGAGCTTTTCTTATTTTTGAAAATTTCAAATTCAAATATTCGTTTGATGTCATGTGGAAAAAAATATTATCTGCTTTGGCGATTTAACCGCCACTAAAAACCTTCTGTCACCCGAACAAGCAATATTATTTGAGGAGTTTTCTCAAGCGAGAGAGGCATTTTCTCTTCTGCCTGAAAAAATGTTAGCTATTCGTGGTGGCAAAGAATGGAATGTCGCCAATACCTAGCTCAGTACCAAAGCAGCCCCAACCGGCCTTTGAAATCAAAGTGCAATTTGATGCTATGGCGGCAAACCAGAAGCAGCTACTCGCAGCTGACATGTTAAATTCTAAAGACCGTTTAGAGTCCTTGGTTACCAATCTATGAATATTACTTGTTATAGGATTAGCGTTGACTGCAATTTTTACAAAAGTCATTTTAAAAGCAGTTAGAAAACCCATTGAAGACACAGACCGTGTCCAGTGTATGATCGAAAATGCTCCCTTCAACTTCATGATGGTAGATGCTAAAGATTTTAACGTTCTTTACATAAACCCAGCATCTGAAAAACTCTTAAGACCATAGAGCAATATCTACCCATCCCAGCCGATCAGATAATGCGAAAAAGCATAGACATTTTTCATAAAAATCCGGCACACCAACGCAAAATATTGTCTGATCCCAACAACATGCCTTATAAAGCACAATTTCAATTGGGACCTGAAATTCTTGAGCTTGAGGCTTTCGCAATCCTAGATAAGGAAAGGAAATACACTGGCCCCATTATCACTTGGAGTGTGGCAACAACAAGAATTGAACAGGAAAAAAGGATCAATCGGCTCGCTGGCTTTGTAGAAAATAATCCGGGAAATATGATTGCAGCTGATAAGGATTTAGTTATTCAGTACATGAATCCCGCCTCTACAAAAGTTCTTAGAACCTTGGAGCAGCATCTTCCTACAAAAGTGGATACAATCGTTGGGCAATCTGTTGATATATTTCACAAAAACCCAGCCCATCAACGAAAAATACTTTCTAACCCAGCCAACCTGCGACACGAAGCAATGATCCAAGTGGGGCCTGAAATTTTGAAGCTCAGTATTACAGCAAACGTAGATGACAACAGTGATTATCTTGGACCCATGGTCGATTGGGGTATCGTTACAGACTAGGTACAAAAATAAAAAATTGCAAACGAGGCAACAGAACGTGAACAGAAATTGGCCAAAGAACTTCAAGGAAAAGTCGATGTCATGCTAGATGTAGTTAAAGCCGCCTCGGAAGGAGACCTCACTCAGGAAATCACCATCACCGGTGATAACGCAATTGGACGAATGGGTGAGGGACTCAAAAAGTTCTTTTCCAGCTTACGTAATGACCTGGGAGACATTGGAAAAAATGCAGAGTCTGTCAGTGCTGCCGCAGAAGAACTCACTGCACCAGCACGACTATGTCCGCCAATGCAGAAGAAACATCTGCTCAAGCTGGGGTAATTGCTTCTGCCAGTGAAGAATGAGCAATAACGTTCAGACGGTTGCTACAGGAGCAGAAGAAATGAGTGCAAGCATCAGTGAAATCGCTATCAATTCAACTAAGGCAGCTCAAATTCCCAGCGAAGCCGTTGAAGTGGCTATACGAACCAATGAAACCATAAGCACTCTTGGTGAAAGTTCCAAGGAAATTGGTGAAATCGTTAAAGTGATCACCTCTATTGCGGAACAAACCAACTTGTTAGCCCTGAATGCTACAATAGAGGCAGCCGTGCCGGTGAAGCAGGAAAAGGCTTTGCCGTCGTGGCTAATGAAGTGAAAGAGCTTGCAAATCAGACAGCGAAAGCCACAGAGGAAATTAGCAATAAAGTTGAGACCATTCAGTCCAATACAGGAAATGCGGTTGAAGCTATTGGGGAGATTAGCACTATTATTAATCAAATAAATGACATCTCCAGTACCATTGCCAGTGCAGTCGAAGAACAAAGTGCAACAACAAATGAAATGTCGAGAAATGTTCAGGAAGCCGCAAAGGGAGTCGGGCAAATCTCTCAGAATATCGCGGGTGTTTCAACCGTAGCGGAAGAAACCACACAGGGTTCCAGCCAGACCAAGGATGCAGCCGACGAGCTTTCAAAGCTTGCAGCTGATCTTCAAGGCTTGGTAAGTAAATTTAAAATTTGAGAAAATATTAACTCAAATGGTCTTAAGTTGAGATGTTTAAAACATCTTAAATATCTCTCTTAATTGACAGTATCGATAGGCCTATTCTCGTTTTCTTCTGCAGAAGATGAGCTAGGCCCGGTACGCAATAATTGCCCTATGGTATCACGGTAATAATCCCGCATCTGCACTGTGTGCTTTTCGTAGTCTTTCAGTAAAGCATTGGCAAGGCTATCCTCATCATCCCCAGTGTAGGACATCAGACGAGCAAGTTGCGCTAGGTCGCGCACTTCCTTCGGAAGGTTATTGGTGGGGTTCTCGTGAATAATCCGCAACGCACATTCCAGTCTTCTCAAAAAAAGATAATTTCCTTTCGCCTGGTCCGCTTTACTCTGATCTATCATTCCCTGGGCAACAAACATATCGAGAGCGCTTAGTGTATTGGTTTTTCGGAGGCGTGGATTTTTTTTCCCGTGCATCAATTGTAAAATTTGCATAGCAAATTCAATATCTGCAATCCCTCCAAACCCAAGCTTTACATTTTTACCTTTCCTTTTTTCCTGGCCCAACTCCAATTCCATCCGCTCCCGCATCCGCGAAATTTCTATGAGCGCGCTGTATTCAAAATTATCCTGAAATACAAAACTGTGAACTCGTTCCATAAATTTTTCGCCAACTTCTTTACTTCCAGCTACCACGCGCGCCCTCACCATTGCATGCTGTTCCCAGATTCTTGCTCGCGTCTTGAAATAGCGTTCATAACCTGCGATTGACATAACTAAAACCCCTGCACCCCCTTCGGGTCGAAGATCCGTATCGATTTTGTAGGCGTATCCCGCAGAAGTCATTTCGGAGGTCAGCTTGTAGATCAATTGGGAAATGGCAGCATAATGGGTTCCATTATTCTCGTCGGGTTCGTCATAAACGAAAATAACATCTAAATCAGAACCAAAATTCAATTCTCCGCCACCCAATTTTCCCATGCCTACAATACAAAAATCTTTAGCAACAGGATGGCCGCTTTTCTGACTCACTTCCTTACAAGCCAGATTGAGAACTCCCTGAAGATAAACATCAGCAAGATTTGAGAGATCGGAAAGCGTGCCTTCTAAATCTGCTTCCTTGATCAGATATCTCACACCGATCCGCAACTCTTCAGCTTGTTTAAATCGACGCAGAATAAGCGACTTTTCATTTAGGGTAGTGCCTGCCAGTAAATACTTATCTAAATTTTCTGAAATTTTTTCAGGTGTCTTAAACCGATAAACCGCATCCATATCCGTTAGAAGGTCTACCAATTCAGGTTTTTTTATAATTATCTGGGAAAGAAGACCGCTGCTTCCAAACAGGATAAGCAAAAGTTCCATAAACTTTTCGTTCTCTTGAAATAAGTTCAGAAAAGATTCTCTCGCTCCCGTGGCTTCGATAAACCGGCACAGGTTTTCAATTGCCTCCCCAGGGCTTGGAACCCGGCCGCATTGGATAATGATTTTTGGCAAGATAAAATTGAATACCTTTATACTTTTTTCCGAAGGATGCGAAAATGCGGAACCGTCACGCAATACTTTTAAAAATCGAAATGCCTGAATCGGATCTCTAATTAAAGGAATGGATGCAAGAGTATCTTCAGAAAATAATATCTCCCCTTCCCGCGATTGTTCCCATTCACGCGAAATCTTTTCTGCAGCTTTGCGTTTTTCTTTTTCTGCAAACTGCTCAGAAAAAATTTTTCCAACAAAAGAGGTGTGCGATTCATAAACCTTCATCAAGTTAGCGGACAACTCCTCCATTGTCTTTCCATCGATCCGCATCTTTTTAGCAAGGACTACCCGGTCCGCATCATTTTCCGGGAGTTGATGAGTTTGCAGACCAAAGGTTATTTGCACCCTGTTCTCAAGATGCCTTAAAAAAATATAAGCCTCGGAAAGACATAAGTAATCTTCTTCAGCGATAATATTTTTATCTTTCAAAACCTCCAAAGCCATCAGAGATCCTCGGGTGCGCAATTCTTTATCCCTACCCCCGAACAAAAGTTGATAAGCCTGAATAAAAAATTCAACCTCGCGTATGCCTCCGAACCCAAGCTTGATATTTCCGGATTTTTTACCCTTCAGGGTTTGGTTGATACGGTTCTTCATGGATTTGATTTCTTCTATAGCTTCAAAATCCAAACTACGGCGATAGATAAACGGCTCCATCATTGCAAAAAATTCTCTGCCTAAAGCTTCATTACCAGCCGAAACTCTGGCTTTGATCATGGCCTGCCTTTCCCAGGTTCTTCCCCAGGACTGATAATAGGTTTCGCAGCTAGCAAGCGAACTTGTAATTTCACCGCTAGGACCATCAGGTCGAAGATCTAAATCGACCCGAAAAACATTTCCTTCGGAAGTAATTTCATTTATGTACTGGGTAATTTGCCGCGCTAATTTCGAGAAATATTCATGGTTGGATATTTTTATACCTGTAATCGATTGGGATGGTCCGGGTTGGGTTTCGCCGTGACTTGAAGTATAGATATAAATAAGATCGATATCCGAACTGTAGTTTAGCTCCTGCCCTCCCAGCTTTCCCATACCAAGAATAGCAAACTCCGCTACTTTCAAATTCCCATCCGCATCTTCATACGAAGGAATTCCGTGTTTTTTTTGCAAATCCCTATTCGCTTTTTCATAAGCAATTTGCAAACAAACATCTGCCAGGTTAGAAATATCACCTACCGTTTCCATTAGCTCCACGTTTCCGAGCAAGTCGCGAAGGCCGATGCGTATGTATTCTCGTTTTTTGAATTTCCTAAGGATGACTGAAATATCTTTTTCATCAAAGCCTTCCCATTCGTAAAAATCTCTTATCAAAATATCTTTTGATTTGGATTTTGTCAGAGTGTCGGGCCGGCTCAGCCAATTCACATAGGAAGGCTCACTGAGAAGGGAGTCTGTAAGAATCTGACTCCCTGAAAATAAAAAAACCAATGCCTCCAGCAGAGTTTTAAATTCCGAGAACTGCGTGAACAAATGATCTTTGTCAGAAAATTTTTCAGAAAAACGTTCGAGGTTATGCAATGCCAAATCTGCATTATGCGAGCGTGCGGATATTTCTAATAGGCTTGAAAAAAATTGCGGATAGAGTTTTTTGAAATTTACATCTTTGGCGAGAGAAATTAAATCTTTCCAACATTTCGAAGGGACCTGAAACCCAAAATTCATTAAGTCAGACTCCAACTGACTATCCCAAGGTTCACCGTTATGGATTTTTTCTATTAGTGTTTCTTTGGAGTTCAACGAATCACCTTTTGAAAAATAACTAACAAAAATGCAAAGCTCTCTCAAAGAGATAAGAAATCTTCACCTTGTATTCCCGAAAACAAAAAAAAACCCCCTGGGTGAACCCAGGGGGAAATCACATCTCCGGCATTCACCAAATCAGCAATCGTAGTACATTTGAAATTCAAGTGGATGCGGACGCAATCGCATCTGATCAATCTCATTTTCTCTTTTATAATCGATCCATGTATCAACCACATCCTGAGTGAACACATCACCCTTAAGCAAGAATTCATGATCATCTTGCAAAGCCTGGATAGCATCTTCCAAGGAATGCGGCAGAGTAGGAATATTTGCCAACTCTTCCGGTCCGAGAGAATAAATATTTTTATCCAACGGCTCACCGGGGTCGATTTTATTCTGAATTCCGTCCAATCCTGCCATTAACATCACTACAAAAGCGAGGTAACCGTTACAGGATGGATCTGGGTAACGGATTTCCAAACGTTTTGCTTTAGGACTCGGAGAATACATTGGAATTCGAATCGCAGCACTTCGGTTGCGACTTGAGTAAGCCAGGTTTACCGGTGCTTCGAATCCCGGAACCAATCTTTTATAAGAGTTTGTGGTTGGATTAGATATCGCACAAATGGCTCTGGAATGTTTCAGAATTCCACCGATATAATGCATTCCCATTTCACTAAACCCCGCATAGCTGTTTCCAGCAAACAAAGGTTTACCATCCTTCCAAATACTCTGATGGGTGTGCATTCCAGTTCCGTTATCGCCATACATGGGTTTCGGCATAAATGTCGCCGTTTTACCGTGTGCCTTGGCAACATTTTTAACAATATATTTGTACCACATCAGCTTATCAGCGCAATCAACGAGTGACGAAAAGCGCATCGCGAGTTCACACTGGCCGCCTGTTGCCACTTCATGATGATGACATTCCATCTCGAGACCGACCTGTTCCATCGTCAACATCATTTCAGATCGAATATCCTGAAGCGTGTCAGCCGGAGCAACTGGAAAATAACCTTCCTTATGCCGGGGTTTGTGACCGAGGTTCGGGCCTTCATCACTACCTGTATTCCAGGTTCCCTCTTCTGAATCAATAGAATAAAAAGATTCGTTAGTCGTTGAGTCATACTGAACATTGTCGAAGACGAAAAACTCAGCTTCAGGACCAAAATACGCAGTGTCGCCGATTCCAGTAGATTTAAGATAAGCTTCTGCTTTTTGCCCTATGTTTCGTGGATCTCTACTGTATTTTTCCTTGGTTATTGGATCAACAATATTACAAATCATGCTAACGGTAGGATGCTTCATAAATGGATCCATAACCGTTGTAGTTGGATCAGGAATAACCAGCATGTCACTGGCGTTGATAGCCTGCCAGCCGCGGATACTTGAGCCATCGAAACCCAGCCCGTCTTCAAACATATCTTCTTTTAATTCACTGGTGGGAACAGAAAAATGCTGCCACGTACCCAATAGATCTGTAAATTTCAAATCTACGACGCGAGCATTATTTTGTTTAGCGAAATCTACCGCCTCTTTGGGGGTCATTAACATTTCTCCTGCAAAAATTAATTAAATTATGTTCACTAAAATAAAATGCAAAAGTTCAGCGCCGCATAGCGACTGCTGAACCAAAATAAATAAACTTTCCGGGATCACAACTGCAAGCTACAAAGCTAACTTATTGCAAAAGTTAAACAGCATCTTCTCCTCGTTCTCCAGTACGAATGCGAACAGTGTCTTGAAGGTCAATTACAAAAATTTTCCCGTCTCCAATTCTTCCTGTCTGCGCGGCTTGCATAATTGTGTTGATGACATCTTCCACCTGGTTATCACTGACAATGATTTCCATTTTTATCTTCGGAAGAAAATCCACAACATATTCTGCTCCCCGGTATAATTCGGTGTGACCTTTTTGTCGACCAAATCCTTTCACTTCGCTGACAGTTATGCCTTTTATGCCTATTTCGTTAAGCTTGTCTTTGACTTCATCTAATTTGAAAGGCTTAATAATCGCCTCAACCTTTTTCATAAGTAACCTCTAGCCAATTTGTTCAGATAGATCAGGGCTTGATGACGACTTTACCATCAGGTTTATATACTGACACCTGATTGATTCGCTTAAATAAACCCCTTTAAAAATACCATTTACCCTAGAGAATACAATTTCCATGCCAACCCTTGGGGGATCGACACATTCTGGGTATCTGATCAAAAAACTATGCATTTAAAGGAGTTTAAGGAGCGGAGAAACTATACCATACCCCCCTATTAAATTCAAACCCGAACCCGTGCCTGATTTTGAGACAAAATGCCCATAAAAATGGTTAATTTTAAAGCGTTTTCAGGCTTTGTCACATTTTGAAGATAGCTGGTTTAACTGCGTTTCGAGTTCAAGGCGTTTTTCTTCAACCAATTCTTCTGAAGAACGCGAAGCAATATAAATAGGAGAACCAAAATTAATGCTACAACGGGTGAAGGGAAGAGGCAGGATAAACTTGTCCCAAGTGTTCAAAGTTACTTTGCTCTTTGCCAAATAAGTCATTGGAAACAAAGGCAGTTTGGTAATACCCGCTAGTTGCACAGAACCCGACTGAGCAATACAACGTGGACCACGGGAACCATCTGCAATGATGATAATTCGTTGCCCGTCTCGCAAAACGCGAATCAGGGACCGGGCCGCAGGTACCGCTTTTTTGAAGGTAGACCCGCGAATCACAGAATACCCCATCAAACGTGCAAGTTTTGCCAATAGATCTCCATCTGCACTGGGGCTGATCAATAAAAAATAATCAGGGCGATTTCTTAGATAATAAAATAGATAAAAAATTCTTCCATGCCATAAAGTTAGAATATAAGGCCCGGTCAAATTATTGATTTGATCTTCCGCCTCACTATTCAGGTTCTTCATGCGAAGTGTTGCGCACCACAAAAAAACCACTCCATATAGAAGATAGGGAATTATATAATTAAAGAGAAATTTTTTCATGTGGAGTTATTTTTGATAACGAATCAGCCATGCTTGACGCAATGGCTTTCATCACTCCCGGACTACCCAGGTTTTTTCGAATTAGCAACAATCGGTCTCGTATTTCCTGGCAGTGTTCAGGGTTCTTTAAAAATTTCAAAGTTTCTGCTGCAATATTATCTGCGTTTGCCTCACTCTGGATCAATTCTGGAGCAACGCCTTCTCCCGCTACGATATTGACTAATCCATAATAAGGAGTATTTACAAGCACGAGGGCCAACCAATAAGTCAATGGATTCAGTTTATAAACAATCACCATGGGACAACCTATAATTCCCGCTTCAAGAGTCGCTGAACCCGATGCGATTATTAGAGTATCGCAAGTATTCATTACGTCATAGGTTTCACCTTGTATTATTTTTATATCGAGCGGATTAGAACCCAACTTCTGTTGAATCAAATCGGTATCTATCGATTCAGCTAAGGGAAGTAAGAACTGGCAAGAGCCTAACTCCTTTTTTATTTTCTCTGCGGCCTGCAACATTTCATCCAACAAAGAAGTGACTTCATTCATCCGGCTTCCAGGAAGAAGTCCAACAGTTTTTATGTCTGAATTCAGAGAAAATTTTTCCAGGCTTTCTTCACGGGTACGAGTCGGGTGCACCAGTTCGATAAAGGGGTGACCCAAAAACTCTGCATCAACACCTGCATCGCGGTACATCTCTTCCTCAAAAGGCAAAATAACAAACATCTTATGCACCGATTTGCGAATATCTTTTATCCTTCCTTTTCTCCAGGCCCATACTTGTGGGCTAATAAAATAATAAACTGGGCAATCGTGTCTTCGGCCTTGCTTTGCGAGCCTAAGATTCAAGGTGGGGTAATCAATCAGTATTATTGCGGTGTATTTACGCGATGCTATTTCTTTCATCAAGACACGATAGACACCAATATAATGACCAAAATCGGCAAAAATTTCTACCAAACCTACTGCACCCATACGCTCGATACCAAACAGCGTATTGACGCCAGCAGCGCTCATGCGGGTACCCCCCATTCCGGTAAACCGGGCTTTGGGATAAATATCTAATAAAGATTGAACAAGTTTTGCCCCATGCAAATCTCCTGAGGCTTCACCCGCTACTATTAAGAAATGAGGTTCTAGAATATTCATCTCCCTCACTCCTTCCAGGTCAGAGTTCACAATACTAAATACATGTCACCGAAAGCTTGGCTTTATCAGACATTTTAACTACTTTTTCCTGCTCCACCACCATCACGCGTTCTGCCTCTAAAGCTAAAACCGAGGCTCTGCCTTCTATAAGAGTTTCTATGGTTTGCGGACCAATACCTGGACTATCATAGCGATAGTCCTGATTCGTTCTACTGACCTTTATCACCACGCACCCTCCCTTGATCAATTCACACCCACGTTGAATGGCCTTGTCCGTTCCTTCAAACGCTTCAACGGCGATAACCGTTTTATTTTTGACCACCAGAGTTTGACCGATTTCCATATCTGCCAGTTTTCGCGCTATGGGTAATCCGAATTCGATATCTTCCACTTCTTTTTGAGAAGGTTTTCTACGGGTCAGAACACCGGTCTTGGGATAGACTTCTGCTAAAAAATCTTTCTGGTTTAGAACACGCATGCCTTCTTTTTCAAATTCATTGATCACCCCTAAAAGTAAAATCTTATCTTCATGGGTAACAATATTTTTCAAAAATTTGATGAATTTTAAATCGGGCAATTGAAGTTTATAGATAATGCTCTTATCTACTTTCCCCAATATCAGCAAATCTTCTACGTTATTTTTTTTCAACGCATCAATAATTTTACCGGGTTGCCCAACTCCGAACGAATAGCATTTCTTTGAATAGGGCGATAGGTTGGATTGTATCTCATCCGAAAAACCAATGCTTATCAACTCTGTTCCATTTTGCTGGGCTTTTCTGGCGAAGTAGATCGGAATTTCTCCGGTACCCGCTATCAATCCGATTTTTCTTATAGGGTGAGATGGCATTCCAAAAATTCAGACCAGACGGTTAGCCCTGCCTTGTAAGGGAAGAAATATTAACAACCCTATAGTAACAAACTTGATGATGCTCTCGGGTTTTAGGGGCATCAACCTATTCACTGCGTCGGTTCGCCGCTGGCCTACACGACGAATCAAAATTATTTTTGATTTGTTTTATTGAACTGACCAAGAATATTCAAAGCGATTTCTAAAGAATACAGTTCGCTATCGATAGCCACTTTTCGTTGGTGACCATTCGTTGCGCAGTCCAGAAAATGTTTGAGTTCCAGTTTAAGAGGGTTCTCTTTGTGCACAAAGATACGTTCAACCAACGATTCCTGTTTATACCTTACTGAATCTTTGCTCAGTTTATGCTCTGAGGAAGATTTTCTATGCACATAAATTTCTTGATCCGTGTAATCCAGAACAACATAAGAATCTTTTTGAGTGACGGAAAGGGATCTGACCTGGTTCTGTGATACTCGACTTGCAAGAATATTAGCTATACATCCATTTTCGAACTCAAGTTGAGCGTTTACCAAATCGTCTTTTCTAGAAAATACTGATGCTCCCAACACATGAGTGCCGACTACTTTGGACTTAATAAGGTTTAAAATGATATCGATATCATGGATCATAATATCGAGCACCACCCCATCATCTTTAATACGATCTGTAAAAGGCCCCATGCGCTTGCACTCTACAAAAATGGGGGAGTCAACAATTTTATGCAGTTCCTGAACCGCTCCATTGAAGCGTTCCACATGACCAATATGCAAAGTCAGACCTTTACCCTCGGCAATCTGAAAAAGTTCGCGAGCCTGATCGAGGTCGTGCGCACAAGGCTTTTCAAGCAATACATGAATGCCTGCACTCAACAAATCTTTTGTGATCGGGTAATGCAACCCTGTCGGAACAGCCACTACAGCAACCTCAACCTTGCCGTAAATATCCTGATGGTTGTTGAAACCGGGGATTCCGTAATTTTTCTCGATTGCTTGTAAATTTTTTGGGTCTGTATCTACTACCGCAGCAAGCTCAACACCAGGTAACTCGGCAAGAATACCCACATGGTATGTACCCATCCTTCCTACCCCAATAACACCAACTTTAACCTTACTCACTACTTAGTTACCCCTCTAGTGGAGTTTTTAATAAAATCCAACAGATGATTAATTTCTTCGTGCATTTCAACTTCCAATCTTATTTTTTCCATGGACTGACTGGTATTCAGATCGGGCTGAGAAATTATTTTAAAAGCTTTTTTTATCGCGGCTCTTACATTCGGTTTAAAGTTTGCCCGCTTTAATCCAACCGCATTGACACTCAATAAACGAGCAGGCGTTCCTTCCACCATTGAAAAAGGCAAAACATCCTGATTCACTCCGGCCATTCCGCCTATCATCGAGTTTCTACCAATTCGGACAAATTGATGTATTCCTACCAAACCTGAAATAAAAGCCTGGTTTCCCACGATGACATGCCCCGACAAACCTGTACCATTTACTATGACTACTTGGTTGCCAATTTCACAGTCATGGCCCAAATGAGTATATGCCATGAGCAGGCAATTTTTCCCTATCCGCGTAACGCCATCTTTATAACCCGAGCGGTGGATTGATGCATACTCACGTATAACCGTTCCATCACCTATTTCCACGGATGAAGAAACATCTTTGAATCCCATGATTTGCGGTTCGCCACCAATAGACGCACCATGAAAAATTTTACAACCTTCTCCGATTACCGTTTTGGTTTCAATTAAGGCGTGAGGTCCGATGACCGTTCCCTTGCCTATTTGCACATGTGGACCAATAATCGAAAATGGTCCAACCGAAACACCTTCCCCCAGTTCTGCGCCTGGGTCAATGATCGAACTGGAGTGAATGGTCAAGGTTTAAAAAGGGTGATCTGGTTTCAAATTGGGTTAAGCGCCTGAGGCATCTAATAGAAATTAAATCATTCAGATTATTCGTTACCCATCATGGCTTGTATAGTGCATTCAGTTGCCAATTTATCATCAACAAAAGCTTTTCCTTCGAACCGAAATAGAGACTTACGTTGTTTTATTTTTGTCAGTTCCAGACGCAACTGATCTCCCGGAACCACTGGTTTTCTGAACTTAGCCCCATCAATCCCTGTAAAAAAGACTGAGCCTTTCCCCTCTAGCTTTAGAATTTTTAATCCAAGAATGCAAGCTGTTTGCGCCAAAGCCTCAATGATAAGAACCCCCGGCATCACCGGAAACTCCGGAAAATGGCCTTGAAAAAAAGGTTCATCGGCTGTCACATTTTTTATACCTACGATGCGGGACTCAAAATCACATTCGATTATTCGATCTACAAAAAGAAACGGATATCGATGGGGGATGATTTTTCTAATTTCATTTATATCCATCATAAAAAAACCTGCCCTTCAACTAACTTACTCAATACAGTAAATTTTAATTTTAAATTAAAAGCGCCTGATAAAACAGTAGCAAAAGTTGGATGGAGTTTACTTATTGCTTCTATCGTAGGTCTTTATCGCCAAACTGGTCAGGTCATTACCTTTATCATGGTAGAGAACGACTTTCTGCTCAAGAATCATTGTATATTTCTTATCTTTACCAATTTTCTGAATAACCTTCATCATTTTTATAAGAATTTTTTGTGTCATTTCCTTTTCGCTTTTTCCAAATTCAGCATTTTGATCCTGAACATATCTTTCAAAAGCTACTTTTTCTTTGCGAAATTTATCTTCCTTCTTTTTCTTCAATTCAGGTTCAAGCACAAAGCTTTGCTTGTTTAAATCTGCCAGCATTTTTTTAATCCTAGCTTCTCTCGATTTTATCTTTTTTTTCTCTTTTGCAAAGTTCTTCTTAAAACTTTCGAAGCTCCTTTTCCATTCTTTAGTGCTGATGACTGCTTTTTGAATATCCACGAATCCAACCCTACTCTCTGCCGCAAATGGGGTTGTTGTCATTGGCCCGATAAATAGCAATCCGATTAAAAACACTGTACAACAAAGTAATTTTGAAAAATATGCCTGCATAATACAAATCCTTACTTGTGGTTTAAATTAGAATGCACTGCCTGCGGAAAAATGAAATTCGCCCGAACTTTCTCCCGGCTTTTGGTCAAGTTTGATGCCATAAGCAAAACCAAGAGGACCAAAGGGGCTGATAAAACGAATCCCAGCACCTATACTATTCCTCATTTCACCCAAATCAAAATCTTTCGAAGTTGAACTTATGTCTGGCCCTGATCCATAAACATTACCTCGGTCATAGAACAAAAAACCTCGCAACGACTTGGTGAATGGATATTGCGTCTCCAAATTGAGGATCAACGCTTTGTTTCCTCCAATCGGGTTGCCATCAGTATCTTTAGGCCCGATGTTTTGAATGGTAAAACCTCTCAGCGAATTAGGCCCTCCCATGAAATGTCTTTCAAAAGCAGGTAGGGTCTCTCCCCCATAACCTTCTGCAAAATTTACTCTCGCATGTGCGGCTCCTACCAGTTTTCCTATCAGAGGGTGATAATAGGTGATTTCATAGCTGGATTTAGTAAATTTTGTACCCCCTAACCCAGCAATTTGAAATCCTATCACATGCCTCCACCCCTTGGAAGGGTTTAAAAAGTTGTCCCTGCTATCATAGACATAAGTGGGTGAAAGTCGACTGGTTGTTCGGGTTTCATTCTTAAAGATATCGGTTACATTTGCTGCGGCAACGCCCGTGACCTCTACGTTCTCGAATCTATACCCAAAACTTAAAGACTCATATTCCGTGATATTTTTTCCAAGGCGAAATCCAGCCCCCGATGTTTTTGTATCGAAACTCAAATAATTCTGGCGTTGATTGAAAGCATCAACCCCTGCTGACATTTCGGAATCAAACAAGCGCGGTTCAGTAAAACTTAGATTATAATTTGTTCTAATGGAAGATAATGATGCAGTAAGGTTTACCCGATGCCCATTTCCAAATAGATTATCCTGAGCAATTGAGGTGGTGAATATAAGATTCTCAACTGAACTGAAACCGGCGCCGACAGTAAATGATCCTGTTGGTTTTTCGGTCACAGTAGTGAGGATATCTATCAGATCTGGATTATCTCCTCTCTGGGTATCAATCTTCACATCTTCAAAATAATTCAGGTTGTTGATTCTTTGTTTACTTCTTTTTAGCTTGGAACCATTAAATACTTCACCTTCTTTTAACCTGAATTCCCGTCGGATCACATTATCTTTGGTTTTGATATTCCCCAGCATATTGATATTACCAACATAAACCTTTTTACCCTTATCAACATCTATCGAAAGCTCAACTACACGGGTTTTATCATCAATTTTTGTTACCGGATTGACATCTGCATAAGCAAACCCCTTTTCCGAAAACAAATCTCCAACCGTAATAATGTCTTGACGGAGTTTCGATACGTTATAAACATCGCCTTTTTTTGTTAAAAGGCTTTTTAAAATTGCATCATGGGGAATTGTGTCATCCCCTTTTACTTTCAAAGATTTAATTCGAAATTGCAGGCCTTCTTCTACGGGGATAATGATATGAATTTGACGAGTTTTTTTATTTATATCAATCCTGGGCTCTAGAACTTTGATTCTTAAATAACCATTATCCTGATAGAATCCTTCAATTCTAAACATATCTAGTTTCAGGATATCTTTTTGATAAACCCCCGAATCATCAATAAAGGAAAACCAGGTTCTTGCTTTTGTTTCCATTACTTCAGCAAGCTTCTTATCCTTAAAAGCCTTGTTTCCAGAAAATCGGATCTTTTCTATTTTTACTTTTTTCCCTTCACGAACTCTTATCACCACATCAACAAGGTTATCGGGATTCCTTTTTGTTTCAATTCGTGTTTCGGCAAAAAAGTAACCCTTCTCTTCATAAATTTTCAGAATTTCTTTCTTGCTCTCTTTAACAAGATGCTCGTTAAAAGTTGCTCCTCGCCGCAAACCAATTTTTTCACGGATATCATTGGTTTCCAGCTTTGAGTTCCCTAAAATTTCAACATCCCCTATCGATGGAATTTCTTCAACAAAAAATTGCAATTCAAGTCCTTCAAGGACGTTCTGGGTATCCACCTGGATATCCTTAAACTGACCGAGACTGAAGATCTGCTCAATATCTTTGCGGATTTGCAATTTGGAAAGGACTGTACCTGGCTTCGATTGGATATAATATAGGATGGTCGATTCATCAATCCTTTTATTACCCACAATTTTTACAGACTCGATAACCTCACCTTCTTGCGCAAACACAAGAGGAGCCCACAGGAAAATAATCGCCATCAAGGCGGTTAAAAATAGTTGGAAAAATTTTGCCATTTTTCCGGAACTAATTGAAATTTTAAGAGTTATAGAGATAAATTCACATCCCAAGTTTAAGCCAAAAAAAAGTATCAAGCCTCATCGGAGTAACCCTCTGAAACTTAATACTTTATCTGTTTTTTTTCATTGATGCTTTTTTAAGCGAAAAAATTATTTTTCATCCAACATTTACAGTATCTGTTTTTTCCACAAACACCAGACTATCATTCTGCAGGCTGACTTCGATCAGACCACCATTCTTGAAACGGCCTTTGAGCATTTCATCAGACAAGACATCCTCAAGATGTTTTTGAATCGCGCGCTTTAAAGGTCGAGCCCCAAATGTGGCATCAAACCCTTTTTCAGCGATCCAACGCTTGGCGCCTTCAGACACATCTATAGTGAGACCTTGCTGAATAAGCTGCTCATTCAAGGCTTCTAGCTGAATATCCAAGATACTAACAATATTCTCCAGCTCCAAAGGCCGGAAAACCACTGTTTCACTCAACCGGTTTAGAAATTCCGGATTAAATGTCTTTTTCAGATCCTGCTTCAATTCTTTCTGCATTTTATCGTAGTTCAACTCATCATCGTCTTTATGGAAACCGAGGCTCGTACCTTTTTCCAGCATCCTTGAACTGATGTTGGATGTCAGAATAATAACGGTATTCTTGAAATCCACAACACGACCATAGCTGTCCGTTAAGCGACCATCGTCCATGATCTGCAATAAAAGATGGTAAATATCCTGATTTGCTTTCTCAATTTCATCAAAAAGTATTACCGAGTAAGGCTTGCGACGGACTTTTTCTGTCAGTTGACCGCCTTCCTCATATCCGACATAACCTGGAGGTGCGCCGGTCAAACGAGACACATTGAATTTCTCCATGTATTCCGACATATCCAGACGAATCAGGGAATCCCTGTTTCCAAACATAAATTCTGCCAGCACGTTAGCCAATTCGGTTTTCCCCACGCCTGTCGGACCAAGAAAAAGGAAGCTGCCAATCGGTCGCTTCATATCTTTCAGCCCAGACCGAGAACGGCGAATAGCCTTGGTAAGAACTTTTATAGCCTCGTCCTGACCTATAACTTTACCGGCCAACTCGTTCTCCATATTCAACAAGCGAATACTTTCTTTTTCTTCAATCCGAGAAAGAGGAATTCCTGTCATACTTGAAACAACATCGGCAATATCGTCTTCTGTAATCTGCGGCTCACTGGTGTCTCGCTGCTTGTCCCATTCTTCTTTAACGCCATTCAGTTTTTCAATCAGCGCCTCTTCTTTGTCGCGCAATTCGACAGCCTTTTCAAACTCCTGGTTTTCGATACATACTTTCTTATCGCGAACAACCAAGTCCATCTCCTTTTGAATTTTCTTCATATCCGGAGATCGAGTTATCTCTCGCAAACGCACCCTAGAACCTGCCTCATCGATAACATCAATAGCTTTATCGGGCAAAAAGCGGTCCGTGATATAACGCTCTGCAAAACGAACAGCCGTGACAATAGCTTCATCAGTAATTTTGGCTCTATGATGAAGCTCATAGGGAACCTTAAGTCCTTTGATAATTTCAATAGTCTCATCCACCGTCGGCGGATTCACAATGATAGGCTGAAAGCGTCTTTCAAGCGCACCATTTTTTTCAATGTATTTTCGATATTCTTCCAACGTAGTCGCCCCAACACACTGAATCTCACCGCGAGAAAGAGCCGGCTTCAACATATTAGATGCATCTACAGATCCTTCTGCAGCTCCTGCACCTACCAGAGTATGCAACTCATCCACAAAAAGAATGACACTTTCATTTGCCATGATTTCTTTCATAATACCTTTTAGACGAGCTTCAAACTGGCCTCGGTATTTAGTCCCGGCAATCAGCGACCCCAAATCAAGCGACACCACCCGCTTATCAAAAAGGGTATCAGGCACTTCACGCTCTACAATCATTTGCGCCAAACCTTCAACGATCGCCGTTTTACCGACACCCGGCTCACCAATCAGAACAGGGTTGTTCTTCGTGCGACGGCTTAATATCTGGATCACACGTTCGATTTCTTTAGCACGCCCGACAATCGGGTCAAGCTTACCATCCAACGCCATCTTGGTAAGGTCACGACTGAATTCATCCAAAGTTGGGGTTTTACCAACTTCACGATTGGCCTCGGTAGGCTCTTTGAACATTTCAACAATTTTTTCACGGACATCATCAAAGAACATTCCAAAACTGTTGAGCACTCTACAAGCAACCCCTTCTTTTTCTTTCAAAAGACCTAAAAGTAGATGCTCCGTGCCAATATAATTATGATTGAGCGAACGAGCTTCCTCCACCGCGAACTCCAATACTTTCTTGGCTCGCGAGGTAAATGGAATGTCGCCAATGATCAGAGAGTTTGAACTTCGCGGCAAACTCTTCTCCAGTTCTTTTTTAAGCTGGGTCAGGTCTACTCCGCTTTTTTGCACAATAGCCACAGCTATACCACCACCGTCTTTGATAACGCCTTGCAAAATGTGCTCTGTACCTAAATATTCATGGCGGTAGAGTTCTGCTTCCTCGCGAGCGAGAATGATAACTCTACGCGCTCTTTCAGTGAATCGCTTAAACATGATTCAACGTTCCTTAAAAAAAAGCGGATTTATAATGCGAAAGAGGCCCCATTCGACTTCAATGTGGAGCAACATCCTGTATTAATTCTGGTTTACGTCAATACCATATTAACAAATGATATCAATTATATAAAGGTTTTATTTGGAACCTAAATTTAACGCATAAACCACCAATAACAAAGGGGTTATTCCGGCCCAAATGGTCTTATAAATATCATTATTTGGCCTTTTATACCCTGTTTATCGGCAAATTTTTATCTTTACTGAAGATAAACTCTTTCTTGCTAAAATTAGCCTAGGTGAGCAAAATAACAAGGTTATCAACTATAACTCGCATCTTTATGAAAACAAATGACAGCTGCAGTGGTGCTCGGCGGATAAAACTCATTGGCATCCGTCAAAGTCACTCCTAAATCTTCCGCTCCCAGGGCATCCCATATAATGGAATTGCCTTTAAGGTTTGTCAAGGCGGGGTAACCTGGACTGTACCGTTGCCCACGATTCTCTTTCTTGTAACCTGCTCTGGTTCGCACCAGTTGATGAATATATTCCGCCATATCCTCAGCCACCCTGTCACTCAACCCCTGCAAATATAAAGCAGATTCGCTATCGTTTTGCTCTTTAAACAATTTGATTCCTGCCTCCACCCCAACACCTGCAGTAGTGATTTGTAGTCCAATCGCATCCAACTGACCGGATTCAACCGAATAGAAATATTGGCCTATGGAAAATTTATCTTTCCTCCCCTTGCCAATACACAAATCAAAATCAAACCGGCCCAATTCCTTTTCTTTTTTTTCGGATTCATAAAAAATCACCTGATCGCCAACCGCCTGCGCCGGAAAAAGTCCGAAGCGAGCCTTTGGAATAATCCAACGATTTTGCTCTGCCTTTTCTACCCACTCTTTTTCCAGCTTCTGCAACTGCTCGACAGTAATTCCCTTTTGAATCCAACTCGATTTTTTTCCAAACTTCCAGTTCAAAGAATAAAGACTTTTCCTGTCCAAAGACAGTTTATGCAATTTAAATTCAACCTTTTTTATTCTATATCCTTCAGCGGGCACTTCATGATGACGAAAGCTCACTTTCCTTCTCGGCAGAGTTTCTAGTAGCTTGTCCTTTTCTTCCTTAATGCCTTTGGCTTTCTTATATTGGATGAGCAGAGCCTCCTGGTTTTCCTTAAACAACACAGGCCTTTTTTCTTTATCCATCAAAAGCCCCATCGTGTTGACTCCATCCATGCCACTGTCGCAATAAAAAACATTATCAAGAATAGCGGCCGTGTCATCGCCTCCCTGCATAGCGACATAACCCGCATGACGATGGTTCACCGGTGCTCCACCAATGAGAATAGGTATTGAAAATTTTTCCTCATTCAACATGCGCGCAACTGTAATCATGTGATTTGAGGTTTGCACTAGAAGCGCGCTCATGCCAATGGCATCTGCTTTCTCAGCGTGTGCCGTTTCTATAAATTTTTCCAAAGGCACCTGCACACCTAGATCAATCACCCGGTAACCGTAATTTTCGAGAAGTGTTTTAGCAAGATCTTTGCCAATACTGTGCACATCCTGATACACCGTGCCAATCACCACTACACCTTTATAGTCGATAGCCGCTCCTGGCTCGACACCACTTTGAAATCGCATGAACGATTCAAGAAACTGCATGACATGGCGCATCACATCGGCACTTTTCAATAAATGCGGCAGGCTCACTTCGCCACGACCAAACGCATCACCCAACTCACGCATGGACTTCATTAGGTGACCGCTGATGAAAAGTAACGGCTCATGCTTATCAATAATCTCTGCGACATCGGCAACTATTTTGTCTTTATAGGGAAACTTTCCGCCTTCTTTTTCTATGATCCCTTCCTGCTTTTGCTTGAATCCATCTTTGATTTTCTGACAAATACTTTCTTCTAAAGAAAGATCGTCGTAATCAATTTTTTTAGCCTTAATCCCGGTTTTTTTCGTCTGCGCTATTTGCTCCAACTCTTCAAACGCAGTCATGTCGCGGTCGAGAATCACTTTTCGAGCCAACACCACATCGCTTTCGGTCAGGCTTTCGAGCGGCACATAGTGATTGGGATTCAATATGGCGCAATCTAATCCCACCTTTCTTGCCTCATCCAGAAAAACGCTGGTCAAAACTTTTCGCATATAGGGCTTCGAAGCCAGACCATTGGTCAGGTTGCCAACTCCAATACTCGTTTTTAAATCAGGATGAATCGCTTTTATTCTCGGTAGGCATTTTAAGGTTTCGGCGCAAAAGTTTAATCCTTCCACCGACTCCGAGCCGATGGGGTAAGCGTTGACATCCATAAGTATCTGGTCGGGAGTTACATTGTGTTTTTCCTTTGCCTGCTTAACAATTTCAGCAGCCAATTCATACTTCTCATCTGCAGTCTGACCAGGCCCTTTGGGCCCATTCACCAAAGCCACGTAAACTGGATTATGCTGACGAGTGATCGACAAAACCGCATCGAGCTTGCTCACTCCCTTTTCATATTCTTCAAGACTGATGGAATTGATAATAGGCCTTCCGGGATAAAACTCGATAGCCACCTGCAACGCTTCAACAGAAAAAGAATCTATGCACATCGCCCCCTTGAAGTCACTGGTCGTTTCATAAATCACCAGCGGCAAAACCTTTTCTGTTTCAACAATATTGCTATCCATACAAACATCAATGACTTCAATGCCAAGGTCTTTGACCTGCTCTTCAACAACTT